>Ga0213861_10005374_pt1 | contig 10283 bp, 5 predicted proteins | sample PICome_4_FD_160110 | JGI IMG/M metagenome (GOLD analysis project Ga0213861, IMG submission 160110) | Coastal seawater microbial communities near Pivers Island, North Carolina, United States - PICO131 | ecosystem: Environmental > Aquatic > Marine > Coastal | place: USA: North Carolina | collected...
AATTGAGAGCATCACAACTCCCGGAATTGCCGGGGCAAAAATGGTAGTTTTTGACCAGTGGCCCAAAAGTTTGAAAGACCTGGCTACCGAAATGGCTCGATTAGCTGAATAAACAGCCCAATGTTTGAACGAACTTCTGGACGCAAACGCCAGAAACAACATCTCTTTTTTGTCGAATCAAAAATGAAAACAATCCTTGTCATCGTTACCGTCTTTTTCTTTGTTTGCGAATCAGGAATTGTTGATGCACAATCCTATTACAAAAATGATCAAGGTCTGTTTTCGACACGACCGAACGAAACTCAATCGCTGAACAACATCAAACGATTGGGGCCAGTCGGTATGGGCATCGATTTGATTCAGCCGGCATTCACGATGCGAATCAGCCATATCGAAGAAAACTCGCCGGCGGCGACAACGGGAAAACTTAAGACCGGGCAGATCATTGAAACCATCAACGGTCAACGACTTGCTGAGATTGATCCGCGGATTCAGCTTGGACAAATTGTGGCTGAAGCCGAAGCGAGCGATGGCATTCTTCGATTTAAAATCAAGGACCAAACGGCGGACGCAGTCGTCACGATTCCTGCGATAGGTGCGTACAGCGAAACCTGGCCGCTTGATTGCCCGAAATCAGATCAGATCGTTAGAAAATTTGCAGATTACCTTTCCAAGCCAGATTCTCCGATCGGCTTCGGCGGAATCGGAATGCTCTTTTTGCTCTCGACAGGAGAAGAAAAAGACATCCAACGCGTACGGAAGTGGGCGCGAAGCGTTGCAAATAAGCCACAGACCTACGCCTGGTATCTGGGCTACGGTGGCATTCCATTATGTGAGTACTACATTCGTACCGGCGATCAAGAAGTGTTGCCTGGAATTCAGAAGTGGGTCAACAACGCCGTCAAGGCACAGTATCTTGACGGCTGGGCTGGTCGGGGTGGAGTCCCAAGTGTCACCTATGGAAACGGGCATCTCAACGCGGGCGGAACGGCAGTACTGACCTTTTTGTTGCTTGCAAAAGAATGCGGAGCAGATGTGCCAGATCACGCACTGCTTGGCGCCTTGGTACACTTTTATCGTTACTCGGGACGCGGGCACAATCCTTACGGCGACGATCGGCCGGAGCTCGGGTTTGTCGACAATGGCAAGAACGGAAATCTGGCGTTCGCCATGGCAGCGGCTGCCGCGTTGACTCCAAATGGCGAGAGCTCCGTTTACGCTCAGGCTCGCGATGTTTGCGCGATGACCAGTTTTTACACAACCAGTTTCATGTTACACGGTCACACCGGTGGTGGAATCGGCGAGTCATGGCGCAGCCCGGCGATGGGACTGCTTTACGAGACAAGGCCGAAACAATATCGCGAATTCATGGACAATCGCCAGTGGCATTATGATTTGTCCCGTCGGTTTGATGGTTCGTTTGGGATACTTGGTGGTGCAGGTTATGACGCAGATAAATGGAGAGGTGGATGGGGCACTGCCTACGCGTTGACCTACACCGTTCCCCGCAAGACCTTACGCATTACCGGAGCGCCGCCAACAAAATTCTCAAAGCAATATCAGCTCCCCACGCAACCATGGGGTGTCGCAGCAGATAACGCCTTTCTCTCGTTGAATGCCGTGAAAAATGCGAGCGGCAAACAACAAAACATCATGAACGAGACACTGGCCGGCGATTCAAGCAAACCTGTTTTGCATCGGCTTCATCAGTCAGACAAAGTATCTGATGAACTGATTCGAAAATACATGCATCACCAGGACCACAACATTCGCTTTGTTGCAGCCAACAAAGCACTAGGTGTCAACAGCGGCTACATTGGTAGGCGTTCACCCGGCGGCAAAGTCAGACAGGAACTTGTGATGGAGTTTCTTCGATCAAATGACCCGAGAGTTCGCCGCGCGATGTTCGCTGCAATTTATGAAACTCTTCGATATGAAAAGACTCGTGCTTTTACCCGTGACGTCTATGATCTCGCCTTGCAGGCAGTGAAGGATTCTGAGGAATCCTGGTGGGTTAAAGATTCAGCTCTGCGCATCATTGGCCATGCCCCTGCCGACTGGGTCCAACCACACATCGACACATTGCTTCCCTACCTGCAACACGAAGATTGGTGGCTTCAAAATGCGACTTTGGTCGCTTTGTGTTCCGTTGTCGCAGATGAACGTTGCTACAAACAAGTGCTGCCGCCAATTGGAGAGCTGATCCGAACAAACCAACGCTCAGCCTTGACACTGGGGCTGATGGGTAGCATTCGCGAAAAGATCAAATCCGGCAGCGACGAAGTTCATAAATTGGCTGCAGAAACACTGAAGGGTTCGTTTACCAGATATGCTGGCGTAAAAACTGCTCGAGGTGGACAAGACATTTCTTCCACCTTCGATTCTCACATGGAGTACATTGCAGCTTCACTCGCCGACGTGCCAGGCGGATTGGACCTGCTGTATGAAGTCGCCCGCACACGATACCCACAAGAAATATTGCCATTCAAGGAGTACTTTCTTAACGCGGATCCGTCTCTGTTCGGTCCGGCATTAAAAAAAGCCATCCAGCCGATCATCACCGAAGAGCTGATCCCCGAATACGTCGGCCGAAACCGCAAAAAGCTGAAACAGCTCGTAGCTTGCGAAATTCAATCAGGCTATCCCGGTGGTTCGAGAGATGCGATTGATGGTTTAGTTGCGTTATACGACCGTGCTGGATCCAAAGGATTTAAATGGCAAATGTTTTCCGATCTGCGTAACGCCAAGTGGTCTTACCATAGTTTTGCCCCAATTCAGAAAGAGCAGGTCCCCTTTGATCAACTTATTACTCGCTACCGAGAAGTCACTGCTCCCGACGGCATGGAAAACTGGTTCGCCCAGGACTTTGACGCCTCAATGTGGAAAAAGGGATTAAGCCCGTTTGGAAACTACATGGGATCGCTACCAGTCGGCCCGATTCATAAATGCAATGCGGGGTGTCAGGGGCCGGATTGTTTCGGAGGCACAAAAGTAAATACCTTTTGGGAAAATGAAGTTCTTTTGATGCGTGGTCGTTTCGATATTGCGCCAATCGAGCAAGGTTACCGATACCGCTTACGTGTCAACGACGGAAACCACGTCGGTTCCGGCGGTGGGCACATCATTTATATCAACGGAAAACCGTTGATTGAATCCAAGACATGCAATGGCCGGGGATCTGGCGGACAACCCAAGGGAGCGTATATCACAAAGGACTTTCTTGAAGACTTCAAAAAAGGCGAGCTCACAATCGCCGTGAAGACTTTTCTTCGATTCAATGATAAATACAAAGTAAAACCAAGCTCACCGGTTCCTCAGGGCAAGATCAGCATTCACCTGGAAAAACAATTGCTTCCGCCCATGGGCGATGACTTGGTGCAAAAATCAGCGGATGTGGTCCCAATGCTGTCCTCCCAGTGGCAAGCTGCACAGGATCCGACCGACAGGGAACGTCAAACCGGCGCCGTAAAGTTCCTCTACGATGGGAAGTTTGTAAATCAGCCGCCACTCTTGGGACGGTGGCGGACGCTTGGAATCGTCAATTCAATTGATCAATTCACCCCGGAAAAACGACTGAACGCTCGGGGAGCTAAACTAAGTGGCCTTCATTTGAAGAAGGAAAGCAAAACGGACCACCCCACCCTACTTTGGTCTGGAGATACACTGATGGACCTGACTCGTTACGAGGCATTGAAAATGAAATTGAAGACCATTGACAATGAAGACTACCTCTTTGTCGAAGCCGGTGGCTTCAGCGCAAGGCATCCAGTCGGTTGGCAATCAAAATGGTTGGTAATGAAGCGATAATTGTTTCAAAATCTCTGTATCAGGAATTCATCCGAGAATTGCCGGAATGCAAGATGAGCAAAACACGATGGCTTCATCTAACACAATATCGTTGACCAATCTCGGCTAGAGCACTTTGACTCAACACCTCAAAAAGATGTCTAAAGTGAGAGCAAACCACAAAGGTTCAGATCTTTCTCGAAAACATTCATATATACCGCAATTTTAAACCAGGGCGGTGGAAGACAACGACTCCATCCTCCCGAAGGGTAATCCTGCCAATCCCAAACCCTCGTCGCACAACAATCAAATTTTGCCCGACTTACAAGGGACAAAACCACCTGGCTCCCCTACGCTTGTCATCAAAATCTTGGGTCCAATTTCGCGATTGAGCATTTTTGCCAGCATTGCCTTGCCCCCAACGCTGATCGGACTTCTTCTCAAAATCGCTTCCCTAAAAGCAGCTTCAAACCACATGTGTCAATCTAGGGAACCTGCGGCACCTCTACACTTTACCTAAACTAGTTCAAGTATTTTATCGCTTAAACTCCGATCAACTACATGGTCGAGGTCTTTTTTGGAGCGAGGAAAGCGGATGCCTAGGATTTCGTTTTTGATTTATTTATTAGTTACAGTCGCAACTTGCGGCTGCTACGCGCCATTAAAGTCCCCGGGAATTCCGGCAGCTTCACTGGATGACAGCTTTCGATATGCAAAGAAGGCTCATGAAGCCGAACTGAATTTTGCAACATTAACTGGATATGCACCCACCGAATACATCTTGGGGGCAGATGATATTGTCAATATCAGAGTTTCGGAAGTAACGCCTTTTGCCGGTCTTGAGAACTCCGAGCAAGCTTCCCCTAACCGAGGCGTTAGCACTCAAAAATCGGATCTAGATTGTAGGATAAGTGCGGAAGGAACCGTTTTATTGCCGCTGATCGGCACGATAAAAATTGGTGGTTTTTCAATTGAAAAAGCAAGACAAAAAATTGTGAACCTGTTCGCCGCCAAATTTCTCGACAACCCCAAAGTGTCGGTTTCGCTAGTCGAGAGAAGCTCAGTTGGTGTCATGGTATTGGGGGGAGTTAATGCTCCAGGTTATTACAAATTGCCGAAATACGAGAATGACATCGCACACGCAATCGCGAGTGCTGGTGGCATTCAACTCGGCCAGACAGAAATCCAAGTACACAGACGGGCGTCCACCCCATTCCTACAAACGCCTGCTGTTCAGGTAGCAGACCCCGCCTTGGGCGATCCAGGTTTACCAATGCATGCTGCTCCCCAACTGTCTATTTTGCGAATTCCTTTGAGATGTCATTACCCTCCAAGCGTGTCACCCCAGGACGCGGTACTATTCGACAGTGACGTTGTAGTAGTCAAAAAGTCACCCGACAAAACTTTCTATGTCGTTGGACAACTGAGTGGCAACAACCAAGTTAGGTTTACCGTCGGAAATGACAATCGCGATTTGGGCAATGGTTTTCTCCTTCCGCCCGACCGTGATGTTGATGTCGTGACGGCCGTTGCGATGGCAGGTTATATCGACCCTATTGATTCGCCGACAACCGTAACGGTTCACCGAACCGGTTCAGATGGCAATCCATTGTTGATCCGTGTGGACCTCATTGCTGCGCGTTTTGATCGCAGCGAAAACATCATGGTCTTGCCTGGGGACATCATTTACCTGAATCCAGATCCAGCATGGTGGTTGCGGCGAACATTGGATCGCGTCCTGCCTACAATCATTACAGCTCCATACACGGAACTCATGCAAAAACTATTGAATCCGGGACGCCTCAACTGATCTGCCATCTGCGTTTTTTTCAGCCTGAAGAATGAGACTCGTAGAGTCGACCAGGGCCAGCAGTAGCCAAAAGTAACGAATGTAAGACAGGTGTAAGAAGAGCGAAGTCGTCAGATAAAACAGCAACGACATTGCCATTCCCGCTGAAAGATTTCTCCCTTCAGAATCATCCCTGCTTTTCGCATATAGAAACATGCGATAGAGAGCCACCAGAACAGACAGTAGCATGGCAGCAAAAGCAGACACCCCCCAAAGTCCGTTTTCTGCGGCAATGTCTAACGGCATGCAGTGTGCCTGCCGACGATCCTTCAGGGACCTTAATCCGATATGTTGACCGTATTCCTTGGAGTACTTTGGAAAAATCCCTGGCCCCACGCCTAACAGCGAGTGGTCCCTGAACACAAGAATAGCAGCCCCCATCTCGGTTAATCGCCCGCGAGTGGCCCCGTCTGCATTCCTCAACTGAACCGAGTTCGAATTTACAAAGAGAGTTGAAATGGATGCTAGACGCACCGCGTACTGAGGCAAAAGAATCAATACGAAGACCGACGCCAGAGCGACCCATTTGAATTGTCTGATGGGAAAAAAACCGAGCAGCCAACCAATCAACAACGCCAACACAAAACCAACGGCCGCACCCCGCGAGAAAGCGAGGGAAAACCCGAAAAAAGCGCACAGTGTCGCAATTAGTGCCACCGTTGTAAATTTCGGTGATCGCGTAATGGAAATCAGTGTGATCCCAATTGGCAGAAGAAGCATCATGAATTGAGCATATCGATTCTGTTCACCGATTGTGCCCGCGAACCTTCGCTGGCGATTGACGCCAGAAACAGCTGATTCGGAGGCTTTAAATTCTGAATCAGCCTGAGCGAGACCACCGAAATCAGAGTCGATTCCGGTAAATTGTTGGATCAATGGGACCCCCCCCATCAATATCGCGCAAAACGCCAATGCCCAAAGCACTTTGATGAGCACCGCTCTGGTTCGACAGAGATTCGTAACGACCAAATAGATCAACAATCCCTCAAATAGGAATGAAACGAAAGACTCAAAGGACTCAGTTGGGTATTTAGAAAAAACACTGCTCAAATATTGCCCTAGTGTGAAAATAATTAGCCACGGAGACGCCGCTCCGAAAACAAGGCCTTGCTTTCCAATCCAGAAGGCGTGCAGAAGAGGCCACATTAGCAGCGCGATTACCGCTGCCGGGAAAAAACCGGGCGCGCCATGAAACTTGACGGCAACGACTGGCAGATTGGAGTAAATCAAAAAGACAACCAAAAGCGTTGTCCATTCCGGTCGTTTCCAGATCGCATAGCCAGTCACGATTGCGGCGATTCCGGCGACCAGTATTGGCAATTTTCCCGGCAATGTAACCGCTGCGATGACCAACATAGCAATTCCAAAAACCAGCGAGACACCAATCATGCTTGATTTTTTATTATGCCTAAACTCAGTCGACGAACTTGTGCCGCTCATTTGGACTTAACCCAATTTAAACCGCTGCTATCGACAGGCACTTCCATCCCTGTTGGGTTCCATTTTTCAATTCGCTTTCCCGTCAAAATGTTGAAGATCGCTACCAGAGCAGCGCAGTTAATCATGCCGAAAAAAAGAATCAACCTAAGCGGTTTCCACTTGCCCAACCCCGTGCCGGAAAGCAGGAACGCGAAAACCAGCATGATTACTGCTCCCCAAGACGCTATCGCGACAATCCGAAAAAAATCACTCTCGTAAAACAGCCATGGTGAAATTGCGAGCAATGCCAAACAAGGAATGATTGCGATTCGTCTCATCACCTTGTGAGAAAAAAGTTGAATCGAGTAAAAGCCGTATCGAAAAGGATTGCAGAGATCTCGTGCTAACAGAACGGCGCGAAGACCGCGTGTTATGATTCGAATCTTTCGATTGAACTCCGTCTTGGATTTCCCAGCCACTCTTTCTTTCGCTATCGCGTCGTTGTCATAAACAAGTCGAAACCCCTCCCGGATCACATTGGTGGAAATTGTGAAATCATCCGTTACACCGGATGGCACCTTTTTAAAGAGAACTGCTCGAATGGCATAAAGGGCTCCGGTCGCCGAAATCGCGTTTCCTGAACGGGATTGAAAAACCTTAAGACTACGGTCGAAATTCCAATAAGACTGCTCACCTTCGGCCATCGTGCCACCATGAGTGTCTTTGACATACACTTGGTTGCCCGCGACGCAACCGATTGTGGGATCAGCGAAATGTCGAGTCAAATTTTTAAGAGCGTTGCTGCTTAAGACACTGTTTGCATCAGTAAAAACAATCAGTTCGCCGTTTGCACTTTCAACTGCATCATTAAGCGCCGGTATTTTTCCACGTCGCGGAAACGCCAGCAATCGCACTCGGGCGTCCGGGTAGCCGTCGACGATCTGCTCCGTTTCATCCGTTGAACCGTCAGAAGCGACGATGACCTCTATCTGATCATGCGGATAGTCACATTCGAATAGGTTGTCCAGCTTGGATTGAATTCCGCCTGCTTCATTGAAACAAACAACAACAACCGATACGCGAGGACACTGATCCCCCACCTTCCAGGGCCGACTAATCACCAATCCTCTCAGATAAATCAACGCAGGGAATACGAGATACACATAGGCAATAAACCCCACAGCAAGGCACGCGGCAAATTCCATCACGTTGCTTCACCCGCATCTTCGGTGGCTGCAGTTGTTGCGGACGCCGAACGCTGACGGGACTCGACTTGGCTTTTTCGCACAACACCCAATCCAATCACACCTAATCCCATTAGGACTCCAACGAAAAAAGAAGCGGCAAGCAACATTTTCGGATTCGGCCAAGTCATATCACTCAGAATCATGGGAGCATCCAAAACTTGAATCTCTATTGAGTTTCGCCCGTTGGAGATGGCCGACTCCTCGCCTTGCATTGCAATGAGCTGCTGCAGCGTTGACGCATGAAGTTGCCGGATGTTTTCAATGTTGCGAAGCAAATTTTCCTCTTGAACCTGAAAAATCTCGGTGGCTTTTATCTCTGCCTTTTTTTCGGTAATGATTCCGTTGAACTCCAACTCACTGGCCAACAGGCCCTGAAGCTCTCTCTGCCAACTCTTTAAAACAATTTCAAACCGTTGCTGAAGGAGCGCCTCCAGAGCGTCAACCTCCGCTTTGGCAGCGAGCATGGCCGGGTGACTTGCAGCATAAATTGCATCAAGCTTTTCGGCTTTGAGCACTGCAAATCGAAATTGTTGATCGAGGCTCTGCAGGTCGCGAGCTGCCTCTGGATTGGCGTAGCGAATAATTTGTTCAATTTGACTGGAATCCGCGTACACTCCATCTTGGCGTTCGCCACCTGCCACGATCGAATCAGCTTCCTGCTGCGTATCGGAATCCAACGCAGGCTTTTTTACCGTCAGCATGAATTCATTATTTCGAGGCGTGATGTTTCTGTTGAGAAAAGATGAAACCGGAAAAGGTGTTAGTACATCGGGCGCCGATTCAGGCGGCAACACACGATGCTCACTGTCACGCAAAACTGCGAGCAAACGAGATTCAATTTCTTTTCGTTGCGACTTGATGGCAACCAGCTCACGATTGATCAGCTCGAGTTCAATCACCCCGTCCTGATTGGCAGTTCGTCCTTGCCCGATTACGGGCGTTTTCTGACGAAGTGTTTCATATTCCTTCTCATACTTTCGTAATTCGTCTCTTTGTTTTTGCTCGCTGGCGGCAAGCAACTGGACCTTTGTGCCGGTGCTGCCACGATCGGTCTTTCCGACATGAGTTTCGTAAGCTGAAATCACCTCAGAAATCAGCTGCGTGGACTCTGTCTCTCCTGTACTTCGGTAGGTAACCGTAACGACATTAGCGTTCAAAAGCGGCGTGACATTCAGGGATTTTAAGACATGCCGAACCGGATCAAAGGACTCCAAGGGAACGTTGTCTGGCTTGGCAATATCCATCGAACTGATCGCCTGAGCAACAATCAGTGGACTGCGAATGGTCTCGGCCTGGGTTGGAATAAATTCAGGAACAACTCGCCCCATTGGATCGGAGTCCGGCGACACCCCTCTTGGCTCAATCAACACTCGCGCCTGAGCCTCAAAAGTGGTAGGAACTAGCGAAATGTATAAAAAACCGCCTCCCAATCCCAACAGTCCGAATAGTAGGAGAGTCAGTTTTTTTTCCCAGAGCAACTTGATGTCAACACTCACGAAAACTCCGAATCAGAAAAGTTAAGTCGAAAAGACACACTCGAGTTCATCCGTTTGGCAGAAACGACGAGGTACAACCAATCTGAGTACTACAATGTGTAATTCAACCCTCTTAAAAAAAAAACCGTCAATTTTGCCAGATTTTTAAAATCGCCTCCTTTCATATTCCTCAAATCGTGCTTACGTTGGAAAAAACAACGTTAATCATCCGATTCTTTGAATCGACTCCTTTCATATTTCCCAGCGCGTAGCTAGCGTGTACCCTTCCTAACCTTTGAACCGCAATTTTAAATTGCCGGCCCCTTCAACTTGACTGCCCATATGTTTCAACTCGTGGCCGACCACAATCGGCCCATTTTGTTGTCGCGCCGTAAGAAAATAGGCAAGCGAATTTTTGACTTGGTTGTTTGCGCGATCTTGATTCCCCTGCTGCTTCCGATACTTGCGATGTGCGGTATTGCAATTCTAATCGAATCGCCTGGTCCA
>Ga0213861_10005376_pt1 | contig 10280 bp, 10 predicted proteins | sample PICome_4_FD_160110 | JGI IMG/M metagenome (GOLD analysis project Ga0213861, IMG submission 160110) | Coastal seawater microbial communities near Pivers Island, North Carolina, United States - PICO131 | ecosystem: Environmental > Aquatic > Marine > Coastal | place: USA: North Carolina...
TTTTTTGCGTTCAAAAAAATATATCAGACTTTTAAATGTCTGATTTCGTGTATGAGCTTTTCTCTGGTGTCGGGTTCTTGAATCAACTGTTCTCTCTTGAAACGGCAATTTATCTCGCAAATGCTTTCGAAAGGAAGCTTGTACTTATCATAAAATATCCTCTTTGTCATTGTGGAAGCTCAAGTTGGGATTATGGACGTTTTCTAGACTTCTTTGACAAAGACGCATTAAATAACCTTTTACCTCACGGATACAACGTGTTCTATGCAAACGAGGCTATTCAGTATGTAAATAAACACAAATCCTCATTAAAACTCATAGACTTTCCAAGTCGATTTTCAAATCTCGTGCTAGTCGATAAAAATCTAAATGTTCCATCAAATCAAAAGAAAATTCAGAACTTTTGTGCGAATCGTACACCTGTGATATTCGATGTGAATGATCATAAAGACTACGATAAGATTTACGTCAACAAAAGCAACGCATCTCGCTGCTTTTACAATTTCTTCACGAACTCCAGAAATTATGAACTCATGAACCATATCTGTTCTAATCTTATTCCCAATCAAGAAATTCGTGAAACGTTTGAACAACTTTACATTCCTCAAAGCTATACATCAATCCACTGTAGATTTGGCGACAAAAAACATTCAAAAGAGTTAATTGATGGAAGATGTGACATTTTAGAGGAACACTTCTTGAAGTTCCTTGAAAATAACCATACCAAAGATCGTTTTCTCATGATTATGTGTGATCGCAAAGATAGCAAAACTTTAGAAAAGTTAGAACATTTCGACTACGATTTAATCTATTCTGAAGACCTTGTTTCAAACTGCAAATCAAAAAGTCTAAAAAATGACTCGGTCTATAAATTTTTGCTCGAAAAACTCATTGCTGAGAATGCTGATAATTTCATTGGTCACTCCGGGTCCACTGTGAGTCATCACATTCAATATGGTCGCTACACCAACGGCAAAGATTATTGTAACTATACAAATCGTATACTGAAAAAAGAAACATCAAAGCATCCTCAAGTATTTTCGTGGAATATAAACAACAGCTATGGAGCAGGCTTGGCATGGCAAACCTTTTTCCCTGACAACATTTCGTTGAAGAACAACAAACCCAAGACAAACCTCATTACTCTTACAAACACCGGATATTTACATTTTACAGTGAATCTCTTAGAATCAATGCGTAAACTCAATATCGAGCATCTATTGAAGATATATTGCATTGGCGAAGAATGCTACAACTTTTTCGAAAAGTTTTACCCTAATAATTCGATCGCTCGCATAGATTCGACTAAAAGGAACGAGGCTTGGGTAGAATACAAATCGTGTCAAAACCCAGATGTGAAAGGCAAAAAGAAATGGGCCGACCTCACGTCACATAAATTCGCATGTATTGAGAGAGAGTTTACCGAGAACAACAACGTAATTTTTACCGATGGTGATATCGTCTTCGAGAAAAATCCTATTCCACATATGCTTAATCTCTCTGAAAACGATCCAGAGCTTGAATTCGCTTGTCAAAATGATTGTTCTTTTGGAGACAAACAAATGTTTTGCACCGGATTTTTCTTCATGCGTTGCAATGAAACTACTAAACAAATAGTGAATTTTAAAAATATTCGAAATGATATTGAAAGTTTCCAGAATGATCAGCAATATTTAAGGCGCAAAGCGAATCTCATGAAACATTCTTATCTTGACCTTAACCTTTTTCCAAACGGAAAGTATTACCGTGATATCAAGCCTGAAAGTCCTTTTATAATTCACTTTAATTACGATGTCGGTGAAATGAAAATTCGTCGTATGAAAATGTTTAAAAAATGGCTTATTGATATGGATCATCCCCGAGAACTTTTGAAGATTTCCGAAGATACAGTTCTCTCTAAAATCGACATGTATCTCAAAGAAAACGACATAGACCTAAAACAGGGAAGTATTGCGAAATGTCCGGAGCTTTTCAAATTCTTTAGCAATTACGTTAAAAAGTTCGAAACAAAGAAGGTGATCGAGATCGGTTTCCTCGCCGGTCATATTTCTGAATTCCTACTAAAAGAAGGATGTGATGTAACATCTTTTGATTTAGCGAAATTCAAGAGCATCAATTCTGGTAAAACATATATTGATACTCATTATGAGAGTCACACACTCATAAAAGGAGATTCTAAAGAAACACTCCCTATATTCATAGAGACATGTAAAGAACAGATAGACCTTATAATAATCGACGGTGGAATGGATGAAGAAACAATCAAACAAGATTTCATAAATGCACGAGAACTCTCAACAAATACTATAATATTTGTGAATAACGTAGTGAAAACACCGGAATTCGTTAAGTATTGGAATACCAATTTCAATAAAGTGTATGAAAAATTCATTGATGATGGTGAAATCATTGAATTAAAAGCGTTTGAAGAAGAATCCGTTGGTATTGGTGGAGTTTTTGCTAAATTTACAAACGACCTGTAGATTTTTTATATGTTCATATATATATATAGAGTAATGAAAACATCTAAAACGTTGAAAAGAAATCGTAAAGAGAGTTCAAAGACACGGAAAGGTGGAAGCTTAGTATCTGCTTTGAGAAAATACATCAAAGGATATAAGACTCATAAGTTTAACAACATCGATTTGAAAAAAGCGGTTCGTTCTTATATTAAGAATCGTCGTTCAATGGAGCGTAAATACGGCCGGATTGAAGACTGGGACGTTTCACAAGTGACTGATATGAGTAATCTATTCAGAAATGCGGTAAACTTTAATGAGCCAATTGGATCCTGGGATATGTCCAACGTCTTAGTGACTGACAACATGTTCTACGGCTGTAGAAAATTCAATCAGCCTCTCGAGAATTGGGATACATCAAATGTCGTATATATGATAGGAATGTTTAACGGGTGTGATAATTTCAATCAACCGATTGGAAAGTGGGATGTATCTTATGTTAAAAATATGAAGCATATGTTCGAAGGTTGTAGCGAATTTGATTTTGGTTTAGAAAAATGGACGACAAAAAATGTTAAAGATATGCAATTCATGTTCAAAGATTGCCTTAAATTCAATAAGTCAGTAAACTCTTGGAATACTTCTAAAGTTACTAGCATGGAAAGTATGTTTGAAAATGCTCAAAAGTTTAATCAAACTTTAGATAAAGTTGATACCAAATCCGTGACTAGCATGAAGAAAATGTTTAAAGATGCTAAGGATTTCAACAAATCTATTAATTCGTTTGATACTTCAAAGGTAGTGGATATGTCGTCTATGTTTGAAGGAGCTGAAAGTTTCAACCATGCCGTCGATGATCTCGATGTTCGCAACGTCAAATCTGTAGATAGCATGTTCAAAGATGCAAAGGATTTCAACAAATCTCTCAAGTCTTGGTACTTAGAATCCATTATCAACGAAGCGACAAAAAGACCATAGATTTGAAAAAACAATCTACCGGTTAAGATAGCCTACTGTTTTTTTCATAAATTTAACTTGATTAATCAACTAACAAACTTCTCAATGACCTTCTCTTATAGAATATTGTGCTACTCTTTCCATTTGTTTCCACAATTCAAACATGAAATAAAGGATGTTGCCGATTCATCAGCCGATCTTGTTTGCATTTCGTAGTATTCACAGTTTGATTCTCCGCATTTGTCGCACTTGAACATCGTGGTCGCAATGTTAACCTTATCTTCTTCAATAGGGATATTTGATTTATATTGAGAGTATTTCAAAGGGTCAAGTTCAAAATCCGTCATAAACGCATAGCGATGCGGTTCGTTGTCTTTGACGAGATTTTCTTTTATGTGTCCGTTCGGAATAATAAGCTTGGAACATATCTGTTTCAGTTTCTCCTTGTAAATGTCAACAAATACTTTGTTGGAGTAGCTAGGTTTCTCGTCAATCTCTTTGCATTTTAAAATAGAGAAATTGAAAATTCCTTTCTCAAGATCAGTATAACAATTATCATTTAGAATCTCAGATAAAATTTTTTTTGTCTGTTCACGAATTTCCGACATTTTTCGAATCGTATTTATCATGTGTCATTCATGTTTCACTAATCATTTTTCATTTTTTTTATGTGTGCTCAATACTATATGACTGACAAAGACGAGTTAAAAGATTTGACTGCGATTGATTATGTTCTTCTTGTACTTCTTATGATTGCTTTGATTGTATTGAGCGGCTTCATTACGAAAGTATTTTGGAATAATTTCCTCGCTGGTGCGGGTAAAGCTCCGGGTGTGTTTACTTTCATTAAGCCCCTCGATTCAATTCTACATGCGATCCTTGTGATGCTTGCAATTGACATTGTTTTTTCAGCGAGATGTTCGAGATGTATTGGGATGTAATGTGTCTAACGACGCATTATATCTCCATTTGCGTTATCTGAATAGCAAATTAATGGATTAGAATTCAATACTGGGATTTTCAAAGATAATAAATATTGTAGTATCATATGGTCAAGAGGAACGTTGAATTCCTCCTGTGATTCTATCATTTCAATAAGAATGTTACAGCATGATTGTGATATCACATATGCGTGAGTTGTTCTATCCGAATCTATCCCAGATAATATAGTTGGATGATGGATGGATATGTTATTTGTTATTGGATCTACATATTTCGGATAGACACATGTATTTCTACCTCCAAGATAGAGTATTTGAAAATCATGAGGGATATCCAGGAAAACGTCGTTGGAGATTTTCTTGAAGTTTGTGTGGAAATTCACATCGTCTTCGTATATAATTGCGAAAGCTAAATTCTTTTGAATTATCTCTTTCCAAATTTCATAGTGAGATAGCAAGCATCCTATTTCGCCATTCGATAAGCGAGTTCTCTTGTTCTTAAATAAAATATTGTAACGAATATTTTCATCAAGTTTGCTTCCATCGACCGCTGTTTTCAAATATAAGGCTGTTCTTGAGTCATCATGGTATTTCTGAAATCGTTCATAAAATTTATGAAGGCGATCCGACCGCTTTTGTAAGTTTATAACGTATGCGCATCTTTTCTCCGAAATATCTGGATAGTCTCGAATTTGAATATCCGTTTTGTAATGGTTTTGTTTGAATACCTGTTTCGTAGCGTACATTTTATATTTGCGTTGATTTTCGAAATACAGAAAAATGTGCCGATCGATAGCACCGAGATTCTTAAAGTTGTAATTGTATAGTTCCTTCGCTACTTTTCCTTTAACAATATAGGCTTCTGTTGTATTTTGTATATTGTCTATTTCTTGAATAGAATCACCAACATAATCGCTATCAAAGTTTAACCAGACTATACCGGCATCTGGTGGAAATTTCATACAATCCAAGAAAGCCTCAACATCAAAATCACTAACCAGGATTGCATCGTCTTCGAAAATCAAATACATCTGATCGTCATCTTCGATAAAATCATAGACTTTTAAATGTGATAGGCAACATCCGATTACTCCTTTTTTCCGAACTTTAGAATCATCTGAAACATTGCATTTGTTTATCCGCGTCATTAGATTTTGATCGTAATCTAAGAAACGTCCGTCTATCGCCTCAACATATTCGATTCCATCTTCTAATTTCGATTGAATATTTTTTTTGAATGCTAATAACTTGTCTATCCGTCTTGGGAGATTTATAACAAATTTCTTCATAGTTTTTGAAGGATATTTTTTTTAAGCGTTCAAACGCAAAGAACCTCAAATTCTTCTTCAAAATCTTCTATTATCATCATTGAACATGGAAGCGAATTTGGCCTCAACATTTTGATCATACAATTGTTCTTCGTAGATCTTTCTTGGAATATAACGATATTCGATTGTAGGTTCACATTTGAATGATAGTTCCGTGTAACCTATAGTAACAAGAACTATTCCGATCATAAGAAAAAGAAGTGAAATAGTTCTGAACATTATTTATTATTATAACGCTATATAAAAATCCATGATTTTTCATTCAAGTCAGTTATCTATTCACAAATTCACAACGAAGGCAACCTTTTCAATCCAAGTCTGAAGGGATATGACGCAATCAGGATTAATCCAATAATTCCATTATCATAGTCCCCACCGAAAAGTTCTGCAAATGTTATGAGAAAAGACAAAAAAAACGAGCCAGTCAAAGCGACTGATGTTGCGAAAACCATCGAACTTCCTTGCAGACTCTTTTGATTGGCCCAAATGATTATTTTTTCCCTTAATGGTGTGTTTCTACCTACGATTGCTCCTGTTGGATCACATATGAAAAAGGGCAAAAGCTTATAGTAATTTTCCTCATTACTAAGTAAACTATAAACGAATAGTATAACACACCAAAATCTAATTCCGATGTCATCTAGCAAAATATCAGTATCTCCTTTTTCAAATCCAAAGTAAATATTAGGAAACACTATATTTGACAAAAAAGTCACCGTTAATAATAGTAGAACAATACTTTGCTCAAGTTCTAGAAGCATACATCCAGTCAGAATGTGAAACATTTTACGACAGAAGACTTTCCATATTTCATCATAACTCTCATGGTTTATGATAAAGTTTACAACTATCATCCACACAAACGTTAGAATCGCCTTGTGAATATTAAAGTCATACATCAGTATTGGGTATAAGATGTGGAAATTGAGTATACCGTATACGAATTCACGATTTTCAATGAAATACATTCGACAATATGAAAAAGAGCACATGACTGACAGCAAACCACATGAAATTGGAGAATCATTGAAAAAATACATTGACGAAATCCAAAAGGCCCGCACTGCAAATTTCAATAGTCTTATTGTGTTATTTTCTCCAAACAAGACTGGAATTGTGCGCGCATTATTATCAATATCTTCGATGACATCGTTGATATCGAGTAGAACTTCTCGAATAACTACAAAAAATGAAGTTGGTAAAGACAGAGTTAACGCCGTTTCGTAGTCAGTTTTGTAATATACTAATGAGAAGATGGGAATGAAACTCATATATATGCTTGTAATCAGATTCTTGACCAAAGGTATTTTTTTGAAGATTGGAGTATAAAATGTAGATAGTATCAATGAAATTGAAGCACCACATGTCAAAATTGATGAATCATCAATCGAATCAAGATATCTAATCCCACATACCTGTGTAGAAAGGAAGAATATCATTGTATATTTTAGATATGTGTGTTTCAATCCAATTTTTTCCGGGTTGTGTTCAATATCCGCAAAGTAGTCAAAGAAGTTGTTTGTTAACATTCCCGAAATGAACCCATTTACTGTCAAAATACAGTATATTATGTCGACGAATGTGACATCATATAGATAACAGAACGGTGTATATAATGCGATAACATATGGTAATCCCGAAATTCTGGACGAAACGTAAAAGTCTTTGATGAAGGACATAATACTTGACGTCTTATGTAGTTTTATGTTTATATGAAAAAAATCTATGTACATATTAAATGGAATATTGGTTCGACCCTCGCCATACAGGAGCACTTAGAATAATTGATTATAACAAACGAATGATCTATGGAAGTGATCCTAACGAACCAATGTGGTCAGTCACTTTCGAAAAAGTAACAGATGACGCCATTAAAGTCGATTTTACAAATAAGAAAACGCATCATGGAAAGACAGTGATGATTGCAAAATACTCTAACCGAAGAAACGATCTCAATTGGCCCGATACGAATCGCTGGCTCAGATTAAGACAGGATCCTCGTATTCTTCTAAAGAAATTCATGTGAACTGCGTTTAATTCGTATCTTATTTTTCTTTATGAATGTAATTGAAAATGAACGACAATATATTATATATTGTCGGACTGCTGTCTATTGTTTCGTTGCTTTGTGTTCGAGCATTTTACATAAAGAAGATGAATGCATTGAAATCAAAAAATTCTGAATTGACTGAAGTTATTTCTGATTTTGAGAAAATTAAGTCTCAGTTATTGATTTTGAAGGAGAACCAAATGGCCTCCGTAAAGAATGATGTTGATACAGAATCAGATGTCATTGAGAGAGTAGAAAATGTAGAGAAAATGGAGGATGTAGCTGTAGTTTCTGATACAGAAGTTGATTTTGATGACATTTCAGATGTTAATGATGACGATACTCTAGACGCACGAATTGAAAAGTCACGACTGAATATGGTTCTTGAAGACTCCGTCGGAGATTCTGTTGAAGACCCTGTAGTTGAAGACCCTGTAGTTGAAGACCCTGTAGTCGAAGACCCTGTAGTCGAAGACCCTGTAGTCGAAGACCCTGTAGTCAAAGACCCTGTAGTCGAAGACCCTGTAGTCGAAAAGACAGTCAAGAAATCTGTCACAAAAAAGCCAGATTATTCCAATATGAAAGTAACTGATCTTAAAAAACTTGTGAAAGAAAAGGGTGTTAAAAATACGCAGAAAATGAATAAAGCAACATTGATTTCACATCTTTAAATTGACTTGTAAAATTTCCAGTCTAAATCATTGCAAACTTTCTTCCAAATTTGGTCGGCGGAGTGAAGTTTTTCTCGTGATTTCAATAGTGGAAAAAGTTCTTTGAAGTGATTCCATTCCAAGATCTCACAAAATTTGTGAAGAACATACGAGTAACTCAAGAAGTTCTTTCTTTCTTGTGGACAATTAGATATAAATGGTCTTTGTATTTCACGAAACATTCTCTTCAATACTTCTTCTTCTCGCCGTGTCATCAAAGGTTGATCATCGTTCTTTATGGTTGCTAAAATATAAGGTATATTTTCATAGTATCTATTGTACTTTAGGCGTTTCAATAAATCTCGTAGTGTACTATGATTGATTTCGTCAACTTTCTTTCGATCTTTTTGAATAGCTTTTAAGATATTTTCGATGACTTCTGATGGAATTTGAGATGTCTCTTTTCCTTGAAACTGAGACAACCACTCGTTAAAATGATTAGCTCTTTTGTAAGCATAATACGCAGTCTCCTTTGGAGGATCCTTATAGCTCGTTTGAGTTGCTTCATCGTTAGCCTTTTGAACATAACCACAGTCTTTACATTCACAAACACCTTCACAAGGGATCAATACCAAATTCGATGATTTGCACATGTAGCAGTTGTAATCCGTATTTATAGTTTGAATTTCATCTTCATCTGTTTTTTCATGATAAATTTTATTGTAACCTTCTCTTGATAATCTAGAAGTGTCTGATTTTTTAGTTTCATCTGAAAAGAAATCCATTATTTTACCATTTGCAACAGGTATTTCTGAATTTGAGTCCACGTTTTCAATCGAATCATAATATTCGAATAAGATTTCAGCGTTGTTTTTATAGTATTCTACCAAGTTATTTTTACTATCTTTTTGTAATCGATCTATCTGATCATTTATCTTCATTATTTCTACCGATTTAGAAAGATCATTCGATTCGATTAGACTCTTCTTTTTACTTTCAAGTTCAATAAGTTTTATCTTCGTGCTATTCTCAGAAGATTTGATATTCTTGATGTTTTCTGCGTGAATTTTATCAAGGGTCATTGATTTCATCGAACGTTTTGTTTTTATATGTTTAGAATAGATTTTAAATACCGAATTTGCTGTTTTTTTGATGCTACATGGAGTTCAATCGAATTACCGATCAAACTATCATTGTTATCAGGATAAGTAAACATGGGATATTTGTAAATATATGAATCAAACTGTGTATTGTATTCAACTGAGGCGTATATACCTGATCTGAAACAATCTGCTGTCGGGAGGAAGTTCCTCTTATTAAATACATTCAATGTCTCCAACGCACATTTTCTATTGATAATGTATGCTAGAGTTCCAGATACAGATAGATCTTTATAATTGAAATATTTAGATTTACCATTGAATTTGGGCTCTATGTTTTGCAAAATGTAAGCAATTTGTATAATACCCCAATTATTTGGAGCATCTTTGACTATTTCTTCTAATGGTTTGGTCCAAAAACATTCGAATTCGAAACTTAGATCATCTTCACAAATTACGCAATGATTCCCATCTTCATTCTTGAGGAATGTTTCGATAGCCTTGATATGGGATCGAGTGCAACATCTTTCGTAATCAACTTTACTTGGTTGTTCTTTTTCAGGTTTGATTGCATCTATTCGAGTGTATTTGATATTTCTTTCTTCAAATTGTTTTATCATATTCTGATTCCGAACTTTCTGTGAATCCACATTGATATAATAGAAGTGCATCTTACATCTCAGAAACATAAATATTTTGCAAAAAATCTTCAACGATAGAATTGAGCTCGTGACAATATTGTCTTGAATCTTCAGCTAGTCCTCGCATAGCTCCTTTCTTACGTCCTTTTTGAAT
>Ga0213861_10005377_pt1 | contig 10279 bp, 6 predicted proteins | sample PICome_4_FD_160110 | JGI IMG/M metagenome (GOLD analysis project Ga0213861, IMG submission 160110) | Coastal seawater microbial communities near Pivers Island, North Carolina, United States - PICO131 | ecosystem: Environmental > Aquatic > Marine > Coastal | place: USA: North Carolina | collected...
TTGACTGAAAACTACACTGCAGTTAGAAAGTATTCTGCTGCAGCTCATAATTTGCTGGAGAAGAGTTACAAGGGAGGAAATGCTCCAAAAGAGCTGTAGAAGGGGAATTGAGTCTCCATTCAAGGTTACCTATCTCAAATTCACTCCTTTGGTTGTGAAAGGTCTCCGGTATGGTATTCAACCGTTGACGTACTGTCAGAATACTTTTTAAAACCATGTCTGAACGGTTTTCCCATTCCAAATTCACCTCTTTTGTAGCTTTAAAGTCTTTCGGTATGGTATTGATTGTTGTACCGGCTATCTCTAGAATTCCATAAGCTTCCGACTTCCGAATAGTGAATAGTAAAAAATCAAAAATCGGGCTCTCGAGAAGTAGTTGAGCTGCTGATAGTCTTCCTATCTCATTGACTAATATGTATGCAGAAAGCCGAGAGACTCTTCGGAGGGTTAAGCGGAATGATGGCACATTGATTGCAATATGGATAGGTTATGGTGCACCTGGACAAACTATTTATGGTGCACCTGGACATTTTAGTTTGTCAGGCTCATTCCAATCAACAGATGGTAGTGACTATTCATTAGTTGGTTCCGTTATTGCAAAGAGTGATCATTTGACACACTTGCATGTTAAATTAAGTAGTATCCCAACAGGTAACAATCTTTTGGACGGCATCAAACATAATTCATCTTTCCAGAACCTGTCAATCGTTTCAGGACCAGGTCATCACCAAACGGCCTCGATAAGTTCTGCACTGCCATCGAGGGGCAACATCATGCCAACAACAGTGCGTACAATCGGCTGTAAAGAGTTACTGGTGGCCTATAGCTACCATAGATCCAGAAAGAACCGGTATCTCAGGCGCCTCAATATAGAAGGAACCAGTATGGCAAATGGGGGAGATCGTGCTGTTGCTTCATTCTTGAGACTTTCCACAAATCTTTCTGAAATTACACTAACACAATGCAATATATCCGATAAGCAACTAAAAATAATGGTCGAAGCAATGAGAGGACTTTGTAGATTGAGCCAGATTGATTTGTCTATCAATCAAATTGGAAATTCTGGATGCGTTGCCCTTGCTACCCTGCTTGAAGATCCACACTCAAATGTTAGCACTCTTGATGTCAGGGGGAATGATATTGGTAACGTCGGTGCAACTACCCTTTTTAACAGTCTATCAAACAATACAAAGTTGAGGGAACTCTACCTTAGATCCAATCCAATTAATCCAAATGAGATGAATTCCTCCCTTGCGAAATTACTATGCAACAAATCAACCATCAATGATATATACTTATCCAACCATACACTTCAAAAATTTTCACCACAAAGTACAGATTTTTCACAACAACATTCACAAAGTTTTTTACTAGGTCTTAATAAGAAAAGAAACAAATGTCATGTTGCAATGATAAAGATTCTGCAATTTAACTTTAATATTAATATGGAACCATTTTTTGAATGGAACATGGAAGGGGAAGGGGAACGCGATTTAAAGGCACTGCCATATATCATTGCTTGGTTCAATAAAGCGGGGGAATTGGCTGCGAGTGAAGGTTTACAATGTTATCGTATTGATAGACGAAAGTTGTTTGCAATATATCAATTTGCTAAGGTTATGCCAATGTTGTTTGTGCCTGCTTCACTCATCAAAGCGAATGAAAAGAAACGAAAGAGAGATGAATCTGAGGTCAAAGCTGGTCAAGTCAAACAAAAAGTATCATACTATCATTTCAAAGTTGCGACCTCGATTGATGATGACGGGTTTGCACTTCGATTACCTCGTAAGGATAATCTGACACTGGTTGATCTTCGGGAAGGAATCGAGGAAGGTATTGATGAGAATGATCTTCCATTTGCATCGTTCCTGTTCAAGTTGGAAGCTGGCAGCAAGATCTCTCGTAAGCAAGAGAACAAATGGGATGTGCTTGATATGGTGGAACGAGGTGAAGGCGAAAAACACAATCCCTATCATGTTTATATCACAGAGACACAGAGAACAGATGCTAACAACTAAAGTGATTTTGCAGGCTGAGTAAGGGTATATGTAGTTGTTTAATTTTAGCCTTCCAGGAATGGATTATCACAATATAACATTACCCTGAAGCAACCCCCACCCTCCTCTCTCACACCCATTAATGTTGCAAATTAGCCTTCAAATTCATCAGTTCTTCTTGTGCATAGTAACACATCCTGTCGTACTTTTCATTTACATTTCTTAAAACTCCTTCTTTCGCATTTGCTCTATTTCTTTTATTTCATCCTCCTTATATTTTATTTGTAAAATTTGTTGTACACGGGTTCCCAACCAAAAAAACTTTATTTCAAACTTAACGTCTTCCATCTTGTTTCTGAAGTATTGCCTCCTTCTTTTGTGCTTTTTGATAATCCCTTTTGAATTGGCACGTAATAATAAAAAGGGGTGTGTGTTGTTAAGTATATATTATGAACACGTGCCACAAATAAATAATTATGAACACGTGCTGCAAATATGCAAATACATGTATTATTGAATACTCATACTTTTTTATACATTCACTTACTTTCCTTGACCTCTTCAGTTGAACCATAACTATGCTTCCTCAACTCTTCCGTTTCCCGTTTGTCTACATTTTTTAGACGATCTTGTAAGTCTTTTAATCCATTGGCAAGCCTTTGTACATAGACTTTTCCTTCTTCATCATCGAATCTTCTTTTTTGAGATCTTTTTGCTTGTGGTGGCACTCCTTCATAACAATCCGCATACCCGCCATGACAATTACATTGGTCATTCATGATAGATGTGTGTTAGCGTAAAAAAGGGGTGTGGCCTCCTTATTAGGTAGTTGTTCAAGTTGATAGTTGATCTTATTGGCAGGTGGAGAAGTGTCTTGGAAAAACAAATAATGCCAAGAAAATCTTCATAATTAGTAACAAGTAAATTTGTTCGTTGCGTTTATAAATAATATTGTTCCTATATTTTATTACCTATTTTATTTTTAAGCATTTTTTGTAGTATTTACGTAACCCTTGTACCTGTCACAACATACCAAGTGTGCGCCAAAAAAGAGTTGGTTGTTGGTTGGCCGGCACGAGCATTGCCATTGTTGCAATACATGCACCGAGATGCACCAACCGTAGGCAGAAGCAGGAGCTATTGTAGAGCAATAAGAAATAGTAGAAGCTGTAGGGGTGGTGAACCATAATAAATATATTTCGTCCATGGCTTCTTTGGACAAGGCAAACACGCTGCTGGCAGCAGCAGAAGAAGCCAACACAATCTCTTCTTCCAAATCAGCTGTGGCAGCATCATCGTCATCAAACAAGGATGATGTTGCAGTTGTTGCAGCCAAGAGCCATGACAACGTCCATGACGATGATATTCATCACACAGACTCTTATTACACCACCCAGGTGGTTGAGGCAGCAAAGTCCACCGAAATGTGGACTCAATCTAATCGTCCACGTCGTTATAAGCCTACAAACCCTGTTTACAATACCAAGATGGCAAAGGCAATCAAACGGATACAACGGAAGCCTGTTAGTCTGATCCGCAGAAGCAACAGAGGTACGCCCTTCTTTCTAGAGGATAATTTCCCAGCAACTATTACCATGATGAAAAGCTTGAAATTACCCAGAGGTGGCCTTCTTAAAGATAGGCTTATCAATCACCCTCACCATGAGAAGATTATGAAAACAATTAGTGAGGAGATTGATAGTTTTGTTTGTCGTACAGGGTGATAGTGCAACAACCTAACAGTAACATTATAAGATTTTTGATTTGGTGAACCAGTAACATCATTAAGATTTTTGAGTTGGTGAAGGAGAGAATGGATTCTCTTCTATTTGTTGCCCGTTGGGTAAGAAAGAGATTTAAACAAGTGGGAGAAAGAGATTTAAACAAGTGGGATGAAATAAAATAAGTATATATGTGAAAGAATTATTGCTGTAAGTTTTTTTACGAAACTTATTTTTTACGACATACAATGTAAACAACTTCTCCTTACAAGTGTGCGATAACATGTTCTGCACCAGGGCCGGGGTTCGACGGAATAACAGAGTTGACCTTTGCTTTCATTTCTCTTCTTCTTCCTCTTCTCCGATGCCTTCTTTCTCAAATCGGCTGGGGCATGCTTCCAACACACCCTGAGTTTGTGAAATTCACTTTTAACAATATTGTTGCATCCAGGTTCTACACAAATCCCTTTCTTTTCTCTTTTTTCCTTTCGACAAGTATTCAAAGAAATGCCCTGGTCTACATCCATCATGAGATTTAAATACTGTGATCGATCACCAACATCATCATTAACAAAATCCCCTAACTGTGGTAGAATACCATATATATTTCCCCTAATCATATCAAAAGTCAAAGACAGCTCTACTGTGATTGTTGACATTCCACCGCTTGTCTCAGTGTAGGAATCAGACCTTGCCATTATCTCATCTAGAGGTCTTCGTTCCAACTTTTCCATAACCTCCCCATTCTCTACAATCTTCTCTAACACACTCTTGTATACGCTATCCACCCAAATACTACCGCTGGGAAACAACAGCTCTGACTGCATATATTTTTTGATAGCATCGGCAGAACGGCCATCACTGTGCGGACCATCGTCAATTGCCAGAAGTATGCCCAGCCTAAGATTTGGCGAAGTAAACTCTGGCTTGTTTATCCCAAGAAGCTCGTCATTCAAGGCATCCTTAAATACGCGATCAGACCACTTCTTTGTGGCATGGTCGGGTAACAATTTCTCTTGTATGTACTTCTTGATAGCATGAGCTGATGATCCAGTACAATCGAACGAGGCAAGATCATGAATTGCGATATAAATGCACTTCTTGATGTAACTAAACTCGAGCCGCTTTTGCCCAATAATCAACTCACGTGATTCTAGAAGTGCATTGAAGAGAATATCTCTTTCCTCTTGTCCCATACAGTTTTGCAAGAAATATCCTGGTCGCACAAGTTCAGCTTCCCTTTCCAATAACCGGTTTTTTTCGTCGAGGCAGTACCTTTTTTTCCCAAGTTCACATATAGAGTCATAAAGTTCAACAAGTTGCTTGCCGACTTTTATTTTCTCCGATTTGGTATCTGTCCCAGAGAAATCAGATTCTCCTGGGGAGTAACGTTGAACTGGAAGACTATCTCTACATATGACCGAATGAACATCCCTCACTTGAGTGAGATCTTTGCAACATAATTTGTTGTCCGACTCCCACTTTATTATGACAACAATCCGACATAACTTATCGTTGCATTGTCGCAACTCGAATGGAGCTGTCAGCCGAAATGCAAACATTTCTTCTGCGCCTTCATGAGCGCCATCCTTGGCCATGCATGGAACGCCAGGAAGCATGAACTGTTCTACTGGAATTGCACGTAATGTACCATCATCAAATTTTACCACTGCACCTTTGTAACATTCCTCTAGCCTTTTTCCCGGCTTGGAGGGATTTCTAACCATGCCGAAATGCATAATCTGGGTGGCTGTAACAAACAGATCACACACACTGGCACGTTTAAAGTGTTCTGGGCCAAATTTTAATAGCTTGTCCATGTCGACTACCTCAACATTCTTTTCAATTTTTTCATGTGTACCAACGATATCACTGAAATGCTTTCTATAGCGTCTTTCTTTTTCGGCCATTGCTTTTTTCCTCTTCCTTGATGTTACTTTTGAGTCTTCTGTGTTGTTGTTTTTTTTGTCCAATGTTGTCTGAACAAATTGCACATCTAGGTAGTAGCCAGTTCCTTGTGTCGATGAACGAAAGACGTAGCCTGCCCTTGCTCCCTGAAAGGTTTCGGATGGAATAAACATTGGCGGTAAGGTGTTGTTATTATGCTGAGAATGCATTATCAATTGTTGATTTGGATTTGGATGATGATGATGAAGATGTCTTGGATAGCTATTGTTTGTCATCATTTGTCTTGGTGCTGCTGACAAGGTCGGTGGCATCCACATATTTTTCTGTCTATGTTGGTTGGACACACCAATAAATGGATAATACGTGCAAGGAAAATGGAGGAGGCAAAGATTGCAATTGAGTGTAGATAGATTACAATAGCAATAATAAATAGACAGGGTGTGTGTGAATGTGGAGTTGGGTGCATTGCATGTATTTATAACCGTTAGTGGAAATTCAAATAATGGCGGAAATTTTCTTACGCTAGGTATCAGTAAATACTCACATATTTACAAATTCCCCTTTTTTGAGCGTACTTACCCCTACCTATTTATTTGATTTCCATATAGATACCGTATCAAAACAAAATTCAAGTAGAGCTCAAATAGTGTTTCAGCTATGTCGTTACGACTATTTTTGAGAAAAACCTAGCGTCTCAACAAGATACATAAGTCCACCTAACCACCTCCACCTACATAGTTGATGACCAATCATCTACAACCTCTTGTTGGTTAAAATGAGTACAGAACACTCGTTTCCGGTTGTGTTAGAAATGAGTACAGAGCAGTTGCTGGCGGTTGTGAGATTTGCATACTCCCAAGTTGTCCGCAATGGGTGGTCAAAACAAGACTGTACAAGTTATTTAACCTTGATTGGTTTTAGCCGATTTGCATGTGATACAGTCTATAATTACATTGTAGAATGTGTAGCTTTTGATATGATAGCCTGGAATGCTGATAGACCAGAAAGGTCGGAATTCCTCCGGAGTTATTCTCGTGTCGAGGATAATAGTGTTTGGATTTATCCATTCCTCCGGAGTTATTCTCGTGTCGAGGATAATAGTGTTTGGATTACAGGATATTATTCCAGAATTCCTCCGAGGAATTATTCTCGTCAATACCGAAATGAAGCTATGCACAACACTTATCTTGGGCATCTTCGGTATTTTTGGGAAGGACCTTGTGAATCGAACATTCCTAATCGACTAAGGCTAGGTATGATCGAAAGGAGTATCAGCTCAGATGATGGTGGTGTTGATGATGCATCTGATGAAGGATATACTGATGGTTTATACCCTGATTTTCCCAAAAGGTGGAGGAAGAAGGAAGAGCTTGCCTTCGAGGGGGGGGTACAGGGGGGATTTGTACATGAAGATAACATCAAGCAGAAAGATAGGCCTACAGATGTATTGGCTATTACTTCGACGGGCACAGATGATCATAGTGATGTTATGGGTAAACTTCGATCGGAGATCAAACAGCTGGAAGAGCCAAGGAAGAGATATTGTGGAATTGTATCCTACTCAGAACGGTCACTGGCAAGTTGGGAGGAGGATCGACCTAACCTCTTGATGTATGAGAATCGTCTCAATGAGAATCGTCTCTTTGAGATTCTGAATGAACTATTCACCAGTTTTGGATATGCTTCTCCAAGTCCAAATGAGCCATGGGTGTATAACGAGGATTCAGATGATGACTCTTTACCTGATTTGAGCGATTCCTTTGAGATTCTGAATGGAAATGACCGTCTATTAAGTTATGCTTCTCCAAATCCAAATGAGGCACCGGTGTATAACGAGGACGATTCAAATGGAGATTCAGATGATGACTCTTTACCTGAATTGAGCTGAATTGGTCCAGTAGAATGTTGATACAGAAGAAGAAAATACGTATCAACTACAAAGTAAACATGTATTTAATTATTAGATGTTAATCTAATTCTTTCCATTGCTCTACCACACACAGTTCTACTTGTCATAATAATACTGCATTTATAATACAATCCTTTGTGCTCACAATGAAAAGAGTACACAACTGAGCCAGTGTATCCATCTCGGTTGTCATTCTTTCCATCAATATGTCGATACAAGCTGGCCCCTAGGGGAGTACCAACCTCTGCCACCAAGATATCATAGTATTCAAACCTTGTTTTAGCTGATCCGTATCCAAGGGCTTTGTTGAATTGGTAAGCAAATAGGTTGTACCTCAATTCATCATTGTATTTCTCATTTCCTTCATTGTCATCCAAAAACTTCTGTCCACTTGGAAATATAACTTCGAATAGATACGCCAATGTTTCAGTTGGCAACTTCTCAAAGTGCTCTGTTTTGATAATTGGTATACTTTCTCCCTTGTGAGTTTTGGTGATACCCAATGAGGTCCGAGGGTATCTATCCTGTACTCCTGCATCTAACCTTGTGAAATTTGCTGTGCTGTGTCCATCCCTATTCTTATTCTTTCTCGCCAGTGTTGTCTTTGGATGATACTCTAAAAAGTGAGCAATAATTTGTTGTTTAAATTTTTCATTCTCCATTTGTTGTATTATTTTACTGTCATCATATACTACCCTCACTCCATCAACTTCATACACATCTCCGTTTGCTTTATCTTTTGTTATGTCAACTAATTGTACATTATGATTGCTGAGTATTTTATCTGAACATTCCTTCTCCGATTCGGGTGCTGAGCCATGAGGACATCTTCTTAGACTACTGTTATCCTCAGTTGAATACATAAATGATGTTGCAGGCATGATACTAATTTGTTGTACTATCCGATGCATATCACCCCGTTGCCCACCTCTAGTCTTTTCAGGCTTTGTAATGTTGTGTGGCCCAGGTTTCATATGATGTATGTATATATAAGTTGTCATTATTGTATCTTTATTATTGTTATTATTGTTGTTGTTACTGTTGTTGATATCGTTGTTGTTACTGTTATCATTATTAGTAACTTCTTCATTCCCCAAATTATCTGTATTGCAGATATAGTGGTCATCAAATATAATTGTATCCCCGCATATAGTTCCATTGTCATTACAATATGATAAATCATCATTATCATTGGTATTAGTATCATTGCTATCTTCCGAACATAATTTATTTTGCATATTGTCATGTGTATGTATTTGTATGTTATCATTCGTAGATGCAGTTGTATCTACCTCTGTCTCTTTTGATGATTGTTTATTGTTATAATTTGATAACATATTTAATATTGCAGCCCATTTAGTCCGTATTCTACGATTTTTCTGCTTCTCATATAAACTCTTTCTTTCCTCTATTGATAGTTTATTGTGTTTTATTCTCCTCTTTGTATTTTTATTGATACGTTGTTCTTCTGTTAGTACTCTGACTCTTCCCTTATCTCTCTTCTTATCTCTACCTCTTTTCTTATTTCTTCTTATTATTGCATCTGGATCTTGTAATAATAGACGCAACGATTCCCTCCTACTACGTGTTATATGATCCTTTTCATTATCAGTTGGTGGTTTATATTCTATACCAGCAGCAATACACCTCTTCTTCAATTTCTCCTCTGTATTAAAGAATTGTTTACTCCTTTTGTCACCAGTCATGATGATAATTATGATGGTAGGGCACTGACTAATATTACATTTTGATGACTATTATGGAGAAGGAGGCTGTGGGGTGGTAGAGTGATCAACAACTAACAGAGTAGTTAATTGCAATAAAGAGAGGATACTCAGTGTCGGGGGACGATGCGTTTCAGGTATTCTCTCAAGTCCCTTTCATCATGTTCGTGTGGATGGGAGAGAGAGAGGAGTTTGGAGAAAATGCCAATGAATTGTGCTGGGCGGCGCCTTCTCTCAGGCAGGGGGTAACATTAGATAAACGATATGAGATGTATATAATATAGACTAGGGGACAAAAATAAATCGCCGTAATAATTTTATGGGTAAAGTAAATGACTGTTGGGGTTCCGTGCGAGATATTTTGTGTAGAAATATTTTTATTGTTAACCCCCACTATTTCTTTTTCCACAAAAGACTAATTTTAGGATAGTGCTAAAATAATAATTATTAATATTGTTTTGAAACTGGCTAACAATTCGTAGCTTTGTTAAATAATCGGTAAACATTTATTATTATCATATCCTTAGAGCCATAAGACAACGTGGGTGCACCACAAGACTTACAAAAAAAAAATGACAATCACTTAATTAATTAATATCTCTCATCTAGAATTCACATGTACCATCAACAAATCTATTGTTCTTAGAACGCACGTCTTCCTATTCATCCAAATCCATTAAAGATGGATAATAACATTGGTAAAGATGATAATGATACCAAATCGCCAACAGGCGTGGCTTCGTTCTTGTTAAATACGTTACGAAGAACAATCCTTCCCTCTGTCACTCATTCGGTCAATCATGATGATGATACTTCCAATGATGGTGAAAGCAATAACGATCAAAAGAATTACTCCCCATCAGAAAGATTATATGATCTTTGCTCGAGAAATAAATTTATGACAAAGAATGATACAATCGTCGATCCTGTATCGGTAGCATTGAGGATTCATCAATTAGTTAAAAGTCATGGTGATGATCCGAAGAATACAGACTTGGATATGTCGATAGTATCAAGAAT
>Ga0213861_10005378_pt1 | contig 10279 bp, 8 predicted proteins | sample PICome_4_FD_160110 | JGI IMG/M metagenome (GOLD analysis project Ga0213861, IMG submission 160110) | Coastal seawater microbial communities near Pivers Island, North Carolina, United States - PICO131 | ecosystem: Environmental > Aquatic > Marine > Coastal | place: USA: North Carolina | collected...
GCTGATCACTCGGTGTGAGCGGAAAGGAGGCGCCAGGTACTGGTAATAAAACCGTATCGATGCCACTCATCTGCAGCGGTATCGGCACATCGACATGATCGAGTACTGGGGTTGCATCGCCAGAACCCAATACTGCAATACTGATTGACTTCATAGAGAAGCGCTTAGAATTGACACTGATCGTGTTGTAAAAATCTCATGTCCACTGGTTATCAGCACTCACCGTGACCCCCATTAATCTCCTGCGGCGATCGGAAACCGCGCGTGTCACACATCATTATACGGGTAACGTGGCGTGAGGGACCGATCATCCTGAGTGACAGCGATATGCCCAGGAGTAGAGAGAGTTTTTTGACAAGCCACCCAAGCCCATAAAGTCAGGGCCAAGTTTACTGTAGCCGGATGGCAGTTGAGATTCAGCCGTTTGCTGGCCTGTTAGATGCGTTACTAGTGACTAATGAGAAGGATTAATAGCGCCAGTAACTGAATCATATTGATGCCGACAGACCATCGGTGCAGGCGAGCAAATTGATGCCCTGCAGCAGCATCGCCACCGAGCTCGGCGTCGCGGAGTTGGTTGATGCGCGGCACCAGCACTTGCCGTACCCACCCGGTGGAGCCGGCAATAATGAAACAGATCGCGGCCGACAGGGGTGACGTCATAGCAAAGCAGAGCCCTGCCGCTCCCGCCCCAAGGATGAGCGCTAGGTAGTAACGAGGGAACAAGCGCCGTAAGAATTGACCGGCCTCGGTTTCAGGAAGGCTTTGGAATACAGCGGGGGCAATACCTGCGGCAAAAAAAACCATGCTGCCTAGCGTGGCAGCGACAATGTATAACGCAATCGTCTCCATCAACGGCTCCTTATTTCGAACGTTGCTTGTACTGAGTCGGGCAATAGCCCCTGGACACCGTCGGGTCGCGCCGCTGGGCATGCTTCGTGGTGCGACCTGAAACGCGTTGCCGCCAGTTGCGAAATGCGCGGGGCTTCAACTCGGATCGCATCAATGTAATCACTGCCGCTTCTGTTAAACCATAAAGGGTTTCAATGGCCTCGAACGGTGTTCGATCCTCCCATGCCATCTCGATTATGCGAGAGCGGTCAGCGGTAGCGATTTGCGGCGATTGCGAGTTCATGCTGCTTACACAGATCTGGTTAACTAGGCCGGTACTCTAGCGAATCTTCCTGCAGAAAGAAGGTGTTGAGCAGTTTGAAGAAAGTGGTGAGCAGGTTGCCCTACTGCGACAGGAATAGCCCTTTTTACCCTATTGACGAATACCGTTGCCGCGCCTACGGTGAAATCAATGGCGGTGAGGTGACGCGTGCGAGTATTAGTGGCAGGTGCTACGGGCTATATGGGTGCAGCGGTGCTGCGAGAGCTAGTGGCGCGTCGCGTGGATGTGGTGGCGTTGGTTCGCCCCGGACGTCCACTACCCGAGGCAATACGACAGGCGGTGACGGTTATCGAAGCCGATGTTGTTGAGGACGCTGATTGGAGCGAGCACCTGCCAGCCGTCGATGCGGTGATTTCGTGTCTTGCTAGCCGCAGCGGCGCGCCGGATGATGCGCATAAAGTAGATTATGGTGCTAATCGGCGGTTGTTGGCTTGTGCTGAGCGCCATCGCGTTGATCATTTTGTCTTGTTATCAGCGATTTGTGTTCAGAAACCGCGGCTGGCATTTCAGAGAGAAAAATTGCGGTTTGAGCGCCTGCTTCATGACTCACCTGTGCCGGCTACGATCGTCCGTGCCACCGCTTTTTTCAGATCCTTGGTCGGTCAGATTGATCGGGTCAAGGCCGGTAAGCCATTTCTGCTTTTTGGAAACGGAGAGCTGTCTGCCTGCAAGCCGATTTCGGATCGTGATTTAGCTTGCTTCATCGTTGACCAGCTCGACCAACACCGCGAGGGCACTGTGGTGCGCCCGATTGGGGGCCCTGGGCCAGCGATAGCGCCCGCGGCGCAAGCAGCCATGCTTTGCAGCGCTGCCAATATGCCGCTTAAGACCCGATCGCTCCCGCCGCAAATGTTTGACTGGTTTCGTTGGCTGCTGACGCCGTTAGCTTTATTTTCTCCCGATTTCGCAAAGCGGGTAGAGTTTCTGCGTATTGCTAAGTTCTATGCGACGGAGTCGATGCTCTGTTGGGACCATGAAAATCAGCGTTACGATGCTGATAGCACCCCCGAGTTTGGAAGCGATACGCTGGCCGCTTTTTATCGAGCAGTCTTGTCCGGAAGCGAGTCCCCCCCCGAGCGAGGGGAACACCGGTTATTTTAGAAACTGATGGCGTCAGTCGCTGAGATCTTCCCCTAAATTGATGGTCGAAGTGCGCTTTGACGCCCAGCTCAATATCGCCAATGACAGTGCTAATAGCAGTACTGCGCCGGCCTCAAAAAGCAGTTTGCTGGGCTCAGCTTCTTTGCCTTGCAAAATAATCAGTCGGGTAATACCGGTGATAGCGATTAATACGGGCAATGTGACGGGCACACTATGGGTTGCATAATACGCATAGGCCATACCGATCACTTCGAGATAGATGAAAAGGAGCAGAAGATCCGCGAGTCTAACGCGACCTGCTTCTGCAAAATGGATCAGCTCTAGTGCCACCGCCAACATGGTCAATAAGCTGATGATGACCAGTAAAATGCGTTCCGCGACACTAAAAAATCCCAGCACGCTGCGATCGACTTTGCGCGTTGCTTCTGGGTAATCATTACCGCCTAGCTGTTTCGACATCACCGCTCTCCCTGCTTTGCCATTATCATCTTTGCGGAACAGTATACGACGTCGTACATGCTTCGCGATGCTTTAACGCAGGCGCCACCTGAATTGGGTGCCATCACGACAAGGGCGGGATGACTTTTTCGGCGGGTATCCATGGCAGTGCAGTAATCTCCGCTTCTCGCCAGTCATCCCCTGCATCTAACCAAACGGTTGTGCCCGGTGTGGCCAAGGTGTGGGGTACGTTCACTAAAGCAATATTATGCGCCAAGCGCGGTGAATAAACGTAGCGCGTGACGTGTCCTACCACCGTCTCGTCGACCTTGATAGGCATAAAATGGGCGTTCGGTCGAACGGGGTCACCACCGAAATTGGCGCCGACGAGGCGTCTTTCGGAGCCGGTTTTTGCGATGGCCTGCAAAGCGCTTTTACCCACATAGTCCTGTTCCTTGTCGATATCGAGCAATCGTTCCATGCCAATGGTGAAAGGGTTGTCGTTCAGTGTGATATCACTGCAATAAGACAGTAGACCACCTTCGACGCTGCGCGCTAGTGAGGGGCAGGCCGGTTGAATGTCATATTCGGCGCCCGCCGCCATGCATCGATCCCACAGTTCCGTGCCGCGACCACTATCGAGCAGGATAATTTCATAGCCCAATTCGCCGCTCCATCCGGTACGGCTCAATACCACCGGAATATCGCCGACGGACGTGTGGGTAAAATGGTAGTAACCCAATTCGATTGCGAGATCACCAAACAACTTATGGGCGACATGAGGTGCCAATGGGCCTTGTAGCTGCAACGGAGACGCGTCGGGCTCTCTGACGGTCACATTGAGACCGCTTTGCGCAGCAACACCCTTTGCCCACAGCAGAACATCGCCGTCACCTGGCGATAACCAAAAGTGATTCTCGGCGTGACGGTACAGCACCGCATCGTTGATGATGCCACCATTTTCGTCGACAAAAACCACATAGCGTGCTCGGTGAACAGGACATTGCTCAACATCTCGTGGTGTCAAGATTTGAGTGAGTGCTAATGCATCTGGGCCGATGATCTCTATCTGCCGTTCAGCAGAAACGTCCCATAACGAAACGCCTTTTACGATAGCCCAATACTCCGCATCTGTGTCGCCGTAGCTGGTTGGCATGAACATATGGTTATAAATCGTAAAGGCCTTGGCGCCTGCGCTAATAGTGGCGTCGTAAAAAGGTGATTTGCGGACTCTGGGTCCAATAGTGATCGCAGGATGACTCATGTTTTTTCTCCCAAAGTAGCCATTTTGAGGTAGCGATTGATGCCGCTGGTTGCGACGGTAATGATCGTGGACAGCGCGCTATAGGTGCGTCGATTGTGCCGCTGAACATTCCAGAAGCAAAGCGAAACATACTGCTCTACAAACGTTGCTTGGCCGGTCTTTTAACCGCCTGAGGTTATTGAGTGAGACGGCGTTAGGGTCGTTTGATTCTCCCTGTCCCAACGCATCTGCCCTGTCACAAAGGCTCTGCTCAAAGGGCTAAGCAGCTGCTTCGGTGAGTGTGAGTTCGGCCGAGGGGTCATAGTCTTGTTCAGCGACCGGTTCGACTGTTGATTCCGGTTCATCGCCGGAACGCGGATCTTGCTCAAAAGCCACAGGTGCCATCGCAGAGGTGGAAGGAATAAAGGCACTCTGATCGTCGATACCGACTGAGGTCTTGCCCGGTGGCTGAAACGCAATGAAAATCCCTGTGGCAACACTGGCGCATCCCAGCAGACCGAAAAGTGCTTCATTGCCCATGAGCCGCATCGCCCAGCCGATAATGACTGAGCCGCCTGCAGAGCCCAGTGCGCAGAGCAGCAATACGGAGGAGCCGAGGGTGACAAACTCGTCTCGCTTCGAGTTGTCCGCCGCTTTAGCAAGGGAGATCGCGTACAGGGAGTTCGCTGCCGCACCAAAGGCAAAAGCGCCTATTAGTAACTCCTGCTGTGTTTCGGCATAGAGGAGTCCAAACGCCGATAAGCCGCTAGCGGCACACAGTGCTGACAAGACAAAACGTCGATCAATTCTGTCGGACGCCATACCAATAGGATACTGCGCGAGCGCACCGCCGATGATATTGGCGGCGATAAAAGCGGGCACAAAAGACGGGTCGTTTGTTTTCGCGAGAGCATAGATAGCGCCTAGCGCCCAAAAGCTACCCGTAATCACCCCAGATCCTAATCCGCCTGCGAAGGCCGTGTGCGAACGTCGGTAGAGCTTAGAAAAGCTAAACCGTGTGGCTGGCACCGGTACCGGCGCTAATGATCGCGTTAAGCTGACAGGCACGATGGCGCAACCGACTAGCAGAGAGACCACAATAAAGGGGTAAAGAGGGTTCGTGTCTGCCAACCCCAGCAGATATTGTCCTACCGCCATTGAAGTCAGCACGATCGCCGTATAGACCGCCAAGATCCGACCGTGGCGACTGGCATCGGTTTGCTCGGTCAGCCAACTTTCGATCACGGTGTAGGCACCACACATGACTGCCCCAAGCACGAAGCGGATGGATATCCAGAAAAAACCATGGTCCACCAGGCTTAGAAAAAGAAAGCTACATAAGAAAATCGCCATGAGTGCCGTAAAGCTGCGAATGTGGCCCACTCGCGCAATAACGGGCGGTGTCAGCAACGCGCCAGTCATAAAGCCGGCAAAGTAGGCGGAACCACTCAGTCCGATCAGCGTTTGGGACAGCCCAAGCTCGCTCGCACGAAGCGGCAAAAAGGTCATGTGCAGGCCGTGGCCCGCCAGCAAAAAAGCCGTCGTGAACAGGAGCGAAGATACCGGTCGAAGCGTGCTCATGATGGTTATTACAGAGTGTGAAGAAGGCGCGCATTTTGCCTAAAAACGGTTAGCCTGCAAGCCACAAATTAGTGAATTTTTGGCGGCGACGATGGCACCGACAAAAGTACCTCGCGCGACACCGACTATGCCGGCCTCAGGTACTTTGAAAAACGTCTCTGAACCGGTATGAATAGCGTCTGAGAGGCCCGTGATATTGCCGGCTTCCCCGTGCGTGGGTGCTTTTTACCCTGAGGTGAAAGCTGGCCAGCCCGCGGTGGTGAGACCACGATCGTTAATCAGGCGATGTAAGGCCGAGATGTGGGCTGGGCCCACTTCGCAACAGCCGCCAATAATGGTGGCGCCCATATCGAGCCATTGCGCTGCGAACAGTGCGTATTGATCGGGGTTGAGGTCATTTCTCGCTTCCAGCACATCCACTACGCCGCCAGGTTCCAGCGCATCAATGGCGGTAAAGCCGTTGGCATAGGCGCCAAATGGCCGCCCCGACGCCGCTAACACGGGAAGCGCTTGTGAGACCGCTTCAGGCTTTGAGCAATTGATGACCACCGCTAGGGGATCCCAAGGAGTAATCGCCTCAAGCGTCTCCGAGAGGGATTCTCCCGAGCGCAGTAGCAGCCCATTATCGTCTGTGACCGTTAAGCCAAGCATGATGCGTGTGTTTGCTTGAGCCGCTGCGGTCAGCACAGCCTTGGCTTCTGCGATCGAGGGAATCGTCTCAGCAATGAAGCCATCGACAGCGTCTATTTGTAGTGCAATCAGTTCGCTGTACTCATCTACCATCTGCTCAAATGGCAACTGCGTATCGGCGCGATAGCTGGCTACCAGTGGCGGCAGTGAACTAATTAGCGCCGTATCGGGGCAGTGTGCTGCTTCGATACCCTTTTGCGCTAATTCCCGAGCGCGATCAAGGTGCGTTGCTAACGGGGCTAATCCCTCGCCACGGGCTAGGCGCGCGCGGGTGACTGCATAAGTATTGAGGCATGCGACTTGCGCGCCAGCACGACAGAAATCGCGATGGACCTCCGAGACTAAGTCGGGTTCTTCCAGCATGACCTGCAAGGACCAATGATGATGCGCGGGATCGGGGCTGCGGCGGATGAGTTCCTGGCCTAATCCGCCATCGAGGAGGAGTACATCTTGCGTCATGGTTGGGGTGCTCTCATGGATAGATCGTCAGTGGATGGTGGATGATGGTCGCCTTGAGGTGGTTATACTGTTGTGTCCTGCGGATATCAACCAACGGTGAAGTCGCGCCTAAGCTTACGATGCAAAAACATCTTCACGAGCAGCAACGAGCTGGCTGCGATCAGTGCAATCTAAGACGACCGGCGTGATCTTTCGCGATGACACAGTGAATGCTCCGCTCAGGGAGATTGCTGGGAGACGGACGGGTGCGTACCCTCCCTAACATGCCGATAATGTTGCCGCCGTAATGACTACTTTTAACCTGTTAATGACCGTTGTCAGTTGCGTCGGCTTCATGGTGCTTGTCGCTGTGGTGTCCTGGTTCAAAACCCGAGGTACAGTCGATACCGGCACTGGCTACTTTTTGGCTGGCCGTGGGCTGGGCGCAACTTTCATCGCCGGGTCATTGCTACTGACCAATTTATCGGCTGAGCAGTTGATTGGGCTCAATGGGTCTGCCTATGGCTATAACCTGAGCAGTATGGGTTGGGAGGTGACGGCGGCCATTGCCACCGTGCTGATGGCTTTTATTTTTTTACCCCGTTATCTAGCAGGTGCTTTTACGACGCTCCCTGAATTTCTCAGTACCCGATTTGATGGGGGTGTCAGACAAATGACGGTCGTATTATTCATGCTGGGTTATGGTCTGGTGACCATCCCGAGTGTGTTGTACGCCGGATCACTGGCCGTCATCAAGATATTTGATATTCCCGCGTTAATGAATCTGAGTGACTCGGCTTCACTTGTCATGACTATCGTTGTCATTGGTTTGTTAGGGGCCGCCTACGCCATCCTCGGTGGCCTCAGGGCCGTGGCGATCTCCGACACCTTAAATGGACTGGGCTTGCTGCTCGTGGGTCTGGCGGTTCCCTACCTTGGTTTACAAGTGTTAGGCGGGGGCAGTGTTAGCCAAGGGTTGAATACGGTGCTCACTATCGAGACAGACAAACTCAATGCGATTGGCGGGCCATCCGATCCGACGCCGTTTGCCACGCTGTTTACCGGGATGATACTGGCCAATTTATTTTATTGGTGTACCAACCAATATGTCATTCAGCGCACGCTCGCCGCGCGCAGTCTCGCCGAGGGACAGAAGGGCGTATTGCTCTCAGGTTTTTTTAAAGTGTTGGTGCCCCTATTCATGATGATCCCAGGCGTGATTGCCTATCATTTATATGGGCCTGAGCTACACCCCATTGACCTCGCCTACCCACAATTAGTGCGGGATGTATTACCCGTTTATGCAACCGGATTTTTCTTAGCAGTGTTGCTGGGCGCTGTGCTCAGCTCCTTCAACTCGCTGATTAATAGCGCCGCCACGCTATTTTGTATCGATGTCTATCAACCGTGGGTGGGCAAGCCGGTCACCGACGAGGCGCTGTTGAGAACGGCGAAGCGAGTTGGACTGACGATTACCGTTTTCTCCTTGATCGTCGCTCCGCTATTACAGTTTGCCCCCGATGGTCTTTGGCAGCTTATTCGGATCTTCACCGGCTTCTATAACATTCCGATGATTGCGATTGTGATGGTGGGGCTTTTTACCCAACGCGTTCCCGCGAGCGCTGCCAAGCTGGTTATCGTGTTTCATATTATTGCTTATGGCATTTTTCAGTTTGTGTTCAAAGAGGTAGTGCCCATACATTTTCTGCATCTGTACGCCATCCTGTTTATCATCGAGGTGATGATGATGCTGTGCATTGGGCTGTGGCGACCACGACTGGGGTCGGCGACATCGCCTGTAAAAGCGATGGTCGACCTCACGCCCTGGGCGTATGGGAAGCCCTGCGCCGTGACGCTACTTTCCTGTGTTATCGCCCTTTACGTCATCTTTTCGCCAATCGGGTTAGTCGGGGGCGGCTCTGCTTATTTCGAGACTATCTTACTGACACTGGCCGCATTTAATGCCGCGCTATGGCTCTGGTGGCATCTTCGCCGCGACCCTGCAAGGGAGGCGAACTGATGGACGATGATGGAGCGCCCTTATGGGGCCGTGTAGCGGATAACGTCGCATCACTCACTGCAAAAAATCCCTACCGCACTCAAGCGGACAAGCCAAGGCTCCTCATTGTTGGTGCGGGAATGATGGGCCGCGAACATCTGCGTGTCAGCCAGCGACTCGGTTGGGCCGAGGTACAGGGCATCTACGATCCTTTCGACGGCAGTATTGACTGGGCACAGTCTGATTGGGCGCTGCTGTCGAGCCAATCGCTTCAGGTTTACACTAATCTGCGCGAGGCATGTCTGGACAGTGCCGTCGATGCGATCGTGGTTTGTTCACCCAATCATACGCATTATGACGTTCTGCAAATTGTGTGCGAGTCGGGCAAACCCGTTCTGTTGGAAAAACCCATGGCGACGACACTCGCTGACGCGATGGAAGTCCTTCGCCTGGCCCGCGATTACCCGAGCTTTATTCAGCTAGGGATGCAATATCGTTTCAAGGCACAGTATGCGGAGGCGCTGTTCGAAATTCAGACTCAAGCCTCCCTCGGTGCGGTGAAGACCATCGCGATGTCTGAGTACAGACCGCCCTTTCTCGATAAAGTAAATCAGTGGAACAAGTTCAATCGATATTCTGGGGGGACGTTGGTTGAGAAATGTTGCCACTACTTTGACCTGATCAATGTCATCGCGGCCTCACGCCCTCAAAAGATTTATGGCAGCGGTGGTCGAGGCGTGAATTTTCTCGATTTTGAGTGGCAGGGGGAGCCGTCTGATATTGATGATCACGCGATGGTCGTCATCGATTATGACAACGGTATCCGTGCCAGCTTCACCCTGAATATGTTTTGCCAGGAGCTGTATGAAGAGTTGGTAGTTGTGGGTGAGAGCGGCCGATTAGTGGCCAGCGAGCAAGCCAGCTTTCGCCCCGATACGCCCTCTGAGGCACGACTGCAGGTAGAGGTACTTGAACACCCCGCGTATCGGCCCCAACCCGTGGGCTATCCACCCTGGATCGAAGAAACGGGGCACTATGGCGCCACGTTTTTCGAACATATCGCATTCCATCGGCAGCTGTCGGGCGAGAGGGTAGACGCTGCGACACCCCAACAGGCACTCTGGTCTCTGATTCTGGCCAGTGCTGCCCAGTACTCAATGGAGATTGGTCAAGTGGTGGATATTGCTACCTTCTGTCAACAAGCGGGGGTGGGCGATTTTTTTGAGGAAAATGATATTGGTTAGTCGGGTATAGATCGACGGTCGACGACTGAGCGTGTTTGACAAATAGTGGGTTGAAAGGGAGAGGCGTGTGGTAGCGAAGATACAGGTGGGTAAAGGAGCAATGCCTGCAGTTGGTTTGGGCTTGTGGAAAATAGCGCGCGAGGACACCCCTGAAATGGTTAGGGGCGCGATTGCTGAGGGCTACCGTCATCTCGACAGCGCTGCCGATTACGGCAATGAGGTAGAGGTCGGCGAGGGTATCCGTTTAGCGATACAGCAGGGACTGGTTGATCGCCAATCCTTGTGGATCACCTCTAAACTCTGGAATACCTACCATCGCCCAGAGCACGTTCGATCTGCTTGCGAACGCACCCTGCAAGATTTGGGGCTTA
>Ga0213861_10005381_pt1 | contig 10277 bp, 8 predicted proteins | sample PICome_4_FD_160110 | JGI IMG/M metagenome (GOLD analysis project Ga0213861, IMG submission 160110) | Coastal seawater microbial communities near Pivers Island, North Carolina, United States - PICO131 | ecosystem: Environmental > Aquatic > Marine > Coastal | place: USA: North Carolina | collected...
AAAACAAAGTTGATAAGGCTATCGAAATCTTCAAAATAAATACGGTATTGTATCCTAAAAGCTCAAATACTTTTGATAGCTTGGCGGATGCTTTTTTAAAAAAAGAGGATACTATAAATGCGCTTGAAAATTTAAAAAAAGCACTAGCGATTAACCCTGAAAACCGAAGGTCAAAAAATACCTTCAAGAAAATTACGCAAAAATAAATGGATTTAGAAAGTTTGCAATTCCCAATTGGTCGGGCTTCAATTCCAAAAGAGATAACACCAAAAGACCTTGCGCATTGGATTTCCATTCTCGAAAAATTTCCAGAGAAACTAGCCTCCCTTACTGCCCGTTTAAATAAGATACAACTAGATACGCCTTACAGAGAAAATGGTTGGACAGTCAGACAGGTTGTCCATCATTGTTATGACAGTCACCATAATTCTTATACACGATTCAAATGGGCACTCACAGAAGATTCTCCCATCATAAAAACCTATATTGAAAAAAAAATGGGCCACATTGCAGGATTCAAAATCAGCACCTATTTCGCTATCGATTAATGGATTAAAAACATTGCACGCAAAATGGGTTTATCTTTTAAAAGGACTTTCCAAAACTGATTTTGAGAAATATTTTATACACCCCGAAAACAATAAAAAAGTAACCCTCAAAGAAAATACAGGAATTTATGCATGGCATTGCCAGCATCATTATGCACACATAGAACGGCTTTTGATTCGAAAAAACTGGAACTGATATTTCGCTAAGAAGCCCAACCTTAGTCTAAAAAAAATAGGAGCGTACTTTTTATCTCTTGTATCTTTTTTTTCTAAAAATATCAATATCTTTAGGTGCAAATTTAAAGAAAATGAAAACAGCAAAACAATGGTTTGATGAGTACGCAGTAAGCCATCAAAATGAGACCAACCAAAAAGTGCATTACATCTGTGTCCCTTTAATTTTCTTTAGTGTTTTTGGACTATTAATGAGTATTCCAACTACATTTTTAGAAAACATATTTCAGCTTTACAATCCGATTTTAGAAAACTGGGGACTCGTTTTTGGACTGCTTGTTTCGCTTTTTTATCTTCGTTTAGGATTTTGGTATTTCATAGAGATGCTCTTTGTAATGCTTTTAGCAATTGTAGGTAATTTTTGGTTAGGAAACCACGCAAACTTATTATACACTTCCATCATCATTTTTGTTTTGGCATGGATTGGTCAATTTTGGGGACACAAGGTAGAAGGCTTAAAACCTTCTTTTGCGAAAGATTTGCAGTTTCTACTCATCGGACCACTTTGGGTGATTCAAAAATTAGGAAAGAAAAAAAAATAACCCTTAACTATTTTTTTGTTCCTATAATAACGCATTGAAAAGGACAAATAATTTTAAAAAAAATGCTATGAAACCAGAAATAAATTTTGAAGATTTCTTAAAAGTAGATCTTCGAGTTGGAACCATTATCGAAGTGAACGATTTCCCAAAAGCAAGAAAACCTGCGTATCAATTAAAAATAGATTTTGGAGCATTGGGCATCAAAAAATCCAGTGCTCAAATCACCGATTTATATACTAAAGAAACATTGCTAAACAAACAGGTTTCTGCAATTTTAAACTTCGAGCCGAGGCAAATTGCAAATTTCATGAGCGAATGCCTGGTCTTAGGTATTTATAATTCTTCTGGGAACGTTGTGTTATTACAAGCGTCTAAACCTGTCAAAAATGGCGTACAAATTAATTAGGATTGTATAAATAATACGACCTGTGAAAATCCTTTTGCGAAGCATTCACAAAAAAACACAAGATTTCCCTAAAAGGAAAATGGCGGTAATCATTTGATGCACGCCAAAAATTACATCTGAATTCCAAAGAAGATGGCGTTCATTAAAAGTTTGTTGGTACCGTACCAAAAAGCTCTAAAGTTGGTGTTATCTGTAAAAACTATAACACGCCCATTTCCCAGTCTTTGTACTTGAAAGGGCACCGAATTTTTTAAGACAGCAAGGTTTGGCGCTGAAACATAACCACTTAAAAGCGGGGATTCTGTATACTGAATCGGATTGTTGTAACTTCTTTTATTGGGTTTTATAAAAATAGTCGTATTTCTAAAGAGCGCCAGCTTGTCATTTTTATATCCAAAATTAATAGGATGAGAACGATCTAATGTTGCCTCAAATATAGCACCACCAATAACTTGGGCTCCAGAATTCAATGATTTTTCTTCAAAAGAAACTCCTTTTGTATAGGGTCTTTTTACGGCATCAAATTCTAAATTGATGAATTTATTTTTGGCCAACATTCTAACAGCACTTCGATAGCCTATTAATGTCCCACCATTTTTTACCCATGTCTTTAGTTTATCTTGAGAAGCCTTGTCCAATGAGGAAAGGCTTGGGATGATAATGGTAGTATATTTTTGGATATCTGTACGTGAAAAGTAACTCAGATCCAACTTGGTCAACAACATATCAAAACGTTGATCTAACAAATGCCAAACTTCACCGGCATCATTTCCAAAAACGCGCCCTCCGACCAGCATGGCTATCTTTTGTTTTTTTAGTGCGCGAAAGTTATTACTCCCCAAATCAATTCCGTCATTCAGTCCCGTAGAAACTCCTTTAATTTCTAAATGATTTTCTTGTGCGACTGTTTCCAAAAAGGCAAACAAATCGTTCTCTTTTAGTAGCTGATTTTGCGAAGGAATAAAAATAGTACCATAATCATAATCAATCCCGTCATTTTTAAAATTCTTCATAGAAACCTTAGCGCGAATTCCTTTTTGAAGGATTGTATTTAATGCCTTGGGTGCATAATATTCATTCCATGGCATTAAATAACCAACGGAACTCATCAAACGATTTCCTCCCTTTTTCATTTCTAAATTAACAATCTCTTTCCCTGCTTTGGATAGCGAAATATTCTTTGCAAAATCAACTCCAAAAGCGTGGTTAAACGTCCATGCAGAAACATCATAAAACAAGCTGTCGTTAAACTGAGTTCGCACATCAAACATTGCTTTTACCAAACGATGATTCTTTTGATTCATTGGCACCAAATAACTAGCCCCTTTTTTAAAGGTTTTTCCATTTTTGGTGAAATCTGCTTTTAATTCATGAATTTTTACTTGATGTCTTTTTAAAACCTCTGCCAAATGGTAACTTTTAGCAGCATCTTTTTCATCTCCAAAAACAAAAGCCTTCTTCTGCGCTGTTTCTCTCGCCTCTTTGTAAAAATCTTGTTGATATTCTAAAATTTTTACGCGCATTTTATTAGCAGCTTCTATGGTAGATAATGCAGCCGTAAATTGATTTCTGATAGTAAAAGGAAAGGTCAATACACCATTTGCAGTTGCTTGTGCATGCCCTCTAGAACTTGCTTGTTCAAAAAGAATTCCAATACTTCCATTGATGTCCGGAAAGGTGGAGCCTTTTCCGTAATAAAAATCATCAAAGCTTTCTTCAGAATAATAGGTAGACCCCAATTTATCAAAAGCCTTTGCATGATACGTTCCTATTTCTTTGGTAAGATCTTGGTTTAATTTTGGTGTCAAAGGATGGGTTCTACTTTGTATTCCAGGTTGAAAAAAGAATGTAGAATTACTACCCATTTCGTGATGATCGGTTAAAATGTTTGGCAACCACTCATGAAAACTTGCAATTCTTGCACGACTCTCTGGCAATTGTACTGGCAACCAATCTCGATTCATATCAAACCAATAATGATTGGTTCTTCCTCGTGGCCATATCTCTGTATATTCTCTATCATTAGGATCGGGATTAATGTTTTTACTCTTATTGGTGTTTGCCCAATAGGCAAAACGCTGCAAGCCGTCTGGATTGTATGAGGGATCAAAAAGAATCACGGTGTGCTCTAGGAGCGCCTCGATACCATTTGCAGCAGCTAAATAGTAGGCTACTGCCAAAGCTGCATTGGAGCCACTCGGCTCGTTTCCATGAATCGAAAATCCTTGATAAACAACAATGGGATCCTTAGAAACATCCTTCTTACTCGTATTGGTTCCATCGATATGATTTGCTTTAATATCTGCAATATTTCTATGGTTTTTAGGTGAGGTGATCGTCAATAAGAGTAAAGGCCTTCCTTCAAAAGTAACCCCTCTATTTTCAATAGAAATCCGGTCAGAAGCCTTCGCCAATGCGTTCATGTATTCGACCAATTTATCATGAGTAATGTGCCACGCTCCTACTTCATGACCAATAATACTTTTGGGTGTTGGAATATTTTGATTATAAGTGACCCCTTGAGGTAAATAATAAGACAAATCTAGTTCTTGCGAAGAAATCGTAAATGAAATGCAAAAAAAAAGGAACAGTAGTTTTTTCATTTGAATGGGTGTTTGAGTATCAAACAAATATAGGAATTCAAAAATGTTTCTTCAATACATTTTCTTAAGATTTAGAAAGTAGTAATCGGAAGCCATTTCGATCAAACCAAAACCTCGATTTCATAGAAATAAAGGAAAAAAAATAGCAAATCAGTAAAAATGTTGAAACTAATTGAGAATCTTGTTATTATGATTTTATTTATTCAGATATTTGTACTAGAAGAATCTTTTTAGCCCCATCTATGATTTCAAGTGCCACTTTAGAAAAACTACACCAATCGATTTCTGGCAGCGTTTTATTTGATGATTTACACAAAACCATCTATGCCACAGATGCTTCTGTATATCGCAAAATTCCAACGGCAGTTGCATTTCCCAAAGATGAAAAAGATATAAAAACACTCATTGCCTTTGCAACCGAACATAAAACGACTTTGATTCCAAGAACGGCGGGAACCTCGTTGGCAGGACAATGTGTTGGAGATGGAATTGTCGTAGATGTTTCGAAACATTTTACAGCCATTTTAGAATTTGATGAATTGGCAAAAACAATTACAGTTCAACCTGGAATTGTACGAGACGAACTCAATCTTTTCTTAAAACCCTTTGGATTGTTTTTTGGTCCAAACACCTCAACATCCAACCGGTGTATGATTGGTGGAATGGTAGGAAACAACTCCTCGGGAAGTACCTCCATAAAGTATGGTGTAACACGCGATAAAGTATTGCAAATTGACAGCATTTTAAGTGATGGAACTACAGCAATATTTTCTGAAATTTCCTCGGCAGATTTCAACCAAAAAAAAGAAGAAAACACACTAGAAGGGAGTATTTATAAATCAATTTTTACAGAGCTTTCTTCCAAAGAAAACCAGCATGAAATCAAAACACAGTTTCCTAAGGAAACAATTCACCGAAGAAATACTGGATATGCTGTTGACGAATTTTTAACTTCTGATTTATTTGGCGGAAACGAGCCTACGATAAATGTTGCAAAATTTTTATCTGGAAGTGAAGGCACCTTGGCTTTTTCTACTGCCATTACCCTGCAATTAGACGTCTTACCTCCTGCCGAAAGCATTATGGTTACAGCTCATTTTACAAGCATCAATGAAAGTTTAATTGCTACCGTAACAGCCATGAACCACAATTTATACAATTGTGAATTAATGGACAAAACAATTTTAGATTGTACAAAGAGCAATCGTGAACAAGTTAAAAACAGGTTTTTCTTACAAGGAGATCCTGAAGCAGTATTGATGCTAGAAGTTGCTGCAAATACACTTGAAGAAACAGAAGTATTGGCAGACAAGTTAATTGCCGATTTAAAAGAAAACAACTTTGGATACCACCATCCTAAAGTGTACGGAAAAGACATTGCCAAAGTACACCACTTAAGAAAAGCGGGCTTGGGCTTACTAGGCAATATGGTGGGAGATAAAAAAGCAGTAGCCTGTATTGAAGATACTGCGGTGGCATTGGAAGATTTGCCAACCTATATCGAAGAGTTTACGCAAATTATGGACAAATATCAACAAGAAGCGGTGTATTATGCACATGCTGGTGCTGGAGAATTGCATTTGCGTCCGATTTTAAATTTAAAGAAGAAAGAAGATGTTGTTTTGTTTCGAAAAATAACCACTGAAACGGCAGAGTTAGTAAAAAAATATAAGGGTTCCTTTAGTGGAGAACATGGTGACGGAATTGTTCGTGCAGAATTTATTCCACTTATGATTGGCGAACAAAATTATCAGTTGCTAAGACGGATCAAAAAAGCTTTTGACCCCAACAATATTTTCAATAAAGGAAAAATTACCGATGCGTTTTCTATGGATGAGAGTCTGCGGTATGAAATGGATAGGATTGAACCCCAAATTGAAACGCTTCAAGATTTTTCAGACAGTGAAGGGATTTTAAAGCTTGCTGAAAAGTGTAACGGTTCTGGTGATTGTAGAAAACCAGCTTCTGCTGGTGGCACCATGTGTCCAAGCTACAGAGCTACCAAAAACGAGAAAGACACCACCCGAGCTAGAGCGAACATGCTGCGGGAAGTATTGACTAACAACCAGGCAAAAAACAAGTTTGATTCTACCGAATTAAAAGAAATATTTGACCTGTGTTTGAGCTGTAAGGCGTGTGCTTCTGAATGTCCAAGTAATGTTGATATTGCAACTTTGAAAGCAGAGTTCTTATATCAATACCAAGAAACGAATGGATATTCTTTTAGAAGTAAATTATTTGCAAACAATGTAAAGTACAATAAACTGGGGAGTATTGCCCCTGCGCTTACCAATGCGATTCTGAATACTCCATTTGCAAAAGCAGCTATGGGAGTAGCGCAACAAAGAAGTGTGCCAAAATTGGCGCCAAAAACTTTAAAAAAATGGGTGCAAAAACAAGCCCAAACATCCCATGCTAAAACGGTCTATTTCTTTTGTGATGAGTTTACTAATTTTTATGACGTAGAAATAGGGAAAGATGCCTTTTACCTATTTGATAAATTAGGCTATAACTTAAAATTGATCGCCCATGAAGAATCTGGAAGGAGTTTTATTTCGAAAGGTTTTTTAAAACAAGCAAAAGCAATTTGCAATTTGAATGTTGCCATTTTTAAAGACCTTATTAACGAAGAAACACCTTTAATAGGAATCGAACCTTCGGCTATTTTAACCTTTAGAGATGAGTACATTCGTTTGGCAGACGACCCTGTTTCGGCAGAAAAAATTGCTAAAAATGCATTTACTTTTGAAGAGTTTTTAGCAAAAGAATTTGAAAAGGGGACAATCAATACAGACGTATTTACTTCTGCAACAAAACGCTTAAAAATTCATGGGCATTGCCATCAAAAGGCCTTGTCTGGTACACATTCAAGTTTTCAAATATTAAACATTCCAAAAAATTACTCCGTAACCATTATGAATACCGGATGTTGTGGAATGGCAGGTTCGTTTGGGTATGAAAAGGAACATTATGCAATTTCAATGCAGGTTGGTGAAGACACTTTATTTCCAAAAGTAAGAAACACCCCCTTAGACACAGAAATTGTCGCGGCGGGTACCAGCTGTAGACATCAAATTTATGATGGAACAAAACGACTCGCTAAACACCCAATTAGTATTTTAAAAGAAGCATTAAACCCAAATTTATAGCGCATAAAAAAAGCGAAGTACATACTTCGCTTTTTTATTATTGTTAGTAGGCTTTAGTTTTCATAAACACCCATCGTAGAATATTTATCCATTCTTTGGGCAACCAAATTTTCTTTGGTCAATTCTTTTAATTCATCAAATGCCTTCGAAATTTGTTCTTGTACTGCTAAAAAAGCTCCTTCTCTATCGTAATGAGCTCCTCCCAACGGTTCTTTGATAATACCATCAATTAACTTCAACTTTTTCATATCCGTTCCCGTCAATTTAAGCGCTGCTGCTGCCTGCTCTTTAAATTCCCAACTTCTCCACAAGATGGAAGAACAAGACTCTGGTGAAATTACGGTATACCAAGTATTTTCCATCATATATACCTTGTCTCCAACACCAATTCCTAGAGCTCCACCGGAAGCTCCTTCACCAATCACGATGGTAATAATAGGGGTTTTTAAACGGGTCATTTCTAAAATATTTCTAGCAATTGCCTCTCCTTGACCACGTTCTTCTGCTTCCAGTCCTGGGTAGGCACCAGGGGTGTCTAATAAAGTAACTACAGGAATATTGAACTTCTCTGCCATTTTCATAAGTCGCAGCGCTTTTCGATATCCTTCTGGATTTGCCATCCCAAAATTACGATATTGACGTGTTTTTGTATTGTACCCTTTTTGTTGCCCAATAAACATGTAGGATTGGTCACCAATTTTACCCAGACCACCAATCATCGCTTTGTCGTCCTTTACATTTCTATCGCCATGAAGCTCCATAAAAGTATCTCCAGACAAGGCTTTGATATAATCTAAGGTATACGGTCTGTTTGGATGACGAGACAATTGGACACGCTGCCAAGGGCTCAGATTTTTGTAAATATCTTTCTTTGCTTTTACAAGCTTTTGTTCAATTTTTTTACACGTTGCAGTAACATCAACCTCGTTATCTGCACCAATTTCATGACATTTAACAAGTTGTTGTTCCAACTCTTTAATTGGCATTTCAAAATCTAAATATTCCATTTAGTAATTCTTTGGTTTGAGTTTGTTCTTAAGGACAAACATACTATAAAATTTACTTTTTAATGTAAATTAGGATTAATTTTTGTCAATAGTTTTACGAGAAAACTTCTTTTTCAATGTTGTTTTGTTCTTTAAAATTCCATTTAATAACACTACAAAAAGAACGACAAAGGCCCCATAATAAAATTCAGAATTCATTTTTTCTTTCTCTCCAAAAATAAACAACGCCAAGAGAATCGCATAAATGGGTTCTAAATTGATAGACAACATGACCGTATATGGCGAAAGATATTTCATTACTTCAACGGAGACGATAAACGCATAAGCTGTACAAATGCTGCTTAAAATGAAAAGATATACCCAATCCAATTGTGGCAATTGAAAAAAGGCAACATTAAAACTGCCGAGATATAAAAGGTAGCCTGTAACAAATAGTACGCCAAATAAAAGTTGATACAATGAAATAACGTCTGCTTCATAGTCTTTAACGTACAATCCATTTAGAACGGCAAAAAGGGCTCCTAAAAAGGAAGCAATGGACGCATAAATAACGCCTACTTTGTATTGGGCCACTTCAAAATTGTCAAAAATAATATAGAGCCCCAAAACAACCATCAAACCAAAAATTAATTCAATGGGCTTTATGCTTCTTTTAAAGAAAAAAGGCTCAATGAGCGCGGTAAAAAAAGCGCCTGTTCCCATGGTAACTAGTGCTACGGAAACATTGGAAATCTTGATAGCCTTGAAAAAGAAAATCCAATGCAATGCAATAATGATTCCGGTTAGCAAAAATTTTACAACGCCTTTGCGATCGAGCTTAAATGATTTTTTTTTCAATAAAAAATAAACAGCAATGATGAGCACTGCCAACCCCATACGAAACCAAACTAAAGGTACCGCTTCAATGGTGATTAAAGCACCTAAAATTGCAGTAAACCCCCATATAAAAATAATGAAATGAAGCAGGGCATACTTTTTTAGTTTACTTTCTTGCATTGCGATATAAATAAAGAGCTAAACAACCAAAAATTATATTGGGTATCCAGACATATAAAAGAGAATTCACACCCGCTACGGCACCTAAAACCTCTGCAACTTTTAATAAGAAGACATACACAAACATCACCGAAATTCCGATGGCTAGGTTCACACCTGTTCCGCCTCTTTTCTTTCTAAACGCCAGGGCTACAGCAATAATTGTTAAAATATAGGACGCAATTGGCAAACTGGTTCTTTTGTAATACTCAACATAGTACGCATTTAGATTTTTAATCCCCCTTTTTTTGGACAATGCAATAAAAGCACTCAATTCATTGGAAGGCATTTCTTGAGACAATGCGGATTTATAAATGAGATCTTTGGGAGTAAATGCAAAAACTGTATCCAACCTTCGTGCTTGAGAAATACTGTCTTTACTGGGGTGAAGAATTCGCAACTTCCAATTTAGCAATGTAAAAGTACTGTCTGCTTCTTTCCAATTAATGTTGTCTGCGACAATTTTTGACTTTAGCTTTAACCCATCATAGAGTTCTGATGAAAAATTAAATCCAGAATTGGATTTTGTGTCAAAATTTTGAATAAAAATATAGGTGCTATCCGTCAGTTGCAAGCTAAAATTCTTTACATATTTTGCTTGGTAATCTTTTTGTTTCAAATAGGTGTTTTCAAACTTCTTTCTTTCTTTGCTACTACTTGGCACTACAAAATGATTCATTAACAAAGCCATAATAGTAACCAAAGTAGCACCAATAAAATATGGATATAAGAATCGTGTGAAAGAAATTTTAG
>Ga0213861_10005385_pt1 | contig 10266 bp, 5 predicted proteins | sample PICome_4_FD_160110 | JGI IMG/M metagenome (GOLD analysis project Ga0213861, IMG submission 160110) | Coastal seawater microbial communities near Pivers Island, North Carolina, United States - PICO131 | ecosystem: Environmental > Aquatic > Marine > Coastal | place: USA: North Carolina | collected...
CTGACGCCTGAGTTACTTGACCGTTTTACCCAAGCCAAATCAAAGGTAGGGAGGTTACTCCTTCTGAAGAGCATCATCAGTCAATGGACTCCTTTGTCGTTGATTGGATCGATGGAAAAGGGTCTTGAAGATTTACAACTTCCTGAAAATCGATTGCTTCTAAGCCGTTTTAATGAAATGATCGATAATGAAATTTCTGGTCTTGATGCTCCTTACATATACGAGCGGCTGGGCGAAAAATACCGTTATTATTTTATTGACGAATTTCAGGACACCTCCCGTTTGCAGTGGAAAAACCTCATTCCTTTAATTTCCAACGCCTTGCAGGGGATGGATGATGACCATCAAATGGGATCCCTCTTGCTGGTTGGTGATCCCAAACAAGCCATATACAGATGGAGGGGAGGAGACAACCAACAGTTTCTGAACCTTCTGAAAAAAGAAAGTCCCTTCCCGCAATTGCTTCCCGACATCACCCTTTTACCCAAAAATTACCGCAGCCAAGAGGCTATTGTAGATTTTAACAATCAGTTTTTTGCTTGGGTTGGAGCCCTTTGCCAAGATCCTGAGCAAAAGGAAATGTTTGAACAACAAACCCAACAGGAGTTTAATGACAAGAAAGGGGGGCAGGTGGTTGTCCGTTTTATTGAAAAGGGCAGGCAAAAGGAAAGCACAATACCACACTATCAAGAACAAACCATAATCTCACTCAATGCGGCTCGATCCAATGGATTTCTGTGGAAAGACATGGCTGTATTGGTCAGAAAAAAGGAACAAGCTGCCCAGATCGCTGAGGCACTTCAGACCGAAGACATCCCTTTGATCTCCTCAGAGTCATTGTCTCTGGGAAGTTCTCTTAAGGTCAATTTCCTCATCGCACTCATTCGTGTTGCTGTTGACCCCGATGATGAGGAACAAAGAAAAAACATCATCAAATTTTTATATGACTACAAGGGGACTTCAATAGATTTTGATCAAAGCCTTAGTTCATCTATTTTTCTTCCCCTTTTTGCCTTTGAAAAAGAAATAAAAAAGCAATTCAATCTTTCATTTGATTTTCAGCTTTTTGCCAAAAAATCCCTTTATAATGCTATTGAATATGCCATTGCTGCATTCCAATTGATCGAAAATATGGAGGCGCATTTGAACTCCTTTTTGGATGATGTATTTGAGTTCAGTACCAAAGACGAAGGAAGCTTTTTGAGCTACCTTCATTATTGGGAACAAAAGGGAAAGGATCAAAAAATCGTCATTCCCGAAGGTACCAATGCGGTCAAAATATTAACCATTCATAAGGCCAAGGGACTGGAGTTTCCTGTGGTAGTCCTCCCTTTTGCCTCAGAAGATTTAGTTTCCTCAAGAAGTCAAAAAGTTTGGTATCCTATCAAAAATCATTTTGACACTTCTTTTAGTTGGGGAAGAATCCATTTTTCAAATAAATTAAAATACTTGGGGGCCGAAGCCACTGCATTCTATGAACGGCAGCTTTTGGCAGAACAGGGAGATGCGCTCAATACTTTTTATGTGGCATTGACCCGAGCGGTTTCCCAATTGCACTTGATTTGCACCATAGAGCAAGAGAGTGCTCCAATGGATAAAAGCTATGCCACTTTACTCAACCATTTTGTAAGAAGTCAGAATCAATCCCCTGAGACAGAAAGACCATTTGAATGGGGTACGGCCGATAATGTAGTGCGGATCGATAATGAGTCCCCCATAAACGGACTTCGACCCGATTTCAAATTTCAGCCCAATTGGCAAAAAAGACTGTGGGTGCAAATGCATCCAAGGCACAACGAATCGGCTATGGTTGCCCGAAAAGAAGGCTTGTTGGTTCACGATTTATTGGCAGAATTATCCAGCACTATGGATACATCGGCTGTGGTGACCGATGCCCTTCATTCCGGGAAGATCAACAAAGAAGAATACGACCACTATTTACAAATGGTAAATGATATTGTGGATCATCCACAACTGTCACCCTTTTATCAGCAAGACATTGAAGTCTATAACGAAAAGGATATATTGATTCCTCAAAAATCCTTTGTTCGACCCGATCGGGTGGTGAAAAACAAGGACGGCTGGGTCATTATTGATTATAAAACTGGAAAAGAACACCCTCGGCACGCCAACCAAATCAAACATTATGCTGAAGTGTTGGAGGAGATGACCCATGAAAAATCAAAATCCTTTTTGGTGTATATCGGAAAAAAGACAATAGTAAAAACAGTAGCATGACCTTCCACCCCATGAATCAATAAGGCCGATGAAAACTTTTCTTGATGAAATAGCAGAAGAAATTATCAATTCAAAATATCCTTTTGAATCCATCAAAATTGTAGTGCCCAGTCGTCGGGCAAGTTTATTTCTGAAAAACGCATTGGCCCGTCAAATTCAAAAACCAGCTTTTGCTCCGGAAATCATAAGTATTGAAAATTTTGTCGAGGAACTCTCCACCTTAAAAAAGGTAGCTCCAGTAGATTTGATTTTCGAGTTTTATGCCGCATATCAAGATGTTTCTGATGAAAAAAATCGGGATTCATTCGATCAATTTTTGGGCTGGGCCTCAGTGATTTTGTCCGACTTCAATGAGATGGATGCCCATTTGGTCAATGTCAAAACCTTATTTGACTTTCAGTTTTCACTTCAGGAAATGACCCAATGGGCTCATAACGAAGATCAAAGTAATCTCATTCAAAATCATCTGGAATTTTGGAGAATCATGCCCGCACTATACGAATCATTGAGCCAGAGGCTTCAACAAAAACAGCAAGCTACACTGGGTTTGATTTTCAGGGAAGCAGTCGCCAATTTGGAATTTTATCTCAATCAGACGGACAAATACCACTATTTTGTTGGCTTCAATGCCCTCAATGAATCCGAGTCTCAAATCATTCAAGGATTTATTTCCAGAAAGAAGGGAAAAGTCTATTGGGATATCGACCACCATTTCTTTCAAGACAAGGTTCATGCCGCAGGGAAATTCATCCGGAAGTATCATAGAGAATGGAAATCCCTTCGTGCCAAACCGACTTCATTTAAAAAAAATTATACTAAGACAAAAAAAATAGAGCTCATTGGTGTGAGCAAAAATGTTGCACAAGCCAAATACGCAACCCAATTAGCAGCCCAATTGGCAACGGATCATCCCGACGAAAAAACCGCCGTTGTTTTGGGGAATGAAACCTTGTTGACACCCGCAATTTCTGCCATAGATGACGTTGCTTTAACTTGGAATGTCACCATGGGATATCCACTCAAAGAGACCCCTGCCGCCGATTTTTTCGAATTGTTTTTTCAATTGCACCTCAACACCAAGAAGGGTTCTTTCTTTTATAAAAACTTCAAAAGCCTGTTGTCCACTCCTTGGTGTCTTTCGTTGCTCCAATTTCACGATTTAAATCTCGAGGAATATTTGAAGGAGATGGAGGCCAAAAATTTATTTCGTTTTTCTCAAAACAAACTCTATGCCTTGGACAATACTAAGGCCATTAACCATTGTTTTTTTGCTCCAGTTGATTCCATTGCTGGCTTTCTGTCACGCTTGATCCGTATATGCGATTTTTACACAGACTTTTTGGAACAAACCAATGAAACTGATGCGGCCCTCCATTTGGCCTATTTCCAAAAATTCAAATCCCTTTTTAATCAGTTGGAAGCCATACATCAAAAATATGCTTTCATTGAAAACCTTCCCTTGTTGCTTTTGGTTTTCAGAACACTTATCAGAGGGGAAAAAATCGATTTTCTGGGAGAACCATTGGAAGGCATCCAGTTTATGGGTTTGCTGGAAACCCGTTTGTTGGATTTTGACAATTTGATAATCACCAATCTCAATGAGGGCATTTTGCCATCGGGAAAAAAGAACACATCTTTTCTACCTTTCGATCTAAAGAAAAAATTCAACTTGCCCACTTTTTTGGAAAATGATGCCATCTACACCTATCATTTTTACCGACTTCTTCAGCGCGCCAAAAGAGTTTATTTGCTCTATAACACCCAAAGTGATGGGTTGAATTCAGGTGAAATGAGTCGCTTTTTGTACCAATTAAAATTCCAACAACAAACCGATCACCAAATCCATGAAAATCAACTCATCTTGAATTATAAAACCCCAGCTCGTGGGGATTTTTATATCGAAAAAACCCAAAACATTCAGCAGCGTTTGCGTGCCATAGCCGAAAAAGGATTTTCCCCTTCCTCTCTTTCTCTATACATGAGGGATCCAATAGAATTTTATTACCAAAGGGTGCTTAAGATCAGGAAAAAAACCAGCATGGAGTCCACGATCAATCATATGGACAAGGGAAATTTGGTACACGAAGTGGTTGAGCAACTCTACCTCCCATACCAAAATAAAACTCTCACACCTACTGATTTTAAGCAAATGAAGGAACGTTTGCTGCCTCTGATGGAGGAACGCTACCAAGCCATTTATCATGGCACCCAGAAGAAAACAGGTCGTAACCACATTATTTTTGAAGTGTTGAAAAAGTCAATTTTAGATTTCTTAGCCATTGAAGAAAATTCAGTTCGGCAAGGAAATCAAATCAAAATACTTCAGCTAGAACATCGATTTGAGGAAAGTGTTCAACTCCCCGGATTCGATTTCCCCGTCAAATTAATTGGTGTAGTTGATCGAATCGACCTCTACAACGATACCCTTAGAATCATCGATTATAAAACTGGAATGATTCAACCCAAACAGCTCAAGTTACCCCATTGGGATATTTTTGACCAGGAGACAGATTACGCCTATTTGTTTCAGATTCTGCTTTATTCTTATGTTCAAAAACCTCTTTTGTCCAAACATCAAAAATCGGCTGCTGGGATTATTTCTTTCAGAAATCTACCCCAGTATTTTATGTCTTTTTCTCACGGAAACAATCTAGATCAAGCCCTTAATCCAGAAAATCTTGATCGTTTTGAAGCAACTTTATTTAAAATTATCAGAGAAATTTTCGATCCCAAAGTAAATTTTAAAGACAAAGATTGATTAATTCATAATTCCATTTTATATTCAATATATTTAAATAAATAATTTCCCATGAGTGACGATTTAAACAAAAGAGAAAAAGAAAAAGGGATAAAGAAGGAACAGCTCAACTGGTTGTTGCGGATTATCACATTGGGAGATCGATTCTCTATGCAAGACTTTTATGATCGAATCAAAAAAGGCTTTGTAGAATTCCTTATTGTATTTTTTGGGGTATTGGTTTCTTTTGGAGTAGAAAGACAAGGGGAAGAATTTGGAGACAGAGAATCCAATGTCGATAACCTTATTGGTCTTAGAGATGAAATGATCGATATCAGAGAATACACCCAAATATACATCGAAGAAAATCAATGGATCCGAATGTTATACAACAATTTATACGAACAATGGGATCAAGATAGAGACAGTGTTTTTTTATTTATTGACGAGACCGATGGGCTGCCTTATTCTCCTCTTTCTTTTTACAACAATTACAACCCTTTCAATCCTCCAAGGGTAGTATATGAAGCCATTAAATTGGATGGAACCTTCAGGTTTTTGGGTTCGGAAGTGGGACGATTTGTCAATAACACCTATGATGGAACCGACCTAAAATATTTAATGCTCAACACGGATCGAGAAGAAAAAGTTTATGTTGACCAGTTCGAAGCTCAGGTAGCCAATAAGTGGATTTTTGAGTTGGAAAAAATTGACCTATACGACACCAACTTTTGGGTAAAACACCGAAAATATTTTCAAAAAGAGAAATATTTGAAATACAATCTTTTCAAGCGCTTGGGATTGTGGGAACAAATCTCAGAGCAATTGGTAGAATACGAATCAACAGTTGGGACAAATATCAAAAAACTAGACAGTGTTATCCAGGTCAAAAATGATGAATTTGTCTTTATTTATTGGTGGTTCTAAGCTTTTTCAATCAAGCCCGCTACCAGTTTTCCAGAGATCAATGCAGGAGGTACACCAGGACCAGGGACGGTCAATTGTCCTGTAAAGTATAGATTTTTTACTTTTTTACTTTTCAATTTAGGCCTCAAGAATGCCGTTTGCAAGAGCGTATTGGCCATTCCATAGGCGTTCCCTTTATAGGAATTGTACACCGAAATAAAATCATTGACACAAAAAGACTCTCTAAAAAGAATATCGTTCTTTAAACTTTGGTCGGTTAGTTTTTCCAATCGCTCCATGACAATATCAAAATAACGATTCCTCAGTATTTCGGTATCTTCTAATCCCGGTGCAATGGGAATTAAAAGAAAACAGGCTTCTTTTCCTTTCGGCGCCATATCAGGGTCTGAAATGGATGGGAAATTGGCGTAAAAAAGCGGCTCTTTTGGCCACTGAGCCGTGTCGTATATGGTTTCGGCATGGATATCGAAATCCACGTCAAAGAATAGGGTGTGGTGGGAGACATTTTTCACCTTCTTGTTCAATCCCACATAAAAAAGCAGGGATGAAGGGGCAAAAGTTTTTTTGTCCCAATAGGCTTCGCTGTAGGCTCTAAAATTTTTGGGCAGTAGGTTTTCGGTATGGTGATAGTCGGCTCCGCTCAAAACGATATCCGACATAATGTTTTTTCCTTTGATCTTGATCCCTATGGCTTTTTTATTCTCTAAAAGAATTTCCTCCACAGCACTGTCAAGGTGAATTTTTACGCCCAAACTTTCAGCCAGTTGAACCATACCCTTTACGATGCTGTACATCCCGTCTTTGGGATGCCAAGTCCCCAGACCAAAGTCGGCAAAATTCATAAAGTTATAAAAGGCGGGAGTGTCTTCGGGTTTGGCCCCCAAAAACAATACGGGAAACTGAAGGATTTGCGCCAGTTTTGGATTTTTGAACGATCGGGTTACTTCTCTTTTTACATTCGAAAAAAAGTAACCCAATTTCTTGATGGTATCTGGTGTGACCAGCTCCAACGGTGAAACCCCCGGTCGATAGACCAATTCATCTATGGCGATTCTATAATTATCAGCGGCCTTCTCAATGAATTTTTTAAGCTGTGCAGCACTCCCTTTTTCCTCTGCTTCAAAAGCGGTGTAAATTTTTTCTAAGGAATTTCCGATCAGTATAGAGTCGTTTTTACCAAAGTAAACCTGATATCCGGGATCCAATAGTTCCAACTGATAATAATCACTGACTTTTTTCCCAAAATCGCCAAAAAACTTTTCGAATACATCCGGCATCCAATACCAAGAAGGACCAATATCAAATACAAATCCATCTCTTTTCAATTGACGCGCCCGACCTCCAGGCGTACTGTTTTTTTCAAAAATTTCCACCCGATGTCCCAACTGTGCCAAATAACAAGCTGCAGACAAAGAAGAAAAACCGGAACCGATAATACTGATGCTCTTTTTCATACCATTGCAAAGCTATTAATAACTTAATGTTTTATTAGATAATGAGGCCATAAATCCCTGTACTATTTGTGAAATTATAATGATAAGAAAAAGCTCTAAGAGTAGAATTATTTTTCTCCCCTTCTGACTTTATTGATTTCTTCAACAAAAGAGGCCGAAATGATCCCTGTGGGAATGGCTACTATACCGATCCCAATCAACGATATGACAGAAGCAAAAACTTTACCGCCAACCGTTACAGGATAAACGTCCCCATACCCTACCGTAGCCAGAGAAACCGTAGCCCACCATATAGATTCTGTAATACTGGAAAACTTTTCTGGTTGGACTTCGTTCTCAAGATAGTAAATGGCAGAGGCAGAAAACAAAATAGCCAGTGCGGAAAGAAAGAGGGTAAACTTCAATTCGTTTTGTACCCCCTTTAATGCGCTGACAAATAACTGAAGAGAACTACTGTCACGTCCCAACTTAAAAATACGGGTTAAACGAAACAATCTTAAGATCCTCAGGAATCGTCCATCAACTTTTACAAATTGATTGAGGAAGAAAGGTAAGATCGAAATCAGATCAATTAAGCCAAAGGTGCTAAAAATATATTTCTTAACACCTTTCATTCGCTTATCCAAATAGGCCAAACGAATACGATATAAATACTCGAAAGAGAAAATATAAATAGAAATGGCCTCGAAAACATTAAAATAATTACCATAAACATTTCGAATCGAAACGTGAGATTCCAAAATCATGGCTGCTACATTGAAAATGATGAGCAGATAAATAAATTTGTCAAAAATAACAGGAGATTTCAACGAGGATTACTTTTTAGAAAGGTCGATGAAAATAGCGATCATTACACCAGCTATAGAAACAACAACAACAAATGCCACAAAAGAAGAAGTCATAACAAATAAATATAGTAAACAAATATAATCAATTTCAAGGGTATAATTTGAGGATTTATTAGAACAGCTTGAATTTTTTTTTGTTTAACCTTTTTTTTGTGAATTTTTTTTCTATATATTTAATAAGTTTAAATTCAATTTGGTTTATTAACGCCTCTGCGATTACTACCTCCTAAAGTCAAATTCTAAAATCCTAGCAGAGGCGTTATATTTAACCCCTAATTTTCAAGCCTTATAAGAGTTTTTCTTAACTTAGTGTTGTAGGATGATCATGATTTAGATGGAAGGCGTAACGACCATTACATTTTTCAAATTTCGTAAAAATAAACGCTGGGCTTTCGCTCAAATGGGTCTTGCGCCCAGAAAACTTAAACAAAAAGAAGGGCTTAGGTTCTTTAAGCTCATGGGAACTGGAGGTGGGAATGGTTTTAGTCTGTGGCCAGATTTTGGAACATATGCCTTTTTGGGGGTATGGGACAATCAAGAATCGGCTGATGATTTTTTGAATCACAATAGTTTTATGCAAACCTACTACCAAAAATCATCTTCTATTCGAACCCTTAAAATGTTGCCCGTTAAAAGCCATGGCTTGTGGAGCGGTCAAAATCCTTTTACGGAACAAAAGTCAACGACCATTGATTCCGAATTGCCTGTTGCAGTCATCACTCGGGCGACCCTTAGGCCATCTCGACTCATTGCATTTTGGAAATCGGTTCCTTCTGCCAGTGCAGCCATAGAAAATGCCACAGGGGTTCAGTATTTCAAAGGGATTGGAGAGTGGCCTTTTGTTCAACAGGCGACCCTCAGCCTTTGGGACAGTTTCGAGGCCGTTAAAAAATTTGCCTACCGCGATCAAACCCATGCAAAAATCATCAAAAAAACAAGAAGTCAGCAGTGGTATAGCGAAGACCTCTTTGCCCGTTTTCACGTTCTCTCTGATACAGGATTCATCAAATCAAATTCTCTTAGAAAATGAAAAATGCAGTGGTCATCGGAGCGGGAATTGGTGGTGTTGCAGCGGCTTTGCGTTTGTCAAAAAAAGGGTATAAGGTAACCGTTTTTGAGGCCAATGACTACCCTGGTGGAAAACTGAGTGCTTTCTCCTTGGGAGATTATCGCTTTGATGCTGGCCCCTCCTTGTTTACCATGCCACAATACGTTACCGAATTGTTCGAAATTCACGGTGAAAAAGCCAGCGATTTTTTTACTTATCAGAAGAAAAAAATCGCCTGTCAGTATTTTTGGGAGGATCAAACCCAACTTACTGCTTATGCCGACTCGAAACTTTTTCTGCAAGAAGTTCACAATAAATTGGGCGTAAAAGCTACTGTATTGGAAAAATACCTCAAACGTGCTAAAAAAAAATTTGAATTAACCGCCCCTCTTTTTTTGGAGCAATCGTTACATAAATTCAAAGGTTTTTTGTCCGTTAAAACCCTTAAAGCGCTGCTCAATCTTAGCCTTTATGAAATCAATCAAAATCTCCATACCGTCAATGCGGCCCAGCTCAAAGAACCACATTTGGTTCAAATGTATGATCGTTATGCCACCTACAACGGTTCTTCTCCCTATCAAACCCCTGGTATAATGACATTGGTTCAGCACTTGGAACAGGAGTTTGGAACTTTTGTGCCCGATGGAGGAATGGAACAAATTACGCTATCTCTTTTTGAATTGGCCAAAAGAAAAGGCGTTAGTTTTCACTTGGGTGAAAAAGTCAGTCAAATCCTTGTCGAAAATGGAAAGGCCACGGGGATCAAAACCAAAAATCATACCCTTTTGGCCGACATTGTCCTATCCAATATGGACGTTTTCCCCACCTATAAAAATCTTCTGAAAGGCATCAAAGCTCCTCAAAGGATTTTAAGTCAAGAACGCTCTAGCTCGGCAGTCATTTTTTATTGGGGTATTAATAAGATTTTTGATCAACTCGATTTGCATAACATCTTTTTTTCTCAAGACTATAAATCAGAATTTGAAGCCATTTTTAATCAAAAAGAACCCAGTG
>Ga0213861_10005388_pt1 | contig 10260 bp, 9 predicted proteins | sample PICome_4_FD_160110 | JGI IMG/M metagenome (GOLD analysis project Ga0213861, IMG submission 160110) | Coastal seawater microbial communities near Pivers Island, North Carolina, United States - PICO131 | ecosystem: Environmental > Aquatic > Marine > Coastal | place: USA: North Carolina | collected...
TTTTCAACAATCATCTCAACAAGCTGAACCATAGAGGCTATTACAGCAATAAACATTATGAAACTTAAAAAACTTAAATCAAGATCTACATAATCCGAATCCAACCAAGATAAGGCTCCAGGACGAAGTAAGTAAGTGTCTAAAAGGAAGTTGATTGGTACTGTAATTGCTAAAACAAAAATAACAGCAAAGCCAAGACCAACAGCTGTTTTAACAGTTTTAGAAACAGCTAAATATGAACACATTCCCAAAAAATATGCAAAAATCATATTTTCAATAAATATACTTTTTACAAAAAGGTTTAAATATGCTTCCACGTTTATTTAATTTTTTTCTATTAGTATTCGATTTCTATAACGTTGAACCCAGATTATTAATCCTACAGTAATTAGAGCCATAGGAGATAATAACATTAATCCGTTATTGACATATCCCATTTCATATATTACATCAGGAATCACTTGATAGCCAAATAATTTTCCAGAACCCAAAAGCTCTCTAAAAAAAGCAACTAAGATTAAAATAAATCCGTAGCCAGCTGCATTTCCGATTCCATCAAGAAAAGATTTCCAAACTCCATTTCCTAATGCGAAAGCTTCTAATCTTCCCATCACAATGCAATTGGTAATAATTAATCCGATGAAAATTGAAAGTTCTTTGCTTACATCATAAGCATATGCACGTAAAATTTGATCAACTAAAATTACCATAGCGGCAACAACAACTAATTGAACTATAATCCGAATTCTATTTGGAATTAAGTTTCTAAGTACAGAAATGATAACATTACTAGCTGCCATAACTGCCATTACAGAAATACTCATCACTAATGCTGGCTTTAACTGAACCGTAATAGCCAGGGCTGAACAAATTCCTAGTACTTGAACAGTTATTGGATTGTTATCATCCATTGGGTCAGACAATAACTTTCGATTTTTCTTTGAAAAAAGTGGCTCCCTCTCTTTATTTAAAAAAAGAATAGTGGGTTGCTTTTTGGTCGATCTTTCTTTCATTGTTTTATTAATTTATTGCAACAATTTGTTCTTCAGCTTTCAAATAAGGTAAATAATGAGTTAAGCGTTCAATGATCATGTTGGTAACTCCGTCTCCAGTAATTGTAGCTCCAGAAATTGCATCTACCTCATGATCATTTTTATCCAAATCTTTGGGATCATTGTTTGTTTTTGAAACATTAATTCCTACCAAATTTCCTTGCTTATCAAATACTTTTTCTCCCAAAAAACGATTTTGAAACCATTGTTGAGTAATTTCAGCTCCCAATCCAGCTGTTTCTCCAACATGATCAAATACAGCTCCTTTAATGGTGTTTTTATCTTCTTCTAAAGCAATATATCCCCAGATAGCATTCCAAAGTCCTGACCCTCGAAGAGGAACGATATAAAATTTTTCTCCTTCTACGTTGGCTTCATACATTGGAAAACGTTGCTCAGATGAGGGTTTTTTTAACTCCTTATTTAATTTTATTTCAAAAGCATTGATATTCTGATCAACAGCTCCTTCTTGAGTCAAAGAAAGCTGAGCTTTTATGTACTTGTTATATAGAGCCTCAGCTTGTTCCCTATCAGAATCAATGCCAATTGTAGCAAGTATGTTTTGCATCTTTTCTTTTCTAACATTTGCATCTTGTAGATCTTTTAAGGAGCTTGCAGTAAATGCTAGAGTAGATGCTACAACCAAAACCATAAGGGTTGCAAATAAAAAAGTATAAATATTACTATCTCTGTTCATCTTTACGCAGTTTTAAGTTCTTTTGAGGCCAAAGCCCAACGCTTTTTGCGTTTATTAATGTTTCCATTAACTACATAGTGATCAATTGTGGGTGCAAAAACATTCATCAATAATATTGCTAACATAACACCTTCAGGATAGGCAGGATTAAAAACACGAATCATAATACAAAATATTCCAACTAAAAAACCATAAATCCATTTTCCTTTTGTGGTTTGAGTGCCAGATACAGGGTCGGTTGCCATGAAAACAATTCCAAATGCAAATCCACCTACTACCAGATGGTTTAACCAAGAAAAGCTCATTAACTCATTGGCTCCCCAAAGGTTAAACAATAACCCCATAATGGCAGCACCTATAATTCCACCAGAAATAATACGCCAACTCCCTACTCCTGTCAATATAAGAATCAAAGCTCCCACAGCCACCCATAAAGTAGAAGTTTCTGCAATAGAGCCTGGGATTGATCCTTGAAACATTTCCATCATCGAATAATTTACTTCTCCACCAGCTGCCAAAGTACCCAAAATGGTCTCTCCAGAAATTGCATCTATGTTTCCTGCTTCAGAAACCCACACTTTATTTCCAGACATATATGTTGGATAAGCAAAAAAGGCAAATGCTCTTGCTGTTAACGCTGGGTTTAAAATATTCATACCTGTTCCTCCAAAGGCTTCCTTTGCAACTAAAACTGCAAATGCTGTTGAGATTCCAACCATCCATAGAGGAATATCCACTGGCATAATCATCGGGATCAAAAGTCCAGTAACTAAGTAGCCTTCATTTACTTCTTCTCCTCGGTAAACAGCAAAACCAAACTCAATGGAAAGGCCTACTACATAAGAAACAATAATCATAGGAATAATTTTCCATGATCCATGAATAAAGGCCTCTAAAAATGTAAAAGATTCTTCGATTTGAATATAATGCTGGTATCCGGTATTGTAAATCCCATAAATTAATGCAGGTAATAAAGCAAAAATAACTGTTACCATAGTTCGCTTTAAATCAACTGCATCACGGATATGAGCTCCTTTTTTTGTTGTGTGGTTAGGTACAAATAATAACGTATCAAAGGCGTTAAATGCTGGTGCAAATTTCTCAAGTTTTTGTCCTTTACCAAAGGGTTTCTTAAGGTTGTTTAAACTTTTTCTTATAAAATTCATACGTTTTCTTTTATCCTACTTCATTAATCATTAATTCTATGCCTTGACGTATAATCTCTTGGGCTTCAATCTTTGAAGTATTAGCATAATCTACTAAACCAAAGTCTTCTGGCACTACTTCATATATCCCTAAGGCTTCCATTTTTTCAATATCTTCTGTCATACAAGCTTTTATTAATTGCATTGGATAAATATCAAGAGGAAAAAATTTTTCCATTTCACCTGTAACAACTAGAGCTCGCTCTTCGCCATTGAGATTAGTATCTACTTCAAATCCTTTTCGATTAAACAAACGAGATAAAGAAGTATTTGATAAACTTAGAATTTTATTATCCTTAAATGGTAACCAACCAAACATTCGGTAATGACTTCCTTCAGGAATTACGGTTACCAAATTGTTGAAATAGCCTAGATGACCTGAAATAAAAGCTGATTTCCCGGTAAGGACATCGCCATTTATGACTCTTACATTGTCAAATTTAATTCCAACCTTATTGAGTATAGGTGCTAATTCAGCCCCTATTTTAGTTCTAAAATATTTAGGGTTTTTAACAGCATTTCCAGAGACTGCGATTGTTCTTTGTGGTGAAAAAACTCCAGAACTAACAAACCTCCCAATGTTTACTACGTCTTCAGGGTTCACTGTCCATACATGATCATTCATGTTAAGTGGACTGAGCTTTTGGATGTGTAAACTTAAATTACCAGCAGGGTGTGGTCCTTCAAAAGAATAATGTTGAACACCCTCTATTGATTCAAAATATCCTGGAAATGATTTATCTAACCCTAAAAATACTGGTTGATCAACCAGCCTATTAAGTAAGTCAATTCCTAGTTGAAATTCTTTTTGATCTTCTTTTAAAACAAAGTGATAATCTTCACCTAAAGGATCAGTTTTTGCTGTACTTACAAATATAGATTTTGGAGTATCTAATGGATTGGCCATAATACCATAGGGCCTCTGGTGGATAAAAGACCAATTTCCACTTTCCATTAATAATTGCTTTAAATTATTAATATCCATTTTTTTCCACCCTTTAACTTCATGTATAATTGATTCTTGATTTGTAGAAGATTCGATTATGATATTTTCAATTTTTCGTTTAGGACCTCTTAAAATTTTTTTTATGGTACCCGAAATAGGGGAAACTATTTTAATATCAGGAGTTTTTTTACTGTAAAAAACTGGGGTACCAGCAAGAATATTAGAACCTTCTTTGAGACAAAGCTTAGATGTGGTTCCAAAAAAGTCATCTGGTCTCAATCCATAGGTATTAATTGACAATGTTTTATCAAGAATTTTTTCAGCTATTCCATTTAAACTGAGATTCGCTCCCCTTCGTGTTTCAATTCTTTTAATAACCTCCATTAAGTAACAATAAGTTATATTTTAAAATCGCCCAAATTTACTAACTAAACCACTTTTGATAAAACAAATATCAAGGGAAATGAATTATTTATATTAATTCTAAATAAGTGTTTGATTTTTTCATTAATAATGTTGTGATTTGGTTAACACAAACCGAACATTTAAATTTACTTATGATAAAAATGAGAGCTTTTGTTATTGTAGCTTTAAGTTTAATTTCCACATTTTTAATTAACGCCCAGCAGATTATTGAATATGCACCTAAGGATAATATTAAATCTATCAAATTTTTCGGCTCAGATAGTACTGAGAACTTTCCATTAGTAGCATTAGGTCAAAATATTACACTTATTTTTGATGATTTGAACGGCGATGAGGCTGATTATTACTTCAAAATTAAACACTTCAACCATGATTGGACTCCTTCAAAACTTTTTCAGAATGAATTTTTAGTTGGTTACGATAATTTGAGAATTAATAATTACAATACATCTTTTAACACTATTCAAAACTTCACCAATTATCGTTTAACTCTTCCAAATGAAAATATTCAATTCAGGGTCTCTGGAAACTATCTCATAGAGATATATGATTCTTATGAAGAGCTTGTTTTCTCCAGAAGATTTTGCATATATGAGGAAAAAGCTAGTGTTCAAGCAGCAGTATATCGCCCTCAAAATATGGCTCGTTTTACCACTCATCAGTCTCTACATTTTGGTATAACTCCTTTTCAAGGAGTGTTTCGAAATCCAGAACAAACCGTTTTTGTTCATATATTACAAAATAGGCAATGGGATTCAAATCTTTTGGTATTAAAGCCTCAATATTTTACAGGAACGACTTTAGAATATAGATATGAAACTCCAACCCAATTTGAAGGAGGTAATGAATACTATTTTTTTGATACTAAAGATTTAAGAATTACAGGTCCTAATATCAGCTACACAAATTTAGCTCAACTTTACGAAACCTATTTGAATGTAAATATTCCTAGAAAATATCAAAACTACACATATGCTCCCGATATAAACGGTGGATATGAAATTAGGAATATTATGCGTCCTGGAGATCCAAATACAGAAGCTGACTATAGTTACGTATATTTCAGCCTAGCAGCAGATTATGAATTAAATGATAATGAAATTTATATTTATGGCAGTTTTAACAATTATCACCTTGGCAATAATAACCGAATGTACTATAATCCCTCATTAGAGATTTATGAAGGTGTTTTACTTTTAAAACAAGGGTTTTACAATTACAAGTATGTAGTAAAAAAAGATAATCAGCTTGATAAAAATTTTCTTAGTGGTTCAAATGCTTTGACAGAAAATGATTATTTAATCCTAGTCTATTATCGAAATATTGGATCGCAATATGATGCTTTAGTTGCTTTTGGTCAAGTGAATTCTTTTCAACTAGACAATTAGCTTTTCTTTTATAATAGAGACATTGTTTTTTTTATTACTTTTAAATTAAATCATTTATTAATTACAATTAATAAGCTTTGATACAACAAGTTACAAGAGGTATTAAAATCTCCGTAAAAACAAAATTTGAAGGTAGTTTCCTAAAAGAAAATGTACCCCATCATGCATTTATGTATTTTATTACTATTGAAAATCAAAGTAAAAATGTGGTTCAACTCTTGTCTCGACACTGGAAAATTAAGGAGACGATAAATCGACCCCAGTATTCAAATGGAGTTGGAGTAGTAGGTAAAAAACCCATCCTTCGATCAGGTCAAAGTTATACGTACCAATCAGGAAGTTTAATTACATCTCCAATGGGATCCATGTCAGGAGCTTTTATCATGATAAACTTCTCTAATGCCAATAAATTTAAAGTTGAAGTTCCCCATTTTAAACTTAATGTACCTTATATTCTTAATTAAGATAATTTTATAAGACTTGTTAATTTGATTTATAAATACTTTTAGAAAAAATAATGTCTAATAGCATTCCTCAAGTTCCATTCCCATCAAATGAGCCGATATTATCTTATGCTCCAGATAGTTCTGAAAAAAATGAAGTTCTAAAGATGTATAACTCTATGTTTAATAAAACTATAGAGATTCCTATGAGAATAGGAAGTATAAATGTAAAAACAGGAGATCTGGGCAGTATGAGTCCTCCTCATGACCACAATCAATTACTTGGCAACTACCATAAAGCCACTAAAAAAAATATTGAAGATGCAATAAGTATTGCACTTGAAGCTCGAACTGCTTGGTCTAAAATGCCATGGCAATCTAGAGCTGCCATATTTTTGAAAGCTGCAGACTTGGTTGCTGGACCCTATCGTGCTAAGATAAATGCTGCAACTATGCTTTGTCAATCCAAAACAATTTATCAAGCTGAGATTGACGCAGCTTGCGAGTTAATCGATTTCCTTCGATTTAATGTACAATTTATGCATGAGATTTATGAAAATCAACCAGAGAGTAGTCCTGGAGTTTGGAACAGATTAACTTACCGACCTTTAGAAGGGTTCATTTATGCTGTAAGTCCCTTTAACTTTACCGCAATTGCAGGAAATCTATCAGCTAGTGCAGCCATGATGGGAAATGTAGTTATTTGGAAACCCAGTGATCACCAAGTGTACTCTGCAAATATTTTAATGGAAATATTTATAGAGGCGGGATTACCTGATGGAATAATTAATATGGTATTTGGTGACCCTGAAATGATTACAGATACCGTCTTGAAAAGCAAAGAATTCGCTGGGATACATTACACTGGTTCAACTTCTGTTTTTCGTAATATTTGGAGCAAAATAGGGAAAAATATTAATGGTTATAATTCTTATCCAAGAATCGTAGGAGAAACTGGAGGAAAAGATTTTATTGTAGCGCATCCTTCAGCAAAACTGAAAGAAGTTGCAACAGGAATAATTCGTGGAGCATTTGAATTTCAAGGTCAAAAGTGTTCAGCAGCTTCACGAGTTTATCTTCCAAAATCAAAAGCTAAATCCATAATTAAAGCGGTTAAAGAAGAGCTAAAGACTATTAAAATTGGATCACCGGCAGACTTTGAGAACTTTATAACTGCTGTAATTCACAAAGGTGCATTTGATCGATTAGTCGATACTATTGAAAAAATTAAAAAAGATGAGGATGTAGAAATTATTGCAGGGGGTAATTACGATGACTCTAAAGGATATTTTATTGAGCCAACTGTAGTGGTTACTTCTAATCCTAATTACGACACTATGAATAGGGAGCTGTTCGGACCTCTTGTGACTATTTATATTTATCCTGATTACGACTGGGAAAACACCCTAAGACTAATAGATAAGACCTCCGATTATGCCTTAACTGGGGCTGTATACTCACAAGATCGATATGCACTTGAAGAAGCATTAATTGCTCTTGAAAATAGTGCTGGCAACTTTTACGTCAATGATAAGCCAACTGGAGCAGTTGTGGGGCAACAACCATTTGGAGGAGCAAGAGGATCTGGAACGAATGACAAAGCAGGGTCTGTTTTGAACTTATTACGCTGGGTGTCTCCCAGATTAATAAAAGAGACTTTTGTACCTGATTCTGATTATCGTTATCCCTTTATGAAATAAATTCACTTTATTATATTGAAAAAGTGAACTTGAAAAATAAAAATCAGTAATATTTAAAAATAATTTTAAAATGAAAGGTGGACTATTTTTTTAGTTTCAAAAAAAGGTCTATCAAAATAATTATATAAACTATATTGAGATGCTTTAGGAAAATTTTTCAGCTCTTTAGTTAAATCCCCACCCTTCAAATAAAGTATCCCATTTTTTAATTTATGATTGCTTTTAGGGCTTATATTATTCTTAACCAAAGGAACAAACGACCCCATTTGAGCGACAGCTCGACTTACTACGAAATCTACCTTTTTAGTATATTGCTCAGCACGCATTTGCTGCGCATTGATATTTTTCAATTCTAAATATGACCCTATTTCTTGTACCACTTTAATTTTTTTTCTAATACTATCAATCAACTCAAATTGTACTTCGGGAAATAAAATAGCTAAGGGAATTCCAGGAAATCCACCACCAGTTCCCACATCTAGAACGCAAGACTTTGAATGAAACTTTAAAACCTTTGCTATACCCAAAGAATGTAATACATGTCGTTCATAAAATGAGTCCATGTCTTTTCTTGATATAATATTAATTTTTGAATTCCACTCTGAATAGATTGAAAACAATGAGTCAAACTGCTTCTTTTGTGCCAAGTTGATGTTCGGAAAGTATTTTAATATTATTTCCATTTTTTTTTATTCTACTTATTTAAAAATACTTTTTTCATTGTACTTTTGCTATAGAAACAATTTTTATGCAAGCTACTCAAAGCCTTCGCTTTTCAAGAAAAGACTCAAGAAAATTTTTTAAAACTTTAAATCAACGAGTTAATAATTATTTCAAAGAAAATAAAATTAAAAAAACGGGTGACTGGAAACTTTATCTAAAAACATTATTTATGTTTTCTTTGCTAATAACTCCTTATTGTCTTGTATTTATTTTGGATATCAGCTTATGGTTTAAGTTGCCAATGTGTATGTTAATGGGTATTGGTATGGCAGGAGTAGGAATGAATGTAATGCATGACGGAAACCATGGTTCGTTTTCGAAGCATTCCTGGATAAATAAACTTATGGGAAGTAGTATTTATATTCTAGCCGGAAACGTATTTAATTGGAAAGTGCAACACAATGTTTTACACCATACTTTTACAAATATTCATGGGCATGATGAAGATTTAGAAGCTGGAAGGGTTCTTCGTTTCTCTAGACATGCAAAGTGGTTTCCACATCACAAATTTCAACATATTTATTCTGTTTTTCTTTACGGTCTTTTGACTATTAATTGGGCAATATTTACAGATTTTCAACAAATGAAACGCTATACATCTCGAAAGCTATCATATATTAATAGTAAGCGCCCTAGTCTTCAATGGATCGGATTAATTATCTCAAAAATCGTGTATTTCTCTATCTGGATTGTGGCACCAATTATTTTTCTTAATGCACCTTGGTGGGCTATAATTATTGGATTTGTAGTAATGCATTACACTGCTGGATTAATTTTAAGTACAGTATTTCAATTAGCTCACGTTATTGAAGACGCAGATATGCCTAAACCAGACAAATCAGGTACTATGAAAAATACATGGGCAATTCACCAACTTTTAACTACTGTCAACTTTTCAACTAAAAATAGTTTTATTAATTGGTTTACAGGTGGTTTAAATCATCAAATCGAACATCACATCTTTCCCCACATTAGTCATATACATTATGCTAATATCGGTTCAATTGTTAAAAAAACTGCCCAAGAATTTAACTTACCATATAATGAATATCAAACCACAAAAAGTGCACTCTTTTCTCACTTTAGATTTTTAAAACAAATGGGGATTCAGCCCAACTAATACATTAAATGGATATACTTTCAGCAAGAATTAACAGTCTCCCTATCTCAGCTACACTTGAAATGGCGGCTAAAGCTAGAGAACTAAAAGCCAAAGGAATTGATATAATTGGATTAAGCTTAGGAGAGCCTGATTTTAATACTCCTGAATTTATTAAGGATGCTGCAGTCCAAGCAGTTCAAGATAATTGGAATTCTTACTCACCAGTTGATGGTTATGCAGATTTAAAGACTGCCATTTGTAATAAATTTAAAAGAGATAACAACCTAGATTACAATCCTACCCAAATTGTTGTATCCACAGGTGCAAAACAATCTATCGCTAATATTTGTATGGTTCTATTAAATCCTGGAGATGAAGTACTGCTTCCGGCCCCATACTGGGTTAGTTATTCTGCCATAGCTACACTTGCAGAAGCTAAGTCTAAAATAATCCCGTCTTCAATTGAAACCGATTTTAAAATTACTCCTGAACAATTAGAAGCTGCAATTACACCAAAAACAAAACTAGTGATGTTTAATTCACCAAATAATCCAAGTGGAACAATTTATTCTGAAAAA
>Ga0213861_10005390_pt1 | contig 10256 bp, 10 predicted proteins | sample PICome_4_FD_160110 | JGI IMG/M metagenome (GOLD analysis project Ga0213861, IMG submission 160110) | Coastal seawater microbial communities near Pivers Island, North Carolina, United States - PICO131 | ecosystem: Environmental > Aquatic > Marine > Coastal | place: USA: North Carolina...
ATTTCAACAAGTGAGGTTCTATCAAATCAACTTGGAAATATGATATCCTCTTTTACTGATGAATTTGATATTGGTTTTAATTATAGACTAGGAGACCAAATCTCAAACGACGAATTGTCTGTAGCAATGTCTACTCAACAATTTGACGATCGTCTAAGTATTCAAACAAATTTAGGTATGTCTCAATCAAATAATATTACTCAAAACCCTAATACTTTTATAGGTGATTTTAATGTTGAGTACAAGCTAAACAATAAAGGCAACATTAGTATACACGCCTATAATGAATCAAACGAATATGATCTTTCAATTCAAAATCAAACTAATTTCACTCAAGGTGTTGGTGTTTTTTATAAACAGAGTTTTGATACTCTTGATGAACTAATTTGTGAAATGCTAAACATATTTAGATCAAAAGAAAATAAATGTCAGGACTGTAATAATAAAAAACTAAGAAAAAGCAGGGATTAAGAATTTATAAATAATAAATTATGACTATTTCTAAGGATAAGCTCTTCTTCAATCATGTTTTTTAAAATTGAATTAAATCTATCTTTTTCTATTATTTCAGAAAATTGACTGTATATAAAATTTGGAGATTTGTCCTCGTAATGCAGCAAAAATAATATTGCTTTTTTGATAATATTTTCAGGATTATTTTTAACTGATAAACCCAATTCACAATTGTCACAATTATTACAATTAGAAATATTTTCTTCTCCAAAATAATTTAGTATGGTAATATTTCGGCACTCAGTCTTATGATTTATATAATTAATAAGTTCATTGGTCTTTTTAATTTTATTTTCTTTAAAATTTAAATAATCTGACGCAAGTTTTAAATTTTTGATATTTGGTCTAGGAATTAAAAATGATATGTTGTAAGTAGACTTTTTTGGTTTGTAATTAATGACATTTTGCTTATCAAGTTGATTTAAAAGATCCAAAGTTTCAGTTTTATTAATATTTAATCTTTTTGAGATAATATTTTCACTTATTCTAACTGTTTTTTCGTTAATTAAAGAATAGCTTCTAATTAAAACATCAATAATTTTCTCAAATTTCTTATAAGAATTTACAAATTGGTTTAGTCTAGCTATTGGCATTATAATTCCAACCATTGAATATTGATAATCGTTTACTTGGCTTAAATATCCTTGATTTAATAAATACTTTATACAGTAAAATGTTTTTGATCTTGAAAAATTAATATTATTAGAAATTATATCAATATCTAGTTCATAATTTTCATCTGAGTAATAACCAACTGCTATTTGAAGATTGTTTACTATACTTTGAAAAACTACTTTAATATCTTCAATATTGGGAAAATTTATATTTATTCTACTATTTAAATTTTCGATGTCTTTATTATTTTTTAATATAAAAGAATAAGACGTAACACCATCTCTTCCAGCTCTACCAGATTCTTGATAAAAAGATTCTAATGTTTCTGGTAGTTCATAATGAATTACAGTTCTTACATCTGGTTTGTCAATACCCATACCAAATGCATTAGTAGCTATCATTACATCAAATTCATTATTTAACCATTGTTTTTGTTTTCTTTCTCTTTCTTTAAATTCTAATCCTGCATGATAAAAATCACTTTTAAATTCATTTTTATTTAAAAGTTTTGAAATTTCTTCAGTTTTTATTCTGCTTCTTGTATAAATAATTGAACACTCTTTTTTAAGGATTTTTAATAAAACTTTTTCTTTGTTTACAGAGTCTAATATGTTGTATTTAATGTTTTTTCTTTTAAATGATTTTTTTAGAATATTACTTTTTTTAAATAATAGCTGCTCTTCAATATCCTTTATAACTTCTAAAGTTGCTGTAGCTGTTAAGGCGATAAATGATAAGTCTGGTTTTAAAGCCTTTAGTTTGGCAATATTTTTATACTCTGGTCTAAAATCATTTCCCCATTCTGAAATGCAATGCGCTTCGTCGACAGCAACAAAACTCAAATTCATTTTTAGAAATCTTTTTTGAAATAATTCAGTTTGTAATCTTTCAGGCGATAAGTAAAGAATTTTTATATTTCCATATATAACATTGTCGAGAATTCTGTCAATATCTTTATAATTAAGTGAAGAGTTAATATAAGCTGCATTAATTCCTTTTTTTAAAAGTATTTCTACTTGTTCTTGCATTAAAGCTATAAGAGGTGAAATAACTAAACAAGTACCCTGCATTAGGATTGCCGGAAGTTGGTAACATAATGATTTCCCTCCGCCAGTAGGAAGTAAAGCTAAAATATCCTTTTTCTGTAAAACATGATCTATAATTTCATTTTGTAAGGGCCGAAAACTATTAAAACCCCAGTACTTTTGGAGTAATTCTAATTTTCTTTCATTATCAATGTTATCCTTAATTAACACAAGTTCAGTTTTATTTTACTACTTTTGCACGCAATTAGCTTCAAAATAGCCTATGGAAATCGATATTATTCAATCTAGTATCCAATTAACAAAAAATAGCAGATTACCACAAGTAAACTGGGAAAATTTACCTTTTGGTAGGTTATTTTCAGACCACATGTTTTGTATGGATTTCAATGATGGTAGTTGGTCCGATCCAAAAATAATTCCCTATGGAGATATTAAATTGTCTCCTGCTAATTCTGCTCTTCATTACGGTCAAAGTTGCTTTGAAGGCATGAAAGCACACAGGAATATTAATGGAGATGTAGTATTATTTAGACCCTATGAAAACGCTAAGAGATTTAATAGTTCTAATACTAGAATGTGTATTCCAGAAATTAATGAAAATATTTTTGTAAACTCAATTTTAGAACTTATTGCAATTGACAAAAAGTGGGTTCCTGAAAATCTAGAACATTCATTATATATTCGACCATTTATTTTTGCAACAGATCCTTACATTGGTATAAAACCATCAGATTCTTACAGATTTATGATATTTACTTGTCCGGTAGGGTCTTATTATACAGATCCTGTCCCCGTAAAAGTTGAAACTCATTATTCTCGTGCTGTTCAAGGTGGCACTGGTTTCGCTAAAGCAGCAGGGAACTATGCAGCTGCTTTGTATCCAGCTATGTTAGCCGCTAAGGAAGGCTTTAGACAATTGATTTGGACTGATTCTAATGAACATAAATATATAGAAGAAGCAGGAACTATGAATGTAATGTTCGTTATTAATGATATTCTTATCACTCCATTTACCGGTGACACTATTTTAAATGGAATAACAAGAAAAAGTGTTGTTGAAATAGCCAAAGATTGGGGAGTAGAGGTGCAAGAAAGAAAAATTGAAGTAAATGAAATATTTGAAGCTTTAAAAAATGGCACTTTGACAGAAGCTTTTGGTGCTGGAACTGCAGCTACTATTGCTCCAATATCGTCTATAGCTATTAATGGGGATAGTTATAAAATTCCAGAATCAAAAGATCATCATTTTCATTCAAAAGTTCTTAAATATTTATCAGAATATAAAATAGGAAAGCACCCAGATAAATTTAATTGGATAGTTAAAGTATAGTTTTAACTTATACTTTCTATTATAATACTAGAAGCACCGCCTCCTCCATTGCATATTCCTGCTACACCAATTTTACCTTTATTTTGTTTTAATACATTAATTAAAGTAACTATTATTCTACTTCCACTTGATCCAAGAGGATGTCCAAGGGCTACAGCTCCTCCATTAATATCTACTTTTTTAGGATCTAATTTAAGTAACTGAGTATTAACTATTCCAACAACTGAAAAAGCTTCATTCAGTTCCCAGAAATCAATATCATTAACAGTCATATTTGCTCTACCCAGAGCTTTATTTATAGCCTTTGTTGGTGAAGTAGTAAACCACTTTGGCTCTTGGGAAGCATCTGCATAACTAATTATTTTAGCAATAGGTTTTAAATTTAATTCTTTTGCTTTTTCTTCACTCATTAAAATTAAAGCAGAAGCACCATCATTAAGTGTTGAGGCATTAGCAGCTGTTACCGACCCATCTTTAGAAAAAACGGGTTTTAAATTTGGTATTTTTTCTAATTTCACATTTTTAAACTCCTCATCTTTATCAACTATAATATCGTCACCTTTTCTTTGTGGAATATTTACTTTTACAATCTCTTCTTTAAATAAGCCATTTTTTGAAGCATTAGCAGCTCTATTGTATGATTCAATAGCAAATTCGTCTTGTTCTTCTCTTGATATTTTATATTTATCAGCACATTGGTCAGCACAATTACCCATGTGTACTTTGTTGTAAACATCTGTAAGTCCATCTTTAACTAATCCATCTACTAAAGAGATATCACCAAGTTTTTTACCATTTCTTGCATTGTAATAGTGGGGAACCATAGACATGTTTTCCATACCTCCAGCAACAACAACATTAGCATTTTCTGTCATTATACTTTGTGCAGCAAGCATAACTGATTTCATCCCAGATGCACAAACTTTATTTACTGTTGTACAGGGAGTATTCTCGTTAATTCCAGCATAAATAGCAGCCTGTCTAGCAGGAGCTTGTCCAAGGTTTGCTTGAAGAACATTTCCCATAAAAACTTCTTCAATTAAATTGGGATTTAAATCAATAGATTCTAAAGCACCTTTAATTGCTACAGCACCTAACTTAGTTGCTGGAACAGAAGAAAGTGATCCACCAAAACTACCCATAGGAGTTCTTTTGGCAGCTACAATTACTACATTTTTCATTTTATAAATTTAGTTCTAATTTTCAATTTATAGAGAATTAGAATATAAATTATATATTATTAATTAATCTTTAAATTGCTTCAAAATAAAAATTGTGCAATTCAAAAACTATGTTATTTTTGCATTCATTAAAGGAGAGGTGGCAGAGTGGTAATGCAACAGCCTGCTAAGCTGTCAACGAGCAATCGTTGCCAGGGTTCGAATCCCTGTCTCTCCGCGATAATAAGCCATAACCATCTCCTTTATTGATAGTTATGGCTTTTGTTTTTAATAGTGTCAAGTTTAATTCTTAGTCATTATTATTTTCATCAATTTCTATCGACTATATGTTTTCTAATCCCCTAACAATAAATTTAATTACTGTTGAGGAAATTGACCATACAATTTAATTTTTCTGAATGTAGAAAATGAATTACATAAAATTATTTGTTCTAAAATTTAAACTATGAAATATTCAATTAAACTTACTATTATAACTTTTATTTTAATGCTTTTTATAACTTCTTGTTCTGGACCAGATTTGAATGGAAAAACATACAGTAAATCAAATCTCTCTGGAAATTTCAAATTTGGAAATGAAGATGTAGAATACATTTGGTTTAGACCTGGTTCAAATACTCAAAACACTGAATACGGATCCTACTCTGTGAGCGGAAATGAGGTCTCGATTAAAATTAATGGACGGGAAGAATGGAATTATGAATATGATTCTAAAAAACTTTTCATACTCGATGAAAATGGAGACAGGTTTGGATCTTACTTAATTGAAAATAAGCTGTAGAGGTTTCAAATCTTTATACTTCCTAGTCATCACATCAATACATGAATCGTGTAAAGGGATCACTTAAGCTCATCGTTCTATTTTGAGTTATGTGTCCTAATTACCAACTATATTTCAGGGCCCATAGAGGTTAGTTTGTCACCTTAAGGAGAGGGTCTTAGTAACCCAGGTTGGCCTCATAAAGTATGTGTTATTCTAAAACCTTTTTCTTGTATGTGATGTACAATCAAGAAATGGTATTGCTGAATTTATAAATACATATAAATTAATTCTAAAAAATAAAATTACAAAACGATGGGGAAATTAATGAAAGATTTCACTAATTAAAGCAGTTAAGGAATTGATATTTTGGTTAGTAGGTTTGCAAAATATATAATAAATGGTGGTGATGTTGTAACTAATTGGACAAAATATAATCCAAACCGGAAACTTAAAAAACAAGTTAGTTAATTACAATAGATGTTATCAAGTGGAAAAAAGAGATTTACAGTTTCTAAAAAAGTAGTTTAAAAATTTAACTGTAATTTTTTAATTATACGATAAGATTAAAAAAAATCTTGGTATTAAATTAATTTACAGAACCTTGAACACGTTTCATAAATTCATTAAGTGCCTCTTTTTGATTAGAGCCATTAATTATAGCTTCATTCACTTCAACTGCTCCATAGAGGTTAGATAATAGTTCACCTATAACATCTATTTCTTCATCTTTAATATTTGGATTCTCAGTAAGGTGTTCAAGGACAGATATTGTTTCCTCAATATAATCGGAATCATTATCCTCAATAAATTGAACTAAGTGTTTAATAATTGGAAGCCTCATCGACAAAGTTTAAAAGAAGATCAGCTTTATTAGTCTGAACTTCATTAATTAATTTCCCTTTGTTAAAAAAGGCAAAAGTTGGTAAGTTTGAAACGTCAGCTAACTTTCTTGAATTTGGATTTTTTTCCGCATCAACCATTAGAAAATGAATATTATCATTTTCTAATGACATTTTTTTAAACTTAGGTTTCATAATTCTACAATTACCACACCAACCAGCAGAAAACTGAACAAGTACTTTCTCGTTCGTTTTAACTTCCTCTAAAAGTGTATCTGTTGATAATTCAGTTACCATTAGTGTTTTGATAAATAATCAGCAACACCATCTCTATTTTCTTTCATTGCATCTTTTCCTTCTTCCCAATTTGCAGGGCAAACTTCACCAAATTTTTGATTGTGTGCATAAGCATCAATAAGTCTTAAGAATTCATTTACATTTCTTCCTACAGGGAAAAAGTTCATTGCTTGATGAAAAACCATTCCATCTTCATCTAAAATAAAAGTTGCTCTGTATGGAGTACTGTCACCATCAACTTGTACAGCATCTAGCTCTTCATCATATCTTTCATTAGTAGTGTCTAAAACTCTTAATATGTTAGCTAAATTCCTATTTGAATCAGCTAAAAGAGGGTAGGTTACACCTTCAATTCCACCGTTGTCTTTTGGAGTGCTTAGCCATGCGAAATGTACTTCAGGTGTATCACAAGATGCGCCAATTAGTATTGTATTTCTCTTTTCAAACTCTGGCATCGCTTCTTGAAATGCATGAAGCTCAGTAGGGCATACATATGTGAAATCTTTAGGATACCAAAAGAGAACTACTTTTTTCTTGTCTTTTAAAGCTTCTTCTAAAACATTTACTTTAAATGTATCTCCCATTTCGTTCATGGCATCAACTTCAATACTTGGGAATTTTTTTCCTACAAAATTTGACATATTTTATTTTTATTTAATTTAATACTTTTACAAATATACTTCACCCAAAAGTTATTGTTGTAAAATAATGTTAAAAATTTTAAAATTTAATGAATAATTCTGTTGAACAAAATCCTTTTCACTTAGCTATACCAGTTCACAACCTTATTATAGCAAGAGAATTTTATTCAAAAACCTTAGGTTTTGTTGAAGGTAGGTCTGATGAAAAATGGATAGATTTCAACTTTTATGGTCACCAGTTAGTTATTCATGATAGTGGTGAAAAAACAACATCTAATAATAATTTTGTCGATGGACATGGCGTTCCTGTACCTCACTTTGGTGTAGTTTTAACTATGAATAAATGGCAATCATTTAAAAAAAGGTTAATATCAAAAAAAATAAATTTTATAATTGAACCATATGTTAGATTCCAAAATCTTCCTGGAGAACAAGCAACTATGTTTTTTTTGGACCCATCTGGCAATGCGTTAGAGTTTAAAGCATTCAAAAATTTAGATAATCTATTTAAAAAATAATTTCATGAAACTAGATCCGGAAATTTTTAAATTCTTAAAAAAATTAAAGGTTAATAACAATAGACCTTGGTTTAAGGATAATAAGTCAATATTTGATATTCACAATTCAAATATTAAAGAATATTTTGGTGTTTTTTTTAACGAAAACAAAGAAAATTTTAAATGGGAATCCTTTAAAGTTTTTAGAATTTACAAAGACGTTCGTTTTTCTAAAGATAAAACACCTTACAAAACCCATTTTGCTATTGGTTTCCAAAGAACTAAACCAAAATTTAGAGGCGGTTTTTATATTCATATTCAACCAGGTAACTCCTTTATTGCAAGTGGATTTTGGAGTCCAAATAAAGATGATTTATTTAGAATTAGAAAAGAAATTGAATCCGATGGTGATTATTTTAAAGAAGTTATAAATAATAAAAACATTTTTAAAAAATGGGGCTCTTTAAATGGCGATCCATTAAAGGTTTGCCCAAAAGGATTTGATAAAAATCATCCAAACATTGATTTACTAAGAAACAAGCAATTTATTTTTGTAAAAAATTTAAGGGATGAGGTTGTTTTAAAAGACAACTTTAGTCAAATTGTTAAAGATCATTTTAAATTACTGTTGCCATTTCACGATTATTTTAGTGATATTTTAACAACAGATTTAAATGGCAGGTCAATTTTGTGATTTTTTATAAAGTTTAAAAACATGCTTGTCTATAGGCAATTTTAGTTCTTCATCCTTAAATTCATTTATCTTCCTCCAAATAAAAACAGGTTGATCTTTTACAGGTTTTTTTAATTTATTATAAAGTTTAGAACTTAATTCTGCAGAATAATAAATTGATATTAGCTGGTTTTTTCCATCGAATTGACATTTTTGAAAAAAATCTGTTGTGTAAAAGTGATTTATATTTTTGAGAGTTTGGTTCATTTCTTCCATACTTTCTCTTTGTAGTCCCTCAATAAGCCCCTCTCCATACTCTAATCCTCCACCAGGGAATTTTAAAACTTCATTACCCTTTATAAGTTCTCTACTTATTAGTATGGAATCGCCATCAGTTATTAATGCGTAAACTCGTATATTAAATATATTTTTTTGTTTATCAATCAAGTTTAAATTCTGAAGTTTTATGAAATGTTATTTTTGGGTAATCGCCTTCCGCTTGATTTAATAAAAATGGGCTAGGAGCTAAAAAAACTGGATTATCGTCTTTGTCATAAGCAACATTAGTTGATTTACGTTTTATAAAATCTTGTATTGTGTCACTGTCATTACTTGTCATCCAGCAAGCTTTAAAAAAATTTCTTCCAATAAAGCTACAGCTTGCAGCATACTCCTGTTTTAATCTATACTGTATAACTTCAAATTGTAATTCGCCAACCGTTCCAATTATTTTTCTGTTTCCGGGCTGCATAATAAATAATTGAGCAACTCCTTCATCTGTAAGTTGTCTTAACCCTTTTTCTAGCTGTTTTGTTTTCATTGGATTGTCATTCTGAATTTCTTTAAAAATTTCAGGAGAGAAACTAGGAATCCCTTTAAAATTTAATATCTCACCTTCTGAAAGAGAATCACCAATTTTAAAAGTTCCAGAATCATATAAACCTATTACATCGCCGGGATATGCTGTTTCTATAACAGATTTTGATGACGCCATAAAGCTTGTAGGATTAGGGAATTTAATTTTCTTGTTTAGTCTTGTATGTAAATAAAACTTGTTTCTTTCAAATTTCCCTGATACTATTCTTAAAAAAGCAATTCTATCTCTATGCTTAGGATCAATATTTGCATGAATTTTAAATACAAAGCCACTAAATTTATTTTCATTAGGCTCTACAGATCTAATTTCAGTTTCTCTTCCAAGTGGAGTGGGAGATATTTCAATAAATGCATCTAAAAGTTCTTGAACACCAAAATTATTTAGTGCCGATCCAAAAAATACAGGAGCTATTTTACCATCTAAGTATTTTTCGTGATTAAATTCTCCATATACACCATCAATTAATTCTACTTCTTCTTTTAATAGTTCGGTAGCCTCAGTTCCAATGTAATTAGAAAGTGTAGGGTCGTTAATTCCATCAATATTATAAATTTCTTTTTCAATGCTAGTTTTATTACCATTAAACAGGTTAAGTTCCTTTTTATGCATGTTATAAACCCCTTTAAATGTTTCTCCAATTCCAATTGGCCAACTCATGGGTTTTACCTTAATCATCAATTTTGATTCAATTTCATCTAATAAATCAAATGCATCTTGGCCTTCACGATCCATTTTATTTATAAAAACAATTACTGGAGTGTCTCTCATTCTGCAAACTTCCATTAGTTTCTCTGTTTGACCTTCTACACCATTTGCACAATCAATAACCATAATAACACTATCAACAGCTGTTAGAGTTCTGTAAGTATCTTCAGCGAAATCCTTATGTCCAGGTGTATCTAATATGTTAATCTGCTTGTCTTGATAATTAAAAGCCATTACTGAGGTGGCAACACTTATTCCTCTTTGCTTTTCAATTCCATA
>Ga0213861_10005391_pt1 | contig 10255 bp, 7 predicted proteins | sample PICome_4_FD_160110 | JGI IMG/M metagenome (GOLD analysis project Ga0213861, IMG submission 160110) | Coastal seawater microbial communities near Pivers Island, North Carolina, United States - PICO131 | ecosystem: Environmental > Aquatic > Marine > Coastal | place: USA: North Carolina | collected...
GCGTTACTTTAGATATGAGTGCGTACTATAACCAATATAGCGACTTTATATCTGGAGAGAATGTGATTGCTCCATTCTACGGAACGGTTGGAGACAACAGTTTGTCTGTAGCGGCAATAGCTGCTGGAGACTACCAAGTATACCAAGCATACACCAATTCACCAGTAGATGTGAATTCTTATGGTGGGTCCGCTATGTTAACCGCTAAATTGCTTAAAAAATTCGATTTCACAGCGAACTATACCTATACAAAGCAGGATTTTGACAGAACCCTTTATCCAGATTTCAGAACCAACTTTAACACGCCAGAGCACAAAGTGAAAGCAAGTTTTGGTTCTACAGAATTGGTAGACAATTTTGGATTTAATGTGGCTTGGAGATGGAGCGACGATTATTTCTGGGAAGCGACCTTTGGAGATGGAGAAGTACCTTCTTTTTCTACCATAGATGCCCAGATAAACTACACCATTCCAAGTTTAAAGTCTACTTTAAAATTAGGTGCAGCTAATTTAGGAGGCTATGATTACTTTACAGCCTTTGGAACTGGACTTATAGGTTCTCAGTACTACCTTTCATTAACCATTAACAATTAATCAATCATGCAAAAGATATCTATACATATAAAGAAATATATTCCTTACGTATTAGGAATGGCTCTATTGGTTTCTTGTGAGCAAGATGCTATTGAGGGACCAGCTCCAGCGGCACCATTACCTGCTTTAAGCGCAGGAAGTTTGAATTTAAGCAACTATGTTTCTCTTGGGAATTCTTTAACTGCTGGTTATACAGATGGCGCGCTTTTTAAAGCGTCTCAAGAATTATCTATGCCAAATTTATTGGCCCAAAAATTTGTAAAAGCTGGGGGAGGTTCTTTTTCTCAACCCATGATGAATGATAATAATGGAGGGCTTTTATTGGCTGGAAATATGATTGCAGGCCCAAGATTATTTTTTAACGGAGCGGGTCCAGCCTCTTTGTTAACAGCTAATCCAGCGGCTACACCAACTACTGATATTGCAACAAATAATCCAAGTGGCCCTTTTAATAATATGGGGGTTCCAGGAGCTAAAAGTTACCACTTATTAGCCCCCGGATATGGTAACATTTCCAATGTGGCATTAGGTTTAGCCAATCCGTATTTTGTAAGAATGGCTTCTTCACCTAACACATCTGTTTTAGCAGATGCCATGGCACAGGCACCCACTTTCTTTTCTCTTTGGATTGGAAACAATGATGCTTTGGGTTACGCCACAACAGGTGGAGACGGGACCAATCCTTTAACGCCTATATCTGGTGCCCCTGGAGTTGGTTTTGACGGTACATATGGTGCATTAATAGCTACTTTAACCGCTGGTGGTGCGAAAGGTATTGTGGCTAATATTCCTTATGTAACCAGTATTCCTCATTTTACCACAGTACCTCACAACCCTGTACCACTAGATGCTGCTACTGCAGCGGCTGTGAATGCTGCATATGCGCCATATAACGGTGGCTTGCAGGCAGCTTATCAGGCTTTACAGGGAACAGGTCTTTTGACTGCAGAAGAGGTAGCTAAAAGAACCATTTCATTTACAGCTGGTGCTGGAAATGCTGTGGTTATTGAAGACGAATCATTAACAGACTTAGGGGCTATTAATCCTGCTTTTGCAGCTTTACCAAAATATAGACAGGCTACTGCAGAAGATTTACTTGTATTACCTGCTTCTGCATTTATTGGAACTTTAGCGGTGCCAGGAAACCCACTTACTGTTAATGGTGTGGCGGTTCCTCTAGCAGATAAATGGGTGTTAACACCTCAAGAGCAAGCGGAGATTAAAACGGCTATTGATGGTTATAACAATATCATCAAAGCAGCAGCTACAGCTGCTGGATTAGCTCATTTTGACGCCAATGCTTATATGCAACAACTGGCATCTGGAGGGATTACTGATGGGAAATTCACAGTGACGTCAAACCTTGTGACTGGTGGTGTGTTTTCTTTAGATGGGGTTCACCCAAATCCAAGGGGGTATGCGCTATTGAGCAACCTGATGATGAAAACTTTAGACGCTACTTTTGGCTCTAACTTTGAGGCTTCTGGAAATTTATTAGATATTGGAGATTATCCAACGAATTTTAGTCCTGCAATGCAGTAAAAAGAGTCTTATTTAAAATATAAATCCCGCTATTTTCTTTCACTTTAAAATAGCGGGATTTTGCTTTTAATAAAAAGTCGTATTTGCCGTTTTTAATTCCCATAGAAAGACTTATATTTGCACCCTAAAATCCGCACAAATAGTGTGCTGATTTTAAACAAAGTATGTAAATCTTTATAAACAATAAAACAATGGCTCAAGGTAACGCTAAAGTTTCACAAATTATTGGCCCTGTAGTAGATGTAGAATTTAACGCAGGAACTCCACTTCCTAAAATTTACGACTCCTTAGAAATTAAAAAGGCAGACGGTACTATTTTAGTATTAGAAGTTCAATCTCATGTGGGAGAGAACACAGTTCGTACGATCTCTATGGACTCTACGGATGGTTTAAGTAGAGGGACTGAGGTTTCAGCTACTGGTAGTGCCATTCAAATGCCTGTTGGAGAAGATGTTTACGGACGTCTTTTTAATGTGATTGGTGACGCTATTGACGGACTGGGTAATTTACCTAAAGCTGGAAAAGACGGCTTACCTATCCATAGACAAGCGCCTAAATTTGAGGACTTATCTACCGCTACTGAAGTATTGTTTACAGGAATAAAAGTAATTGACCTTATTGAGCCTTATGCAAAGGGGGGTAAAATTGGATTATTCGGTGGAGCAGGTGTAGGTAAAACGGTATTGATCCAAGAGTTGATTAATAATATTGCCAAAGGACACGGTGGTTTATCTGTGTTTGCGGGCGTTGGAGAACGTACAAGAGAAGGAAACGATTTGTTAAGAGAGATGTTAGAATCTGGAATTATCAAATACGGAGATGATTTCCTACATTCTATGGAAGAAGGAGGCTGGGACCTTACAAAAGTAGATAAGTCTGCTATGAAAGAGTCTAAGGCAACCTTTGTCTTTGGTCAAATGAATGAGCCTCCTGGAGCGCGTGCTCGTGTGGCCTTATCTGGTTTGACAATTGCGGAATACTTCCGTGATGGAGCAGGAGAAGGTCAAGGGAAAGATGTATTGTTTTTCGTAGATAATATTTTCCGTTTCACTCAAGCAGGATCTGAGGTGTCTGCCTTATTAGGTCGAATGCCTTCTGCGGTAGGATACCAACCAACATTGGCTACAGAAATGGGTGCCATGCAAGAGCGTATTACTTCTACTAAAAGAGGTTCTATTACTTCTGTACAAGCTGTTTATGTACCTGCAGATGATTTAACAGATCCAGCACCAGCAACAACCTTTGCCCACTTAGATGCTACTACAGTATTGTCTCGTAAGATTGCAGAATTAGGTATTTATCCAGCAGTAGATCCATTGGACTCTACTTCTAGAATTTTGACCCCTGAAATCTTAGGTAAAGATCATTACGCTTGTGCTCAAAGAGTAAAAGAGTTATTACAGCGCTATAAAGAATTACAAGATATTATTGCCATCCTAGGGATGGAAGAATTATCCGAAGAAGATAAATTAGCGGTTGGTAGAGCGAGAAGAGTGCAACGTTTCTTGTCTCAGCCGTTCCATGTAGCAGAACAGTTTACAGGAATTCCAGGAGTATTGGTAGACATTAAGGAAACCATAAAAGGATTTAACATGATTATGGACGGTGAATTAGATCACTTACCAGAATCTTCTTTTAACTTAAAAGGGACTATTGAAGAGGCTATTGAAGCTGGAGAAAAAATGTTAGCAGAAGCTTAATATTGCTTTTAATTTAAACGACTACTATGTATTTAGAAATTGTATCTCCGGAAGCCACATTGTATGCGGGAGAAATTACAGCGGTAAGCGCCCCTGGTTTAGATGGTTCTTTTCAGGTATTAAGTGCCCACGCTCCTTTAGTAGCCTCCTTACAGGCGGGTGTACTAAAAATACAAGGTGTTTCAGCATTAATTGAGGCCCATGCAGCTAAGTTTTCCGCTCTGGAGAAAGGGGTGTATACCCTCTCTGTGAATAGTGGAACACTAGAGGTGAAAAACAACAAAATTATTGTCCTAGCAGACTAGTTCAAGCATTATTCGATGAAAAGCTGCTATTTTAATAGCAGCTTTTTTTTTACACATCATTCAATGAAAAATACTTTTAAAACACTTTTAATATTTAGTCTGCTGTCATTAGGGCAAACCGTTTTTTCACAAGATACTATTGCCACTCAAAACCTAAAGGAAGTAGTAGTGAGTAGTGGGAGAATAGATGTGCCGCTCTCTGAAAATTCAAGGACATTGGTCATTATTGGAAAGTCAGAAATTAAAAATTCTGCCGCGACTAATTTGGCAGACCTACTCCAATCAGTCGCAGGTGTAGATGTAAGAAGAAGGGGTGCAGGCGGCCAGCAAGCAGATTTATATATCAGGGGAGGTAGTTTTGACCAGACCCTCTTGTTAATTGACGGGATTAAAGTAGACGATCCTCAAACAGGACATCATACCCTTAATATGGCACTGCCTATTGAGCTCATAGAGCGAATTGAGATAGTCAAAGGACCTTCCGCTAGAATCTTTGGTCAAAACGCTTTTACAGGCGCTATAAACATTGTGACCAAGAAGACATTGGACGGTAAAGGTAGTACCAGATTTAGTGTGGGATCTTTTAATCAGTTTCAAGGAGCTTTTACGAGTCAGTTCACTCAAGATAATAGCGATCAGATCGTTCATTTTTCTAGAAACAGCTCTCAAGGATATCGGTACAATACCGATTTCAAAAACAATAATTTTTTCACTAAAAGTACTTTTAATAAAGACCAGCAAGCCATAGTGCTTATGGGAACTTTTATGGACCGCTCTTTTGGCGCCAATGGGTTTTATGCCACTCCAAGTGCTGAAGATCAGTTTGAACGAACTCAGGCGAGTTTGGTTTCTGTTCAAACAGTTTTTACTTCTGAGGATTGGGTAGTGACTCCAAGCGTCTATTGGAAGCGCAACCAAGACTTATATATTTTCATTAGAAATAATCCAGGGGTGTATAGGAATCTCCATCTTTCCAATAAAGTAGGAAGTGCTTTAATGGCTAGAAATTTCAATGCGCTTGGTATCTCAGGTTTTGGATTAGAAGTAGCCCAAGTGAGCATAAGAAGTAATAACTTAGGGAATAGAGAGCGGTTTCAGGCCAATGGGTTTGTAGAGCACCGTTTTTCTTTCTTCGAAGATCAATTAGATGTGACTCCAGGGGTGGCCTTGAATTATTTTTCAGACTTTAAGTTTCATGCTTTTCCAGGAATAGATATTGGCTACCGATTTAACAACGACTTTAAAACCTACGCTAATTTTGGGTACACCTATAGAATCCCTACCTATACCGATTTATTTTATGCAGATAGAACTTCCATTGGAAATGAAAATCTAGCCCCTGAGCAGGCCCTTTCTTGGGAGTTTGGTGCTGCATATATCCGCAATGATTTTACGGCACAAGCTGCCTTTTTTAGAAGAGATACAGACAATTTAATTGATTACGTAAAGTTTGACGAGGTAGCCCTTTGGGAGGCCCAAAATTTTGCTGCTTTAGCTACCTCCGGGGTGGAGATAAACCTCACCCAAAAATTTGATTTTATGGGCTTTCAGCAACAGTTTTCTATGGGTTACACCTACATAGACGACGCTATTAAAGACACTCAAGTGCCTTTTTCTAGGTATGCGATTAATTCCTTAAAGCATCAGCTAACAGCTAATACCCAACTCAGATGGGCGGAGCAATGGCCCATGTCTTTATCCTATAGGTATATGGAACGAACCAATGGAATTTCTTATCAGGTGTTAGACGCTGCCCTGCGTTATGAGACGACTAAGATTACATGGTCATTGGTAGGAAATAATATTTTAGACGCTCGGTTTTCTGAAACCAATTTAGTGCCTGCTCCTGGTGTGAATGTGTTGTTTTCTATGACCTATCAATACTAGTTTGTTGCATAAGTGTCGCAAGCTTATTGGTAAACTAAATTGATCTAAGGCTGTTTATCTATAGGAAGGTAATATCTTATACAATTGGGCTTTCCCTATGAGAGTGTCTTTGGAATAATACTTGGATATTTTTTTTGTAAACTGAGCTTCTAGAGCCCCCCTCCCTTTAAACAAACTGTTTTTGTGGTCTATCACGATCACTGCAGGCTTTAAGGAATCCAAAATAAAGCCCAACTCTTCTTGAGTTGTTTTTCTTTTGTTGAAGAAAGGAAAAAGGTTGGTTCTAAATAAATTACTTGGGTGGGTTACAGCCATTGTAGGGGGTCTTTTATTAAGAATCCAGTACCCAATATGGTATTCTAAAAATAAAATATTGTCTAAAGGGTATTGCGTTTTCTTTAAATAGGCAGGTACTTCTATGCCTTCTCCGTTATAATAAGTTCCATGAATTTGTTTGTTTTTGAATATAGCCCCGTATTCTTTATAGGATTCAAAAGGGAGGAGCAAGCAGACTAGGAAAAATAAACTCATGGCTTTTTTTGAAGTAAAACTCTGCCAGGGTTGGACCCAGCTGAAGAGTATAAAAACAAGTGGGTAGCATTGCAACAAGTAATGGCCGTTTATTTTTCCTGCGATTACAAAGGATCCTAATACGCCAATTAAACTTAGAAGTACCAGGTGATAGTTAATTTTATCGGATGTTTTGCCCCGACTTGTTGAAATACTTTTGACCAGTAAAAACAATAAAAATCCAACAATTGGCAGTATAAAAAGGGCTATTTCCCAGTGAAATATGGCATAGGCTCTTGGGGCTAAAAATACGGCTTTCCACCAATCTTGAATAGCGTTTTCTTTAAGGTATGGAACACCGGTAATCCCTATTCCTAGTAACACGCCTAGTCCAGAGCTAAAGGATGTTATTAGGGTGTTCTTAACACCTTTATCTAGCAAAGAATTTAGCGAAATGAAACTTGCACAGAGCAAAATAGGATAGGCTAAGTTGAGTTTAGACATGGCGCTGAGTCCGAATAAAAAACCGCCAATACCCCACAGCATCCATTCTTTAGGATAAGCGTTTTTGTGGGTATAGCTCCAGACCAGTAAGCCGCCTAGATAAAAAAGCATGGATATGTGTTCAGACATAACTCCTTGAACGCTTCCGAAAAGACTGGAAAAATATAGGGACAGTAATGCTAAAATCAATGCCTTCTTTTTAGAATTATTGTTGTTGCGAAGAAAAGCATATACCATAAAAGAGGTGGCGCTAACAATAAACACACCGCCCATTCTAATCCACCAAAGGGACTTCCCAAAGACTGTGATCATTAGGCCAAAATAAGCAAATGTGATGGGAGGCTTTAGGTCCCATAAAGCGAGGTATGGCAGGTTGCCGTCTGCCCACGCTTGCCCCATCAATATAAAAGTACTCTCGTCTTTGTCTATGTAGTCTCTAAAAAAAAAGGGAAATCTGATCGCAAAAGCTACTATAAATAGCCCTATAAAAATCAAAAGCGCTTTTGATTTAATGTTGTCTTTAGGGGTTTTAAAAGGATAGGACATTTAAATATCTAAATAGTAGCACTTATTTTGTGTGGCAGTCGTTAGTTTATGTAGTAGCTGTTATTTTATAGAGCGTGATTTGGGTTCCTTTTGGAGGATGTGATTTTGTTTTACGCCTCTGGTTCACTAAAAGGCAATTCTTTGATTTTATCGTAAATCAAATGAGATTCCCAGCCCCTATAAAATAAGTATTGCATGAGTTTTCTTTTCTGTATTTCTATAGAACTCTCCCTTAAAGAAAGCCCTTTTTTATAAGCCAATTCGTTAAATGTATTTAAATATTCGTTTGCAGGGATCTCTTTTAGTGCCTTCTTAATACAATAATCAGAAATATTTCGTTGTTTTAACTCCGAAACTATTCTCAATTTCCCCCATTTTTTAATGTTAAACTTTCCCCTGGCAAATGCTTCTGCAAACCGGAGTTCATTTAAAAAATTATTGGTAATTAATTCGCTAATAATCTGGTCTATAGCAGCTGGTATCATCCCCATTTCCCTAAGCTTGTCGTTTACTTCTTTATGACAACGTTCCTGATAGGCGCAGTAACGCGCTATCTTTTTCTTCGCTTCTGCTAAAGTATAGCTGGGATTCATGGAGTGATTTTGAATTTTAAAGGTACGTAAAACCCTAAAAAAAAGACAAAAAAAAAGCGGTCCGTAAGGACCGCTTTTTTTAATATATAGTTTTTCCGTCATTGTTTTTAAAACGGTACTCAAGATACTGATAGGCATCTCGAGATTGAATTTTGACCCATTTTTTATATTCCAAAAACCATTTTTGTCTAATGGAGGGAATACCTTGGGTAAGGTAAGCTGCAATGAATGGATGTACATTTAAAGTTACTTTGTGGTCTTTAGAAGGACCCGCTAAAAGTTTTTGTAAATCTGCTGTAATTTTATCTAGCAAAACAATAGGCGCTTCTACTTCTTTACCTGTAATGGTGGGTAGCGGCTCAGTTGTTTTAATATTCATTTCAGGTCTTACTCTCTGTCTTGTAATTTGTATGAGTCCGAATTTACTAGGAGGCAAAATTTTGTGTTTTGCTCTATCTTCTTTCATTTCTTCACTCAGGTGATCAAACAATTTTTTTCGATGATCTCCTTTGGCCATATCAATGAAATCTACTACAATAATACCACCCATATCTCTCAGGCGTAACTGCCTGGCTATTTCTGTGGCGGCAGATAGATTAACATCTAGAGCGGTGTCCTCTTGATTTTTAGCTTTATTGGAACGGTTTCCGCTATTCACGTCTATTACGTGTAATGCTTCAGTGTGTTCAATCACTAAATAGGCTCCTTTGCTCATAGTTGCCGTCTTACCAAATGATGTTTTAATTTGGCGTTCAATACCAAATTTTTCAAAAATTGGTTCACTGGCGTCATACAATTTTACAATGGATTCTTTTTCTGGTGCAATTTCTTGCACATAATCTTTTACCTGCGTGTACAAAGTTTCATCATCTACGTGTATTCCTGAGAAACTGTCATTGAAAACGTCTCTTAATATGGATGAGGCTCTGTTGAGTTCAACCAATACCTTTGATGGGTGTGGTGCTTTGTGCAGTTTTTTACACATTACTGTCCATTTGTTCAGTAAGTTCTGTAAATCTCTATCTAATTCTGCTACTTTTTTGCCTTCTGCAACGGTGCGAATGATTACCCCAAATCCTTTTGGTTTAATACTTTTCACAAGTCTTTTTAAGCGGTCTTTTTCTTCTTTGCTCTCTATCTTTTGTGAGACAGATACACGATCAGAGAAAGGAACCATCACTAAGTATCGTCCAGCAATGGACAATTCAGAGCTAATTCTTGGTCCTTTGGTTGAGATGGGTTCTTTTACAATTTGAACAAGAATAGATTGATTGGCTTTAATGGCGTCATTAATAGTGCCATCTTTATCTATATCCGGCTCAAAGGCTACATTTTTCAAAGAGAAATCGCGCATTTTTCCTGTGCTAGCTCTTTTGATAAATTTTAGCATCGTTGACAACTGGGGTCCTAAGTCGTGGTAGTGTAAAAAGGCATCTTTTTCATAGCCAACATTTACAAAAGCCGCATTCAATCCCGTGATGGGTTTTCTTACTTTGGCAATAAAGATATCACCAACTGAAAACTTATTATTGTCTTCTTCTTTGCTTAACTCAATGAGTTTTCCATCTTTTAACAAGGCAAAATCAACAGCAGTGGAATTAGATCTAATGATTAATTCTCTTTTTACCATGATTTTTATATTGACACTTCAATGAATTGAAGTGTGTGTTAAAATTTGCTAATTAAACGGGTATATACCCGTCAACCCCTTTGTTTTTAGGGTTTATGTCAATGAACGTATGAAACAGAAAAAGTAGTTTAAAAAACTACTTTTTCTTGTGTCTGTTAGCTCTCCTACGCTTCTTGCGTTTGTGGGTAGCTACCTTATGTCTTTTTCTTTTCTTACCACTAGGCATATGACTATCCTTTAATTGATTAATATTTTATTTAACTGTTACATTGCTTTTTACACCTTCAACAAATACTTTTGCAGGTTTAAAAGCGGGAATATTGTGTGCAGGAATCTTGATAGTAGTGTTTTTAGAAATGTTTCTACCAGTTTTTTCTGCTCTTGTTTTTATTATAAAGCTACCAAAGCCCCTAAGGTAAACATTATCTCCAGATTCCAAAGAAGT
>Ga0213861_10005392_pt1:0-5000 | contig 10255 bp, 6 predicted proteins | sample PICome_4_FD_160110 | JGI IMG/M metagenome (GOLD analysis project Ga0213861, IMG submission 160110) | Coastal seawater microbial communities near Pivers Island, North Carolina, United States - PICO131 | ecosystem: Environmental > Aquatic > Marine > Coastal | place: USA: North Carolina...
AATAAAAGACAGCGAAGTAGAAATCACGGTGTCGTGGTTTAGTATTTTGAACTCCTTCTTTATTATCGTATTTGCATCCTTCTTCTCAAAATGGTGGGAGTCAAAGTACAATCCGTCGGCTGCTGTGAAGTATGGTTTAGGTTTAATCATCATGGCTGTTGGTTTTGGTTTATTGGCATTCGGCTCTTATGGTGTGACAGAAGGTGTGAAGGTAAGTATGATATGGTTGATACTCGCTTACCTGTTCCACACTTTGGGTGAGTTGTGCTTATCGCCTGTTGGATTGTCCTATGTTTCTAAGCTTGTACCTGCTCGCATGATTGCTTTCATGTTTGGAATGTGGTATTTAGCAATTGCAATTGGAAATAAACTTGCTGCTGTATTAGGTGGACAAATTGAAAATATAACAGAACAGTATGATTTATCTACGTTCTTCCTAATATTCACTATTGTCCCGGCTGTCGCAGGCTTACTTGTTATTGCACTAAATCCTGTCCTCAAGAAATTGATGCATGGAGTAAGGTAAAATAAAGAAAGGCTTTCACAATCTTGTGAAAGCCTTTAAAATATACCCATATTACAATATACCTTGGGAATTGTTCCTTGCATTATTTCGTACTAAACTATTTTTCCCATCAAAATTTCAAATGACTTTTAACCTAACCTACCAAGCAACTACAAACGAACTTATACTTCCTTCTTTATAGAGCTTTTTGGCATCTGATTCACTAAAACAGCGTCCTTTCTTTGTTCCATTATAGCCACAAATAAACTCGTCCCAATTGGGAGAACCTGTAAAATTATAACCGTAGCCACTGTTCACCTTAGGTACTGTGGGATCCAACTTTATGTAGCCGTATCCACCTGAAGGATGAGTTATCTTAAGCCAAATCACCGTGCTATAAGGTAAAGTACAATCGCTTGAGCCTGATACTTTATATGCTCCATTTACTGTAGGCTCACCAAAGAAGTGACCAACTTTATACTTAACAGAAATTGAAGAATAGGTACATCCACCAATAGTTACATCACTTTTTGTAAGTGTTCCTTCATGCTGACTCCAAGCTTGTAAAGAACAAAAAACTGCTAGACTGAGTATTATTAGCTGCTTCATAATATATATTTTGATTAACAATACCCTCTTAATGTAATCTTTTCAAAAAGTTACACTTTTTCAGTCCCGAATTTGTATCTTTTTTTCATATTATTATTATACCACAAATATAAATTGATTTGTACGTCACAGTCAATACCCTTTACAGGTGATTTTGCTTGCTCTATTTTTAAGTCTAATGCAAAAACTATAACCATTATTACAATCAAATAATAAAACATTTCAGGCATTGAGAAGAATACTTTTATCTTTTTACTTCGTTTGTTTTTTACTAAACTCTGGCTTGTCTGTAGATACTTTACTAATTGATGAGACCTTTAAAACATCTAATGTTAAAGACTTTGGATATTTACATATTACTGAGAATCATACAAAAAATATCCAACAGATTCTATCTATGGAGGATACGGCTTTCACTCCTATTTCAAAAACAGGACTTTCTTTTGCACCCAGCAATGAAGTGTACTGGATGAAGGTCACATTGAAAAACATCAGTAAAAAGCAGCAGCGTCTTATAGTAAACATGGAGTATCCTCTTATGAACTTACTTCAATTTTATACTGTTTCCAACCATCAATTAGACAGTTCACACCTGATGGGTGATAACTTCCCATTTTATCAACGGGCGGTCGAGCATCGCTACTTTCTTCATGAGATTCAAATAGAGAATAATGAGGTAATTGATCTATACATATTCTTTAATAAGGCAAATGAAAATTTACAATTATTCACTTCAATATGGACTGAGGATGCTTTTAATAAGATAGATAAGAAAAATACAATAATATGGAGTATCTATATTGGTATATCCTTGTGTATATTCTTGATTATAGTCAGTGCAGCGATATTTACACGGCAAAAATTATTGATATACTTTGCCCTGTATAGTATTTGTACTTTTATGGTGATTTTTACAAATATTGGTCTGGGGTTTCATTATTTATGGCCTGATTTTCCAGCATTCAATCAAATAGCAAACTATACTTTTATCATTATTTTCTTTATTTCCTTCCTAGAATTAACCCGACAATTTTTAGATCTACCGACTAACCTACCGAGGTTTAATAGACTTTATACTATTTTACAAATAGTTACTTTTTTATTTATTGGTATTCTATTTACATATAAGCACTACCCTCCTATTGCACTAAGTGCTTCAATCTATATAGGGCATTCCTATTTATTTTTTATGACGATTGCCTTATTTGCAGGACCAATCTTGTTGTATCGAAAAACGAGAGATTTTTCTTATCTAAGCTATATTCTAGGCTTTCTCTTTTTCCTATTTTCATTTGCATTCCATATGCTTATAACACTAGATCTTATCGAAGATACGGAATGGACTCGTTTTTCTGTCCCTATCGGACTGACAATAGATATGGCTATTTTAATGATTATCTTCAGTGATCGAATTCGGTTAATTTATCAGCTAAATAATGAACTCCAACAAAAAATTACACAATCTCAACTAGATGCTGCAAAATTATTGCTTGAGGGACAATTCGAAGAACGGAAAAGATTATCACAAGAATTACACGATGGAATTAGTATTCAAATCGCCTTACTAAAGCTAAAAGTTAGTCGATTACTCAGACTCAAGAATGAAGAAGCACAAACAATTATTGAAGATATATCCACGCTTGCAGCTGATATTAGGTCTTTTACACATGCTATTTCTCCGATAAATTTGGAAGAAGAAACGCTAGAAGATGCAATTGAAAACATTATTTATAAAATTGAAAACCAAACAGATATTATTATTAATGTTTCACTAAGTCAATTTGAAGAACAACTTCTTACTAATGAAACCAAACAAAATATTTATCAAATTTTGCAAGAATTATTGAATAACACTATTAAGTATGCAGAAGCCACAACAATAGATATTATTTTAAAAACCGTAGATAATCAATTATTCTTTAGTTATCAGGATGATGGGATTGGATTCGATAAGGATAATATAAAAAAAGGGATCGGTTTTAAAAATATGCAAGCCCGAACAGAACTCTTAAAAGGAACTTTAAACACCAACTCCAGTAACGATGGCAGTTTGTTTGAGTTTTCATTCAAACTAGAGGTTATGTAGCAGCTTAATTAGTCCTGCAACCGAACGGACCTTCATCTTTTTGTAAATATTCTTTCTATGTGTTTGTACCGTATTCATAGTAATAAATAGACGCTCAGAAATTTCTTTGGTTCCTAATCCTTCAATTAAAAGAGCAACAACTTCTTTTTCTCTTTCTGATAAAATTATTCTTTTAGAAAAGAAGTCATCTAGTTCATTATGTCTATCAATATATCGAATTTTGAGTTTAGGGACTCCAGAACCAAAAAACTTACTTCCTCCAAAAATATCAGACAAAGCCTCTATTAATTCTTTTTCTCCTGTGTCTTTTAAAAGATAGCCATCAATGTCTTTGCTAATAGCTTTTCTGACTATTGAAGGCTTGTTATACGACGAAAATATTAGAATCTTAATTTCGGGATAGAGTAACTTTATATCGTCTATGACTTCGATTGAGTTTTTTCCTTTTACGTTTATGTCCAGAATTAAAAGATCTACTTCCTCACTCAATTTATCCCATAAATCTTCCAAATTGTGAATTACATGCTGAATATGAAAATATGGCTTTTGCTCTATAACAAGTTTTATTCCTTCTGTAATTAAAGGATGATCATCTACTATAATTATATTCTTTACATTCATTTCACAATAATAATTTGAATTTTGCTAAATGTCAATTTAAATATAATAGTAATCCGTGTTGTTTTGAGAGCCTGCCCAAATCACTTACCAAGAATGTGAGATGTAATGTATAGAGAGGGGTTGGGATAAAATAACAAAAGCACCTAAGTAAAACTTAGATGCTTTGTTTAATAATTTAAAAGGCGGCGACCTACTCTCCCATCAGTAATAGTACCATCGGCGCTGAGGAGCTTAACTGCTCTGTTCGAAATGGATAGAGGTGATCCTCCTCGCTATAGCCACCTTAAGATCTTTTGTGCTACGCACATTATCTTATTTATCTTTACATTGACTCTATTTGTATTAGCTAGATACTTGCTCTGTAGTAATTTTTACAAACTGTTCTTTAATATTGTAAATATTCATCACCTATTCTTACTTATTTACTTGATACTACTCTTTGTTTAAATATAGTAAAGATGGTTTTACACAACGCTCCGTAAAGAAGCGTTTGGGTAATTAGTATTGCTCGGCTCCATACATCACTGCACTTCCACCTGCAACCTATCAACGTAGTCATCTTCTACGACCCTTCTTCCGAAGAATGGAATACTCATCTTGGAGCTGGCTTCGCACTTAGATGCTTTCAGTGCTTATCCTAACCGAATATAGCTACTCAGCAATGCACCTGGCGGCACAACTGATACACTAGAGATTCGTCCATCTCGGTCCTCTCGTACTAAAGACAGACCTCCGCAATATTCCTACGCCCGCAACAGATAGAGACCGAACTGTCTTGCGACGTTCTGAACCCAGCTCGCGTGCCACTTTAATGGGCGAACAGCCCAACCCTTGGGACCTTCTCCAGCCCCAGGATGTGACGAGCCGACATCGAGGTGCCAAACCTCCCCGTCGATATGAGCTCTTGGGGGAGATCAGCCTGTTATCCCCGGAGTACCTTTTATCCTTTGAGCGATGGCCCTTCCATACGGAACCACCGGATCACTTAAGCCAACTTTCGTTCCTGTTCGAGGTGTCCCTCTCTCAGTCAAGCACCCTTGTACTTATACGCTCTGCGCATGATTACCAACCATGCTGAGGGTACCTTTGCGAGCCTCCGTTACTCTTTAGGAGGCGACCACCCCAGTCAAACTACCCACCACACACTGTCCTTAACCAGTTAGACACCAAGTAAACGAA
>Ga0213861_10005393_pt1 | contig 10254 bp, 8 predicted proteins | sample PICome_4_FD_160110 | JGI IMG/M metagenome (GOLD analysis project Ga0213861, IMG submission 160110) | Coastal seawater microbial communities near Pivers Island, North Carolina, United States - PICO131 | ecosystem: Environmental > Aquatic > Marine > Coastal | place: USA: North Carolina | collected...
CTTTAGACCCAGTTTATGCAAAAAAACTTGGTGTAAATACTGAAGAATTATTAATTTCACAACCTGATGCAGGTGAACAAGCATTAGAGATAGCAGATACATTGGTTAAATCAGGGTCTATTTCGGTAATAGTTATAGATTCAGTTGCAGCATTAACTCCAAGAGCAGAAATCGAAGGAGAAATGGGAGACCATCATGTAGGGCTACAATCAAGACTGATGAGTCAGGCATTAAGAAAACTGACAAGCTCAATATCAAATACCAATACGATGATGATTTTTATTAACCAAATAAGAATGAAAATTGGAGTTATGTTTGGAAGTCCTGAAACTACTTCTGGAGGAAATGCTCTTAAATTTTATTCATCTGTCAGAATGGATATTAGAAGAATTGGTGCCATTAAAGATAAAGATGAAATTATTGGTAATTCAACAAGAGTTAAAGTTGTAAAAAACAAGGTAGCACCGCCATTTAAAGTTGTAGAATTTGACCTTATGTATGGCAAGGGAATTAGCAAAGTAGGTGAGCTAGTTGACCTTGGAGCAAAAGCAGAGATAGTTGAAAAATCTGGTGCTTGGTATGCATATAAAGGTGAAAAAATTGGGCAAGGTAGAGAAAATGCCAAGCTTTATTTGGAACAAAATCCCAATGTTGCCGCAGAAATTGAAATGGCAATAAGAGAAAAAGCTGGGGTGATTTCAAAAAAAATTGAAGGAAATCCACTTGATCCAGAAAAAGCAGCAAAAGATCAAATAGAGGACCCTAAAGTAGAAACTAAAGAAGAAACAGTTCCTCCAAAAAAGAATTAGTTAAAGTCATCTTTAATTATTAAAAGGCGCTTAATTTAAGCGCCTTTTTTCCCTTACAGTTACCTAGACTTCAAATAAAAAAGCTGTATTTTAAAAGTATGGCTGACAAATCTTTAAATGAAATAAGAAATACATTTTTAAAATATTTTAAAGATAATAATCATGAGATTGTTGAGTCTAGTAATCTTGTACCTAATAATGACCCAACACTAATGTTTGCCAATTCAGGCATGGTACAATTCAAAAACGTTTTTACTGGTATAGAAAAAAGAGAATATCAAAGAGCAACAACTTCACAAAAATGTGTGCGAGCAGGTGGAAAACATAATGATTTAGAAAATGTTGGATATACTCCAAGACATCACACATTTTTTGAGATGCTTGGAAATTTTTCATTTGGTGATTACTTCAAAGAGGAGGCAATTGTTTATGCTTGGGATTTAATTACAAAAGAATTTGGAATAGATAAAGATCGTTTATATGTAACTGTTTTTCATGATGATGAAGAGGCCTACAATTTTTGGAAAAAAATAGCAGGTTTAAACGAAAATCGAATAATTAAAATTGCGACCTCAGATAACTTTTGGTCTATGGGTGATACAGGACCTTGTGGACCATGCTCAGAAATTTTTTATGATCATGGTGATCATTTAGAAGGTGATTTACCAGGTACAAAAAATGAAGATGGAAATAGATTTATCGAAATTTGGAACCTAGTATTTATGCAGTATGAGCAAATTTCAAAAGACAAGAGAATTAATTTACCAAAGCCGTCTGTAGATACTGGTATGGGCTTAGAAAGAATAGCTGCATTGTTACAAGGCACACATGATAACTATGAAACAGATCATTTTAAAAAATTAATTCAATCAACATCAGAAACCTTAAAGATTAAAGTTAATGATAAAAATAGTTCAAGTTTTAGGGTAATTGCTGACCATTTGCGTGCAAGCTCTTTTTTACTCGCTGAAGGTGTTTTACCTTCTAATGAAGGGCGTGGATATGTTCTTAGGAGAATAATGAGAAGGGGAATGAGACATTCTCATTTACTTGGTGCTAAGGAACCAGTTTTTTTTAATATTTTTAAAACATTATTAGAAGAAATGTCAGACAACTATCCAGAATTAGAGCGTGCACAGTCATTGATTAAAGAAACATTAAAAACAGAAGAAGAAAAATTTTTAGTTTTACTTGATAGAGGTATAAAAATTTTAAATGAAGAGTTAAATAAGGTTAAAGATATTTTGCCTGGTGAGGTTGCATTCAAACTTTACGATACTTATGGCTTTCCTTTAGATTTGACAGAAGATATTTTAAAAAATAAATCATTAAAAGTTGACAGTAAAAAATTTGACTCATTAATGAAAGAAAGTAAAGAGCTTGCCAAAAAAAATTGGAAAGGATCAGGCGATAGTTCAATTGATAATCTATGGTTTGATATTAAAGATCGAATGGGAGCTACTGATTTTTTAGGCTACGCTTCAAACAAATCAGAAGGTGTAGTCAAGTTAATCTTGAAAGACAACCATGAGGTTGAAGTTCTAAAAAATAATGAAGAAGGAATTATAATAACTAATCAAACCCCTTTCTATGGAGAGTCAGGAGGTCAAGTTGGTGATATTGGAATGATTAGTGCTGAAGGTTTTGAGTTTAAAGTTTCTGATGTCCAAAAAAAACTAGGTGATTTATTTGTGCATTATGGAAAAGTTCAAAAGGGTTCAATAAAATTAAATGAAAATGTAGAATTGAAAATTGATGTTGAAAGAAGAAATAACATTAGAGCTTATCATTCAGCAACACACTTACTTCATGAATCGCTTAGACGTGTTTTAGGTAACCATGTCACACAAAAAGGATCCCTTGTTGAACCAGATAGACTTAGATTTGATTTTAGCCATATGAAGCCTATTTCAGAGGAGGAAATAAAAAAAATAGAGGATAATGTTAATTCAATAGTTAAGAAAAATTCTGATGTTAAAACTAGAATAATGACACCTAAAGAGGCCGTTGAGAATGGTGCATTAGCTTTATTTGGTGAAAAATATGGCGAAGAAGTAAGAGTTTTGTCTATGGGTGATGAAAAAGGAAAATTTTTTTCAACAGAACTTTGTGGTGGAACACATGTGGCAAACACTTCTGAAATTGGAAAATTTATGATTATAAGTCAATCATCTATTGCTGCTGGCGTAAGAAGAGTTGAGGCATTGAGAAGTGATCAACTTGAGTTTTTTTTAGATAATAAAAAAAAACTATCAAATCTTTCTGAAAGAAAAAATTCTGAAATGATAGAAAAACTTTCTAATAAAATCAAAGAATTGGGCGGCAAACCAAATTTAGAAAATAAAGATCAAACAATGCTTATTAAAAATTTAAATAAACAATTGGATCAAATTTCAGTTGGTTCAATTTTAAGTGACAAGTCAAAAAACATACTTAAAGATGAAAAAATAAACAATATAAATGTTAGATTTCAGAAGGTAATAGATCTTCCCTTTAAAGATTTAAGAAAACTTATTGATGAAGGAAAAAAGGAATTAAAAAGTGGAATTGTTGTAGTGTATGCGGTTAATGATACAAAAGTAGGTTTGGGAGTGGGTATTACAAAAGAATTAGAAAAAAAATTTGATGCTGTTAAACTAGTTAGAGCTGGTTCAGATATTATTGGCGGAAAAGGTGGTGGAGGCAGAGGTGATTTTGCGCAAGCTGGTGGAACTCTACCTAATAAGATTGATGAGTCCTTTGAAAGTATAAAAAAATTAATTAATTAAGTTTTTTTTTAAGCTGACCATCTAATTCATCTAAAAATTGATTGGTAGTCAAATATTTGCTAGATGGACCAATCAAAATTGCTAAATCTTTAGTCATAGAACCATTTTCAACAGTATCAATACAAACTTTTTCTAATGTATTCGAAAACTTAATAAGTTCATTGTTCGAGTCAAGCTTACCTCTATGAGCAAGGCCTCTTGTCCAAGCAAATATTGATGCAATAGGATTAGTTGATGTTTCCTTCCCTTCCTGATGCATTCTGTAATGTCTGGTTACCGTACCATGCGCTGCCTCAGCTTCCATTGTTTTACCGTCTGGGGTAAGTAGAACACTGGTCATTAAACCTAATGATCCATATCCTTGAGCCATAGTGTCAGACTGAACATCACCATCATAGTTTTTACAAGCCCAAATATATTTACCACTCCATTTCATTGCGCAAGCAACCATGTCATCAATTAGTCTGTGTTCGTATGTAATTTTTAATTTTTCAAATTTATCTTTAAATTCTTTTTCAAATATATTTTGAAAAATGTCTTTAAAACGACCATCGTATTGTTTTAAAATTGTATTTTTTGTAGATAGATAAACAGGCCATTCTTTAATTAAACCGTAACCAAAACAAGATCTTGCAAAGTCTTCTATAGATTTATCCAAATTGTACATTGATAAAGCTATTCCTGGTCCAGGGAAATTAAAAACTTCGTATTTTATTTCATCACTGCCATCTTCAGCTGTCCACTTAACCTCCATTTTACCTTTACCTGGAACTTTAAAATCTGTAGCTCTATATTGATCTCCAAAAGCATGTCTTCCTATAATTACAGGGTCAGTCCATGAAGGAACTAACTTTGGAATATTCTTACAAACAATTGGCTCTCTAAATACTGTTCCACCAATAATATTTCTTATAGTTCCATTAGGAGATCTCCACATTTTTTTTAAATCAAACTCTTCTACTCTTGCTTCATCGGGAGTAATTGTTGCACATTTAATTCCAACTCCGAATTTTTTAATTGCAGTGGCGGATTCAATTGTTATTTGATCGTTAGTATTATCACGGCTTTTCATACCTAAATCATAGTACTCAATACCTAAATCTAAATATGGAAGAATAAGTTTGTTCTTGATAAACTCCCATATTATTCTTGTCATTTCGTCACCATCAAGTTCAACAACAGCGTTTTTAACCTTTATTTTAGCCATATTTGAATAATATATATTAGTAATTGTAATTTAGTGCTTTATATACATATTAATAAAAAATTATCAAATATAAGCTTATGATAGACAAAGTTTTTCCAAAAATTCACTCAGAGGGGTATAAGTTTTTAGCTATAGCGATATTTATAACTATTTTTCTAAATTTCTTTAGCACTTTTCTTGGATTAATAGGATTAGTTTTGTCTGTATGGGTTTATTATTTTTTTAGAGACCCTGAACGTATTTCAATAAATGATGATAATTATTTAACAAGTCCCGCAGATGGTGAGGTGCTTATGGTTCACGAAGTAGATGGTCCTAAAGAACTTAATCTTGAGTCAAAAAAATTTACAAAAATTAGTATTTTTATGAATGTATTTGATTGTCACGTTAATAGAACACCATGCCAGGGAAAAATTTCAGAAATTCTATATAAGCCAGGAAAATTTTTAAATGCATCTTTAGATAAGGCCAGTGAAGACAATGAAAGAAATTATTATAAAATCAAAAATAATTTAGGTGAAGATATTATTGTTGTTCAAATTGCTGGATTAATAGCTCGAAGAATTGTGTGTGAGTCATCAAAAGACCAGCAACTGGAGCAAGGGGAGAGAATAGGAATGATTAGGTTTGGTAGTAGAGCAGATGTCTATTTTGAGAACTACAAACCACTGGTAAAGGTAGGACAAAAGACAATTGCAGGTGAAACTTTATTAGCAAAAAAATAATTTATGGAGCAACCTAAAAGCAGTTTTAAAATTGTATCTGATAAAAAAGCAAGAATGATTTTGCCAAATGCCATTACTTTAATTGGCGTTTGTATTGGATTAACTTCAATCAAATTTGCACTTGATGGTAAATTTTCATTAGCTGTTATTGCTATATTATTTGCGGGTTTAATGGATGCATTAGATGGAAGAATAGCAAGGTTAATTAAAGGAACATCAAAAATGGGTAAAGAACTAGACTCACTTGGTGATGTAATCAGCTTTGGAGTAGCTCCAGCACTTATTATGTATTTTTGGAATTTGCAGTACCTAGATAAATTAGGATGGTTTGTTTGTCTAACATATGTAGTTTGTGTTGCTTTAAGATTAGCAAGATTTAATGTTAACTCAGAAGAGGAACCATCTTGGAAAGATAATTTTTTTGAAGGTATGCCGTCTCCAGCTGGTGGAATTGTAGTATTAATGCCTTTAGTTTTTAGTTTTAGTGGAATAGGAGAATACTTTTTTAAGATAAATTATGATTTAATAGTCCCAACTTTTTTTATCGTGGTTTCAATATTATTGATAAGTACAATCCCAACGTACTCATTTAAAAAAATAGTTATACCAAGAGCTATGACTAAATTTTTATTATTTGGTATAGTTTTATTTTTTGGTGCATTGCTAGTCTATACTTTTAAAATTTTAGCAGTAAGCTCTTTTGTATACATCTGTTTAATACCGATTAGTTATTTTCATTATAAAAAAATTAAAAAATTAAATAATAGTCCAAAAGATAAAAATGAAGATGAAGGGCTAGAAGACATATTATAGATGAAAAAAAATGTAATTGTATCATTAGCTGATTCAAATTACTTTGAACTCCTTGATGAACTTGTTAACTCAATTAAAAGTTTTGAAAAAAGCAAAGATACAGCAATATGTATTTTAGATGCAGGATTATCAGCTGAACAAAAAGAAATTTTATCTAAAAAAGTAGATGAAATTAAACCAGCAGAATGGGATATAGATGTACCAGCTATTAAAGTACTTGGAAAAGAGTGGTTGAAGAGTCAAGTATCTAGAGCCTTTCTGCCAAAATATTTTCCTAATTACGAAAAATATTTATGGATAGATTGTGATGCTTGGGTCAACGATTGGAGTTCAGTAGAACTATATTTTGAAGCTTGTAATAATGGAAAACTAGGAATTACCCAAACGTTAGGCCCAGGTTATAAGATAATGTCTAAGGTAAATTGGTTGTTTGGAAAGGTTGCCATAATTAAATCTCAAAACTTTAAACATGCTATTAAATCTAGAATAGGTTTGTCAAAGGCAAGAAAGTTAGCTTTTGCACCACATATTAATATTGGTGTTTTTTCATTAGAAAAAAATTCTCCAGGATGGAGTTCATGGCAAAAAAATCTTGAACAAACATTAAAATCTGGAAATATTTTTGGTTCAGAGGGTTTAGCAATCAACATGTCTGTTTATATAGATGATTTAGAAACTGAGTTTTTACCTTTAAATTGTAATTGGATTGCTAGTAATCTATTACCAAAATTTGATGAAATAAAAAATACATTCGTTGAACCTTACTTGCCAAACTATGAAATAGGAATTATGCATTTAGCAGCTGGAATTTGGGATGGTGATAGAGATATGAGGTTAGACAAAGAAGTTAAAATTAAAATTAATTCTTTACAAAATAACTCATTATCTAAGAGTTTAAGATTTGGTCAATAATTGAAAAAAAATAGAATTTCTAAAAATTGGATCAACAAACAAAAGAGAGATATTTACGTTAGAAAATCTCAAGTTGATGGATATCGCGCTAGATCAGCATATAAATTGATTGAAATTCAAGAAAAATTTAAGATTTTAAAAAATGGATACTCCGTTATTGATTTGGGAGCATCTCCAGGGAGCTGGTCACAATATGTAGCTAAAACTGTTAAGAGCGGGCGATTAGTTTCAGTTGACTTGAAGGAGATGGAAAATATTGAAAACACAATGCAAATTAAGGGAGATTTTACTAAAAAAGAGACCCAGGAAAAAATAAGAAGTAATTTTAACTCAAAAGTTAACGTTGTTCTTTCAGATATGGCTGTAAATACCACAGGAATAAAAGATATTGATGCCATATATACGGGCGAGCTATGTAAAGAAGCAATGGTATTTTCAAAAGATATTTTAGTTAAAGAAGGAAATTTTATTGCTAAGATTTTTTTAGGAACATCTTTTAATGAAATAGTGGCATCGGCGAAGACAATTTTTAAAGAAGTAAAGGTTTTTAAACCAAAATCTAGCAGGAAAGAATCTAAGGAAAGTTTTATTATTTGTAAAATTTTAAGATAGAGACTTTTATTTTTAAATGAATCATATATAAAAGATTATGGTTCCTATAAAAGAAGCACTTACCTTTGATGATGTCACAATGGCTCCGAAATATTCGGAAGTTCTGCCCTCTGAAGTTGATACAACTACACAACTATCTAAAAGTTTAAAATTAAAAATTCCATTATTATCCTCTGCAATGGACACAGTAACAGAGAGTAAAATGGCGATAGCGATAGCTAAAGCAGGTGGAATTGGAGTTATACACAGAAATTTAAGTATAAAAAAACAAATTGAAGAAATAAAAAAAGTAAAAAAATTAAAACTTTTGACTGGAGCAGCAGTTGGAGCAGGACCAAACGAAATTGAAAGAGCTAAAGCTATTCTAAAAGAAAATATTGATTTAATTGTTGTAGATACAGCACATGGACATAGCAAAAAAGTTGCTGAAATAATTAAGATTATAAAAAAATATAAAAATAAAAAATTAGCTTTATGCGCAGGTAATATAGCAACAGCAGAAGCAGCTAAGTTTTTAATTAAGCTAGGCGTAGATATTGTAAAGGTTGGTATTGGACCAGGTTCAATTTGTACAACTAGATTAGTTGCTGGAATAGGTGTTCCTCAATTAAGTGCAATCTTAGAAGTGAAACAAGGTGTTAAAAACAATAAAACTAAGATTATTTCAGATGGTGGAATTAAATATTCAGGAGATCTTGCAAAAGCCTTATCAGCTGGAGCAGATGCAGTAATGATTGGTTCATTATTTGCAGGTTCAATGGAAACACCAGGTAAGTTAATTAAAAAAAATGGTAAATTATATAAAAGTTTTAGAGGCATGGGTTCAGTTGGCGCAATGAACAAAGGATCAGCCGACAGATATTTTCAAAAAAAACAAACAGATGACTCAAAATATGTTCCAGAGGGTGTTGAAGGTTTTGTTAAGTTTAAGGGAGATGTAAGCAAAATTATATATAAATTAGTTGGTGGGCTTAAGTCTTCCATGGGATATTTAGGTGCAAAAAAAATTTTTAATTTAAAAGATAAACCAAATTTTGTTAAAATTACAAAAGCAGGATTTTATGAAAGTATGGTTCATAATGTAGATGAAGTTAAAAAGGAAAACCAATAATGATGAGAATATATATTCGATTATTGTTAATTTTTGGATTATTTTTAAATTTTTCAAATTTGTTACTAGCAGACAATAATTTTTTTGAAGAAGGTAAAAAAAAATACCTTGAAAAAAACTATGATGAATCTAAATTTCTATTTCAGAGAAGCATAGTTTTTAATCCAAAGGATACAAATTCATATTTATATTTAGCTAAAATTTTTAGAATAGAAAAAAATAAAAAAGAAGAAGAAAAAAATATAGAAACTGCACTTTTGTTAGACCCAACAAATGAAGAAGCCACATACATTTTAATGGAGATAGAATTAAAAAAATCAAATTATTCAAAAGTAAAAGAATTAACTGAGAATTTTCCAAAAATTTGTAAAACCTTATGCAAAAAAAATGATTTAATTCTAAAAGAATTAATGAATTTGGAACCAAAAAATGAGTCTTAGTAATAATTTAAACAAAATTATTATTATTGATTTTGGTTCTCAGTTTACTCAGCTAATTGCCAGAAGAGTGAGGGAATTAGGAATTTTTTCAGAAATAATAAGTCATAAAAAAGTAAGCTTTAAAGCCTTATTAAAACAAAATATGGGTGGAATTATTTTATCTGGTGGTCCATTAAATGTTTATGAAAAGGATAAATTTAACTTTGACAAAAAAATACTAAAGTTAGGAAAGCCTATACTTGGTATTTGTTTTGGTCACCAAATATTATCTAAAATGCTTGGTGGCAAAGTTAAAAAATCAAATCACCGAGAATTTGGTTTAGCGGAGATAAATAAAAAATGCAATAGCCTCTTAACCAAAAATTTTTTTGACAATAAGAATAAAAATGATGTTTGGATGAGTCATGCGGATCAAGTTTCAAAAATGCCAAAAAACTTTAAAATAGTAGCTTCAACTAAAAATTCAAAATTAACTATTATAGAAGATGCAAAATCTAAATTTTATGGTGTCCAATTTCACCCGGAAGTAACGCATACTAAAAAAGGAAAAAATCTATTAAAAAATTTTTTGTTTTCTATTTGTAAAATGAAAAAAAATTGGTCATCTAAAGATCAAAAAATTAAACTAATCAGAGAGATAAAAGATCAGGTTGGGAAAAATAAAGTTATATGTGGATTATCAGGGGGCGTAGATAGTAGTGTTGTGGCTCAGCTTCTAAGTAAAGCAATTGGAAAAAATTTGACATGTATATTTGTTAATAACGGACTTCTTAGAAAAAATGAAGAAACACAAGTGGTTGAAACGTTTAAAAAAAGATTAAAAATTAATTTAATATACGTTAATGCTGAAAAAGAAT
>Ga0213861_10005395_pt1 | contig 10254 bp, 5 predicted proteins | sample PICome_4_FD_160110 | JGI IMG/M metagenome (GOLD analysis project Ga0213861, IMG submission 160110) | Coastal seawater microbial communities near Pivers Island, North Carolina, United States - PICO131 | ecosystem: Environmental > Aquatic > Marine > Coastal | place: USA: North Carolina | collected...
CCTGCTACAGTAGAAGCTGCTATTGATACCGACAAAAATCCTGAAGTTGTTGCTGCTGTTGCAGCTTTACCAACTGAAGCGCTTGTTTCTACGCAAATGGAACAACTCCTTGCTGGCATGGAAGAAGGACAGACTCCTGCTTGGGCCCGGCCCGCTGTTGCAGCTATTGAAGCTCAAATGGCTCAAAGAGGGCTTTCAGCCTCTACTGTTGGTAGAGATGCTCTTTTCAATGCAATTATTCAAAGCGCTTTACCTATTGCTCAAAGCAACGCTACAGCTTTACAACAACGTGCATCGCAAAATCTGACTAACGAGCAACAAGCTAATCTTGGCACTGCGCAAAATATAATGACTGTCAGAATGCAAAACCTTGCTAATACACAAACAGCAGCTTCGCAGACCGCACAGATGGCTAATGAAATTAAAGTACAGCAAGGTACCTTTAAGCAGCAAGCTGTGTTAACTACTGCTGAACAAGCGCAACAAAGTGCGTTGACGACTGCTCAAATGGCGCAACAAAAAGCGCAACAAGAATCTTCTCAAAAGCAACAAGCAGCAATTGCTACCTTAAATACTTCTGCTCAACTAGATCTTGCAAACCTTCAAGCTTTGAATGCTGCTGGTTCTGAAAACCTTAGCGCTGATCAACAAGCAAAGTTGACTTCATATAATGCTCAGATTGCACGGACTATGCGCCAAGCAGACCTGAAACAAGATATGGAAAAAGCTAATCTTTCTGCAGAGCTTCAAGTTGAGCTGTCTAATTTGACAGAAATGAATGCTGCTGCTCGAGAAACAATGAGTGCTGAAAACCAAGAGCGTCTCACTAATTTAAATACTTTAGTAGACTTTAAAAAGACTAATGCTACTTTGGCTCAGCAGATGGAGCTTGCTAATCTGAATAACGATCAGCAAATGGAACTGGCTAATCTTTCTGAAAGAGCAGCTACAGATAGTGCTAACTTTAGTTCAGCTAATCAGTTCCGTCTTCAAGAGCTTACTGTTTATACAAACATGATGGTTAAGAATGAAGACCTTCGACAAAACGCAGAGATGGCTCGTTTAAGCGCTTCTGAAAAAGTACAGTTAGCTAACCTTACTTTTAAAAATCAAGCTGATGCAGAAAGCATGAGCGCTGAGAACATTGCTCAACTACAAGTATATGAAAAGAAAATGCAAGCTGGTCAAGTTAACGCTCAGTTAGCACAACAGATGGGTCTTGCAAATCTTTCAAACCAACAAGAAGCAGCAATGTTTAATGCACAAATTAATGCTAATCTAGATATGAAGCAGTTTGATGCTAATCAACAAATGGCGCTTGCAAATAGCCAGTTTATGCAGACTATGACAGCTACAGAGTTTAGTGCAGAACAACAATCTGCAATTCAAAACGCTACGATGCTTTCACAAACAGATCTTACAAATGCTGATGCACGTACTAGAGTATCTGTAGAGAATGCTAAAAACTTCTTAGCAGTAGACATGGCTAATTTAAATAATCGTCAACAAGCAGTTGTTATGGATCAACAGATTGAACAACAAGCATTACTTTCTGATCAAGCAGCGCAGAACGCAGCAAAACAATTTGGTGCTACTTCGCAAAATCAAATAGATCAGTTTTTAATTAGCCAGTCTAATAACATGAAACAATTTAATAGCAGTGCTCGAAACGCTATGGCATCTTTTAACGTTACTGAAGCAAACCGCACGGCTGCTATTGAAGCTGGCAACATTCTCCAAGCTGACACTTTTACTGCGCAACTTGAAGCTGATATTAATAAGTTCAACACGACTATTGATCAACAACGAGATCAGTGGAACGCAGCTAATGCACAAGCAGTTGAGCAATCTAATGTTCAATGGAGACGACAAGCAAACGCAGCCGATACCGCAGCTATTAATGCTTCTAATCAACAGAATGTTCAAAATGCTTATAACATTTCAGCTATGGATCAAACACAGTATTGGCAGCAGCTTAGAGACGAAGCAGATTATATTCGTACTTCTTATGAAAACGAAGAGAATCGGAAAACACAGCTATATGCTACAGCGCTAGGAAATGAAGCAGGATCTGGTGGTGCAAGCGGGTCTACGTCTTCGTCTTTACTTGTTGATATTGCCAAAGACTTAATTTAAAAGAGGAAAAGTAAATGGGATTTTTTAGTAAAATTGCTAAAGGAATTAAAAACGTAGTTAAAAAAATCGGCAAAGGAATTAAAAGCGCAGTTAAAAGTGTCGGCAGGTTCATGGGCAAGCTAGGCATTGTAGGACAAATTGGTCTTGGTTTGTTGCTTCCGGGAATTGGAAACTTTTTAGGAACATGGGCTGGAACAGCAATGGCTTCAAGTAATGCTTTAGTTGCAGGTGCTGGGCAGTTTGTAAACGCAGCTGTAAATATTGGTACTAAAATTGGCAGTGCTTTTAAAACTGTAACTGAAGGCGTAACAAAAGTTATCGGTCAAACTGTTGGTGCTACGTTAAATAAAATTCCGGGAATGGATAAGCTTTTGAGTACTGTGTCTGGTGGAAAAATAAATATTACAGACATGACATTTAAAACTGCTTTTGAAACTGCAAGCACGGCTGTTACAGATATAGCCGGAGCAGGAAAGAATTTATTTTCTATGGACACTCTTACTGGTACAAATAAATATGCTCAAAAAGTTATTGATGATGCAATGACTAAGATGGCTACAACAACTACAATTACTGACATGCAAGTCCCTGAACTAGATGTTTCTGGCGTTGTTCCAGAAGATGCAGGGTTAACTGGCGTTGCGAGAGAAGCAGGAACTGTATCAGTTGAAGAAATTGGACGGACTACAATGGATGTAGGAACGCCTGCAATTAAACCAGCTTTCACTGCTCCTACTATTCCTGAAGACGCTGGTCTTCTTTCTGCTCCTGCAACAGGCACAACTGCTGTAGAAGAACTTGTTGTTGAGCCTTCTTTGTTAGATAGAACAATAACAGCTGTTAAAGAAGCTCCCGAAAAACTTTATGAAGCTGGTGTTGCTGAAGTCGAACAATTCATGGCCGACCCTCTTGCAGGAACTGCTGAACGAGTGCAGTCAGGTATTGAAACAAAAGCAATGCAAGCTCTTGGATTAGAAGATGAACCACAATTTGTTAAAAATGAATACGGTGCCTATGTTCCACAACTAGACATGGCTCAAGCTGATATTAGAATGGGACGTGCCCCTATGTTTGATCCACGGGCATACGAATCTAATCAAGATTTCTTTGCTCAGAACCCGTATGGTTATTCAGCGGCACAATACAACGACTATCAAAACTATTTAAATAAGGTAGCTTAACATGGCAGAAGAAGCAGTTATACAATACATAGCTCAGGGCAAACGACCTATTCCGGGACAATCTTTAACCCGCGATCCTGATAGCCCTGCGCCTTATGAACAAGCCCCAGAGTTTACAAATGTTCACAAAGCTGTTGAGTATTTGTTTGGAAATATTATTGATGAAAAAAGCTATGTTCCTGTAATGCAAGCACTTGCAAATGATACGCCTATAATGGATCTTGTACAGGTTGTATTGTTTGAAGGTTTTCAAAAAGGCAAGTGGAACCCTGATTTGATGCTCATGCTTGTAGAACCTATGGCTTATATTTTAATAGCGCTGGCTGAAAGAGCTGACATCGATGTAATTATTTATGATGGTGAAGCTGCTGATGAAGACGAAGAAGAAGAGGTGTTGGGTGTTAAGTTTGATAATGAGCGCTTAGAAGGCTTAAAGAAAGCTGCACAGATTGGTAAGGTTCCAGCTGGTGTTATTCCTCCAGAGCTTTTAAAACAGATTGAAACTCTTCCTGAAATACCGGCTGAAAGCTTGCTTGCTTCTCCGCCTGTTGAAGAAGCTCCAGCGTCAGTAGAACAAGCAGCTCCGCAAGGCCCAAGTCTTATGGCTCCGCCTACAGCACAACAAGCATAAAGGATATTAAAAATGGCTATTGAACAATTTGCAGAATCGTTACTGTCTTCGCAGCGCGTCCGACAAGATAAGCTTGCATCGCAACAAAGAAAACAAGAACGAAAAGAAGCGTTGATTGGTCTTGGTGTTAAAGGCGTAATGAGCTTAGCCAACACCGCACTAAAAGACAAGGCTGAATCTTTTTTACAAAATGAAAAAGTTCTTGCTGCTCGTTCACAATACAAAGCAGGCGTTAATACAGCAAGTGTTATTTTAGACGAACAAAAGAAAATTGCTGAGAGCGGTCAAGGTGCATACCAATACTTTGAAAACCAAATGCGCCCTTTGTATAAAGAAAAAGCTATGGAGTATGCACCTCCAGAAGTTGCTGGTGATGAGCGTTTGTTTGATCAATTTATAACTACAAATTTAAAATCTATTGTAGAGCAAAGAGTTGAACAACATAATGCAGGTTTAAAAATTGCCGGCACTATGGGAGACATGACAACTTTTGATGCAGATCTTCTTAAAAAAGTTAAAAGTGCTAGACCTGTTAATGTTATTGATTATGCGTCTAGAGCAGCTTTAAATTTCTTCAAGGGAAAAAGTAGCGTTGAAACAGAAGCTGATGTTTTATCTGCAATTGAAAATAGCAGTTTTGGTAAAAATTCACAAGCTATGTTAGCTTTTAAAGAACGCTATGATGAAACTAAAAATGCAGCCAGTGCTTTTAATTATGCTTCTTTAATTTTTCCTGAAGCAATTGGAGAAGAAAAGTCAGATGAACAAGTGACTATTGACAGAGAGATCCAAGAAATAAATGGTGTTTCACAAGAAGTAACAAAAACAACAAGAACAAATTTAATAACTGGCAAAGAAACTACTGACCCGTTAAGTATAAAACAACTTGACGATATGAGTACAATGACTCCTGATAAAGAAAGAAAAATTGTTAAAGACTTAAATACTTCTTTTAATATAATCAAAGATGCTAATACTCAATTTACTCCGCAAGCGTATGCTTTATATCTTAAAACAGCTGATGATGCGTTGGGCTCAGATAAAAGTTTAGGCTCTGATTTAAATTTAGAAGATCATAAAAAAGTAATGGATGTGTATACTAAGCTTGCAACTGATTCTAATAATTTAAAAGATAAGTTTAAAAACGATGCTTTTGTAGCTACGGTTGCAAATATGGACGAGATAAACATGGCAGCTGTTGCAGCTTCTATAGCAATCCAAGAAGATCCTAATTCTCCTGAAGCTAAAGAAGCAGTAAAGCAGCTTACAGCTTCTATGGGAGCATACTATGACGTTGCTAGACTGATTTCAGAAATGGCTGTTGATAGCCAAGATTCAAATAAAATTAAAGTTCCAGCGCCTCAAAAGAATGTTCACGGTGTCAGCAATTATGATCAGCTCACACCTGCAGCGCAGCTACGTTTAGATTCAATGACCGCTGATGAATTTAATAAGGCTTACGGCCAATAGGGGATTTACATGCAGTTAACACTTGAACAACTAGAAGAACTGAATACACCTGTTCCTGAGCCAATGCCCTCTACACTTGAAGAACCTGTAGTAAGCACTAGTGCAGTTAAAACTTTAAACCCTTCTCAGCTAGAAGAATTAAATTCGTTTGAGCCTTCAACTTCTGATGATGTTTTAAGTCAAGTTTTTGGCGGCGAGCCGGTAGAACAAGAAGAAGTAGAGGCTAGTACAGCTGTTGATTTTGGCCGCGTGTTTATAGATGCTGCGGAGACAGTTGCGTATACTCCTTTTAGACTTGCAAACATAGTGTCTGAATCATTCGGCAAAGGCGAAGTAGTGTCCGAAGATTTAATGCGTAAGAATACTAAAGACGTTGTTCGCATGATAAGTACACCTTTGTCTTTGTTTGACGGCACTCAAGAAAAACTATTAGATTCTGTTTTTGATGAACAAAATAAAATACGTCCGACTGAAACTATAGGTGGAGCTGTTGCAGAAATGGCTCCGTATGTTGCTTTTGGTGCAGGGACGTATGGTTTAAAAGCTTTAGAAAAACTTCCAATTGTTTTTAAAGGCATGGCTGCTGGCGCAATTACTGACCAGCTTTTAACAAAGCCTGAAGACGAAGAGAACTTGTTTAACGCTGTTCAAACGTATCTTCCTGATACCGTTTTAGCAGACTACACAAGCTTTATGGCTGTAGAAGAACCAGACAGCAACCTTGTAAAAAGAGTCAAGCTGATTGGCGAAGGAGCTACTATTGGATTACTTGTAGACTTGGTGGGTGGTGTAGGTAAAGCAGCTGTACTAGCAAAAAAGAAATATAGTAAACGTCCAGCAGAATTGACAGACGAAGAACGTGGCGAAGTACTGCTTGATTACTTTGAAGAAGCAAAAGAAGTAGCAGGCCTTAAGAACAGAGAAGACAACATTGTTTATAACGAAACTCCTGAAGGCGCTGCTCAAGTTACAATGCAGCAAAGCAGCGGTCTTAATCGAGTGATGCGGCAAGTGTTTTCAAGTCGTGGTTACTGGACTCCAAAAGCTTTCAATGCTTTTGAAGACTCTCAATACGCACAGCGCCAAGCAGTAGCCCAAAGCGAGCATATTGCCAATAGGCTTCAAAAATCTTTAAATGACATAGCAGAAACTGTTGAAGGCCCAGAAATATTTGAGTCCGTTAATAAGGCCCTTACTGCTGATCTTAAGTTTACTCGCGGCTTAGAACTTAAAGATAAAATAAGCGATGTTGCAAATGAATTTAATCTTCCGCGAAATGTTGCAGAAGAAGTTCTTAATGCACGAGAGCTTATTGATGATATGTCAAGAAAGCTTTTAGGTTCTTCTGCGGTTCCTGATTCTCTTAAAGAAACAATTGTTGAAAACTCAGGTTCATATTTAAGACGGTCTTATCGTTTGTACGAAGATGCAGGATATACTCCTTCAAACGCTGTTATTGGAGACGCAAGAGAATTTTTAGCTGCTCAGAATTTAAAGAATGATCCAAATCTTTCAGAAGAAAGAGCGTATGTATTAGCAGATAATACTATTAGTGATATTATAAGCGACACCGATAAGAAAGATGTTGTTGACTATATGGGCAGAGTGCGCAAAGTAAACACAGAAATACTTAAAGGGCGCGAAGAAATTCCAGAGCCTATTAGAGCTTTAATGGGCGAAGTAACAGAGCCAGCTGAAAACATTATTCTTACTGTAAGCAAGATGTCTCGTCTTTACGAAACAAATAAGTTTTTTGCAACCTTAGATAATTTAGGGGCACAGGGCAAGTATATTTTTGATGCTAAAACTCCTAGAGATTCAGAAGTTTTTAATACAAAAATCACAGGCACAAACTCTGATTTAGATGGCAAGTACACTACTCCTGAAATCTTTAAAGCTATTCAAGAAAAAGAAGTTGACTTTAAACCAGCTGGTAAAACAGCAAGTGCTATTCTTCAGGTTCAAGGAAAGCTTCAAAAATGGAAGACTGTATTTAGTCACGTAACACACCTTAGAAACTTTACAGGTGGTGCCCAGTTTGGACTAGCTAATGGTGTTAACCCTTTTACTAAAGAAAGTAAAAATACTTTTAAAACTCTTGTAAACTCTGTGCGACAGGGTGGAGATAAAGGACTAGATGCAGCATACGAAAAGTATTTGCGTTTAGGAATTATTAACACTAACGTAAAAGTAAATGAGTTTAGAGATTTGTTAGACGCAGGGTACATGGGTGAGAGTGGCAGTAGCCAAGGCGAGAAGTGGCTAACTAGTCGCATGGGTTCTTATGGCAAGAAAGCTGATGAAGTTTTTAAAGGAATTGAAAACACTTATGTTGCTACAGACGATTTTTATAAAATAAATTATTTCCTTAAAGAACTAGAAACTCTAAAGCGCTCAAGCCCTGATGTTGCTGACGATATTCTTGAAGCACAAGCAGCACGGATTGTACAAAACACAATGCCAAATTATGATCGTGTTCCCAAAGGTATTAAAGCTTTAAAAGACTTGCCGCTTGGTAGTTTTGTTTCGTTCCCGGCTGAAATTATTAGAACAAGTGGAAACATTCTAAGACAAGCAAGCTCAGAAATAGCTTCTGGAAATAAAGTATTGCAGATGCGAGGAGCACAACGCCTTTCAGGTTTCTTTGTGTCCGCTGCTGGCTGGGAAATTGCAGCCTCTACTTCAGCAGGTTTAGCAGGTTTCAATGAAGAAGAAGCTAAAGCAGCACATGTATTATCAGAAACTCCTTGGTCAAAGACTGCTCCACGTATTTGGAAAAGAGGAGAAGACGGGAAAATCTATGCAAACGACACACAGTTTGTAGATTCGTATAGTGTTATTAAAGAGCCGTTGCGTCTTGCGTACAGCGATATTCTTCAAGGTAACATTAAAGGCGAAGAACTGGATAAACTTATTGTTACTACAACCGGAGATGTGTTGCTTAATATTTTAAAGCCTTATTATTCCGAAACAATCTTAACAAAAGGAATAGGCGATATTGTTTTTGCTGCGATGGATACAGCTGGAAGGACACCAGACGGCAAAGAGTTGTTTGCTGCGGGGCTTAGTGTTGCTGAAAAAGGAGAAAATCTAGCATATCACATTTTAAACTTTTCAGCTCCGGGCACTATTACAAGCGGAATTGCTTTAGGTAAAGCAGCCTTTGAAGTTCCAAATAAAACAACAGGCAAACCAAAGTCTCTTGAAGCAGAGCTTGTAACAAACTTAACAGGCTTTAAATTCCAAGAGCTTGTGCCTGAAGATGCGCTGATGTTTGCAGTAAAAGGATATAACTTTAACATCTCTCAAAAAATTACAGCTAAGCCTAACTATACAATTAAAGGAGAAGAGCTAATACAACGCAACCAACAACGTCAAAAAGCATTATACAAAGAAGAACAAGAACTGTACAGGAAAGTAATGGCTGCTGAAACTCTTATTGGTCAGCCTGCAACAATGAAGATTCTTTTAGATAACGGCATAAGCAAAAAGAAAGCAGCTACTTTAATGTCTGGATTCTTTGAAGCTGAAAAGCCTTCTAAAAATATGATGTATAACATTCTTCAGAAAACACCAACAGATGTTCCTGAAGAAATGCTAGAGACTTTAAAAGGTTTGCAACAAGACTACATGAATATGCGCTATGTTCCGCTGATTGTTCCTGAAAAACCTACTAAACGTGAAACAGAAAGTATGAGCCGTATGCAAAAAGCAAAGGGTGGTACTGTTGATGTTCCTAATGCTCCTACAGAGCCAGATGAGCGCATTGATAAACTTACTGGTAGGCCATATAACGAACAAGCTGGAGCAGCTTACATGGACGAAGAAGACTCTCTGCGGAGACTAGGCTTTGGCAAAGGAGGCAGGATTCAAAAAGCTATAGGCGGAGATATAGCTGCTAAGCTTGTAGGAATTTCTAAAGAAGATCTTAACTGGGCTAAAGCACAAGATAAACGTTATGATTCCAAAGAAGCTCTTGATGGAAAAGGAGATGCTGCTCGTCACTTAGCTCTGGGTTGGATTACGCAAAGAGCTGAACACCCTGAAGCTGCTCTGGCTGCTGCTAACTTCCGCGAAAACTTGAGCATCACGCGAAAAGATAAGCCGATGGATCAGTTCAACAATAACCTAGGCGCTCAGATACAGGCTAAAAACTTTAAAGAAGCTGAAAAAGAAATCGATAGGCTTATCAAAGAAAAGAAAGCGCAGTACATGACCCCGAAAGAAAGTCAAGAGTTACGTCCGTATGGTTACTCTAAAGGCGGCAAAGTATCTAAAGCATTGAGGAGTAATTGTAACGATGGGTAAATTTAAATATTTTAAACTAGAAGATTTTGATTGCCAAGAAACTGGCGACAACGAGATGGACGTGGAGTTTATACATAAGCTTGATCAACTCAGAGAAGCCTGTGGTTTCCCGTTCATCATAACTAGTGGCTTTAGATCTAAAGACCACTCAATTGAGAAACGTAAGGAGAAAGCAGGAACCCATGCCCAAGGTATTGCAGCAGACATTAGAGCACGTAACGGAAATGAAAGATACAAGATTGTACAAGAAGCTATCAAACTGGGATTTACTGGCGTTGGAATCGCTCGTACTTTCATCCATGTGGATAGCAGGATTGTCGGAGCTGACAAAGCTCCTGTAATGTGGTGCTACTAAGGAACTAATATGACTATACTAACTTCGTTAATTGGGCCGGTTACTGGACTTCTCGATAAGTTCATAGAAGACAAAGACAAGAAGAATGCCATAGCATTTGAGCTAAGCACTCTGGCAGAGAAGCACGCACAAGAGCTTGCAAAAGGCCAGCTTGCAGTCAACCAAACTGAAGC
>Ga0213861_10005398_pt1 | contig 10252 bp, 22 predicted proteins | sample PICome_4_FD_160110 | JGI IMG/M metagenome (GOLD analysis project Ga0213861, IMG submission 160110) | Coastal seawater microbial communities near Pivers Island, North Carolina, United States - PICO131 | ecosystem: Environmental > Aquatic > Marine > Coastal | place: USA: North Carolina...
AACCGAGCGCACAGGGTTAGACATCCGCAATGTGTACACCAGACGCAGGTACATTGAAAACAAATACAAAATCCGGTTAGCTTCTAAAAACTCCCGTGTGCCTGAGTTCTACGTTCGTGACCACATGAGCCGCATGGATGTAGATCTGGATAACGCTGTTATTTTTGTAGCCTCTGATTGCCATTATTGGCCAGACGAAATAAGTACGGCTCACAAGGCATTTGTAAAGCTGGTAAAGAAACACAAGCCGGATATTGTGGCTATCAACGGCGACGCATTCGACGGTGCTTCAATTTCACGTTATCCCAAATCCGGATTCGACACTTTTAAGATGCCATCGGTTAAGGAAGAGCTGGAGGCAGTGTCTGACAGACTAGGCGAAATTGAAAAGGCCGCTGGCAACGCCAAGCTAGTCTTTATGATGGGTAACCACGATATGAGGTTCGAGGCCAAGTTAGCCAACCAAGCACCTGAGTTTAAAGGCGTAGCAGGCTTCTCGCTGAAAGAGCATTTTCCACGTTGGCTATTTTGTATGTCGATGTTCGTTAATAAAAACTTGATGATTAAGCATCGGTATCATAACGGCATTCACGCAACTTATTCGAATTCCTTAAAATCTGGCGTCTCGATGGCGTGTGGGCACTTGCACAGGCTACAGGCCACGATTGTGTCAGATTATTCAGGCTCTAGGTGGGGCATTGACACTGGGACGCTGTGCGAGACCGATGGCGACCAAATGGCGTATGGGGAAGATAACCCAGCCAACCACTGCTCAGGTTTTGCAGTGTTGACTATTGTCGATGGGCGATTAATTCAACCTGAGTTTTGTGCTGTGTTAGATGGCGTTGCTTACTTCCGAGGTCAACCAGTATGAAACTCGTAGCCGATGCTAAAGACTGGTCTAAGTGGTGGTCAGTCAGGCTCTCTATCTTAGGCGGTGTTTTATTAACTTTTCTAGAGGTATTCCCTGCTCATGTCGCTACTGTCATCAATACTCTCCCTGCTGAAATCACAGGACAAGTCCCAGACACCATCTTTAAAATCATTGGAATCCTCTGCGTCCTCGCCAGCCCAGTCGCCAGAGTCATCAAACAATCACGACTTGATGACCAAAGGGGTAGCGCAGATCAAGCGTCATGAGGGGCTAGTCTTAAACGCCTACAAGGATTCACTTGGCTATCTAACCATTGGCTATGGTCGATTGATTGACAAAGCCAAGCACGGTGGCATTTCTGAGGGCGAAGCTGAGTACCTATTGCAGAACGATGTATCTGCTGTCTTAAGCGTGCTACACAGAAACATACCTTTTTTTGATAGCCTGAGTATACCTAGACAAGCAGTGCTGATGAACATGGCTTTCCAGATGGGTGTCACTGGGCTAATGAAGTTTAAGAAAACCCTTAGCTTAGTTGAGATGGGCGACTACGATGGTGCTGCTGACGGTATGCTGAAGTCACTATGGGCAAAGCAAACACCGAACCGTGCAACTGAGATGGCAGAGCAAATGAGGAGTGGGGAATGGCAATCTGGTTAAAGTTTAAAGGCTACATTATTGCCTTTACGGGCGCATTAATGGGTCTATGGGGCATTTATATGTACGGTAGGCACTCAGGCGCACTAGATACTCAAATGAGGCAGGAACGTGCTAACTGAAAGAAATCACGGGAGATTGAAGATGCGGCAGATCGTGTACGGAGGGCTGACGGTGACAATATGCCTCCTATTGAGCGCTTGCGGCGCTACAAGCGCATCAGAGACATCTCGGACGATTTGTAGGGAGTTGGCAAGGGACTTGCCTACCTACTCCACCAAAGACACGCCAGAGACGCTAGAAAGCGGCGCTAGGTTCCTAGATGTGTACCACGCTATCTGCAAGTGACCTGTTGGGTAGACCTTGATAAGTTGCCCACTTAACTTGTATCTCAGGGTCTTCACTAGCAGGTATCCATCCTAGCTGTCGCCACTTCGTTGTGATACAAGTGCCAGCCTTAGTGTATATAAATTCATTCGCCAAGTTTTGTGCTGAGCTTTCTGTGTGCTTCATCTAATCTCTCCTTAAACTTTTTGGGTGACATCCTCACACGATGAGCGCAATAGTAATCGTTCTCGTATGGGTATGATATGTACTTCGCTTTAATGACGGTTCTTAATGCTGCATTTAGTGAACAAACCTCTCTTTCTACTATCTCCGCATCTCTCAAATCTGGCTGTATGGCTGTAGGCTCATCCTCGTCCCAGACTGACCCAGTCTCTGGTATGTAGTATCGTTCGGCGCTCGCACAGGTTGTCGGCGGTTCAGGGCCAGTACTACCTTGGATCGCAAACGCCCAGTTAACAATCCGGTCTCTTAACGACATACAATTTTCCCAGTGTAAAACAGCCACTCGATTGTCTTACGATGTGCTTCTTCCCACATCTCAACACGCTCTGCCTTTGACATATCCTTGCCTTGATCTAGCTCGTGGTGGCACTGGCCACACAGATAGGCAATACGGAAGTCGTGCGCCTTCAGGCTCTTACCCTTGCCATCCCTAAGTTGATTAGAGTGGGCGGCAACAACAGACCCATCGTTGTATTTCCCGCAGTGCATACACTCGGTTGCTTCTTGAGCGTATTTTAGTAGCTTAGGGCTTCTATAGTTTCCACGCACTAAGGACACCTTTCCGTAGGGCAGTTGCGGCTTCTTCGCCTCTGCGTTTTTTAACTCGCTCGATGTAGGCTGAACGTCCGTCTTTGGTTTTAATTTGGGCAACGTGCTTGGCTTCGCACCAAGCTCTCCACTCCTCCGATGATGTATCAACTTGCGCACCACAGGGTAGGGTTGCTGTATTAGCCATGACGCTGCCTGATCCGGTTGTATTTTAATAATACTAGAAACATTAGACTTTTTGTGTCTTGTCGGCTTTGCTTTAGGTCTTGGAGCGTCAGTATTCTGTCCAATCGTCCAAAATGCTCTTGGTGTGCCTGTTTTATCATGCCTCCAATCACAGATATGTATACGGCCTTCAAATTTTAGGTTTTTTAAATGATACGAAATTCTTGGCAACGACGAATCAAGCTCTTTTGTAATAGTAGCAACCTTTACCTGCTTATGATGCTCGATTAACTTGTAGATAAGTTCTTTTGTATTCATTAGTTGCACACTGTGTTACATACGCTACCAGCACAGCAGGTGGTGCATACGGTTGTTTTGCCTTTAATCGTAATCATTTGCGAGGTGCATCCTGCAAAGGTTACGGTGCTAAAGAGGGTTAGGTAGATGACAACGATGATTTTTTTCATGAGTGATTTGCCTTAAATTGTAGAACTTCCTCAATAAACAGGGAAAATTCTTCATTGGTTAACTTGGTGGTTGTGGGGTCTTGTTCCATGATCTGGCCATTCGGTAGTTCTATTATTCGACCTGGTAAGAATCGTTGCTTGAAGTAAACGTGCCACACTTGTGGTGTAAAACGCTTGCCTTCAATGGTGACTCTCTCAGCACATTCATGCACTTGCGTCCAGTACAGGGCATTTTGTTCAAGCGTCCTAGAGGGCTGCCTAATCTCTACTACATAGCCATCAGGCGCTCGTGTTATCATTTCTATGACACGAGACCTGTCTGCGGTGAGGGGCAGTATTACTCTTTGCATTTGGAAACACCTTCATAACGGGCATACTTCATCAACGCTTGCGCCTTATTTTGGTTCCACATTTTGTAGTTCATACGGAACTTTCGTTTCTCCTCATCGCTAAACTGACCACCACTTGAGTGCATAGAATCCATTAGCTTTCGCTTAAAGTGCGCTGGGTTTATGTCTATCAACTCTAGCCAAGGGTTAACGTTATTCCCGAACAAAAACACCAAAGCTGTCTTAGCGTCGTTATCTAGGTTCCTGTCGTACTTTTTGGTTGTGTCTGTCACGGCAAGTGCTATTACCGCACTGACCAGTTTGTGATACGAGGATATGTGATCCATTAGGTTATTCCAGCGATGTCAGTCGGCTGTCCATATCCCGCTTCAGTTCGCTTACGCAGTGCAACAACAGCCTGCTCTCGGCAAGCAACATCATCGCTAACTCGTTGGCTATGTTTATCTTTTGGTTCAACAGTGCTGTCCGTAGCTGTTTGTTGATCTTGGTCATTTTGGTTAGATGCTCTGCGTAGTCGCTCATTTTCAACCTCTATTAGTTTGTCCAGATAATGCTTGGCTTTTAGTAAGTCTTGGATGCCATCCTTCTTTCTGTAGCGGGTAACGTACTTAATGACATTACCCTCCAGAAAACCCAAGTTATGCGCTAGGATGTAATCCCACGTTTGCATACTGGCACGGTAATGCTGTCCAGCAATTTGGGTTTCGTTCGCTTCCATTTAAAAAGGCAAGTCGTCTGGTATATCAGCTACTGCCGAGGAAGCAGGTCTGCCTTTAGGCTCGTATTCTTTTGGCTCGGTCAGGGTAAACCAGCCATCAGAACCCACTGGGACTGCCTCTAGCTTCATGGCCAAGCCACCGTTTTTGGTTTCCATAACAACGCCACACTTTAGCCAACGCTTCTTTTCTTCGCCTTGCTTGTTTTTGTAAGTTCCGGTACTTGCGATAACTTCAAATTTAACGCTCATTTATCATTCCTTTTTGATAACGATTCGACTTTATTGTCAACTTCTTGTAAAAATTTACTTACTTCATCTTCCATGATCTTGGTGTATTTGTCATCGTGGTTTACCCTAATAATTAACAATTCGAGACCGTCGGGTAGTCTAGGGTCAAACGAAACAAAGTCACACCACTTCCTGCCTGTGATGGCCATCTGAGCTTGCATCTGTATAAAGTACTTCTTGGGCGGGGTGTCTGACTCTAAGTACTCTAAGTGTGTAGCCGAGTTGGGGCATTTAATTTCAATAAGACCGTCCTCGCCCACCAGCCCGTCTGGTGAACACCCAAAGTTTTTAATTGTGGGGTGATCTACAAACGCTACTTGATCTACAAAGTCACCCGTCCTAAACTCGTATGCGGCTCTTGCTTGCGGCTCTGTATCTACTCCCCATGACATGGCCACGTTAGTAAACCCCGATGTCTTTTGACCTGTCAGGCGCTCGACTACCAGATCAGCCTTGTAGTTCTTGCGACCAGCAGACTCTCCGTCCTTTACTTTGGACAGCACATCTGCGACACGGGAAGCTGTCACCTTCCCACATCTGGCGGCAAACCATTCAACCGATCCTTGCTCAAACATCGGTCAACTCTTTCTTTCTAACGTCCTTAGCCGCATTGATTTTGGCTAGTGCTTCCTTGTCGTTCTTAAACATAACGTAGGCGGCTGTAAACTGGGCTTTAAGCGCATCTAAGGACTCGGCTGACATAACACCCTTGACCGCCACAGAAACGTCTTGTGGAGGCTTTCTGGATGCCGCATTACCATCGTCATCTTCTGGTGCAATTCCACAGGCCGCCATCAGGCTGTAGCGTCTAGCGTAGGTCAGTGCAGAACCGTAGCCTTGTGGGTCTTGTTTGGAGGCAGGAACGTGTAGCTTGCCGTTGGATAGTGTCTCACCTGACTCGTGTATAAACATTGTCTCTACAATTACGCCAGACTCTGACTCGCTACAGTTCTGCATGAGAGCGATGCCGTGGTTGTTTAGAGCGTCAATCACCGCCTCTACGCAAGCAGATAGGTCTGCGTACTTGCTACGGAAGTGAGGATTTGTGGCTGACTTTAGCGCAGGGCCAAATTCCTGCTGTGCCTTAACAAAGGCTGATGCAATTAACTTCATGCTGGCTCCTTGATTCTTTGGATGTGACCTTCAACCATGTCTAACAGTTTGCACATATCCTCGTCTGGCGAGTTGTAGCACTGTGCAATGTGGACGATCATGCGCTCCACTAGAACTGGGTCGCAAAAGTGTTCTACCCACCACTGGCGGTCATCGACAGGAAAGCTATTGGACTGTGCCATTTCTGACATTACTTTGCAGATGTTGTCGATGTTCATAATACGATCCATCCCATAGCAACGAAGGTAACGATGGCGATGATTACAGAAGCGCCGAGGGCGTATATAGTGTTGTCGTACATTTGGTTCTCCTTGGTTAGTGATTTCAGTGTAGGCATAAGTAACACACTTGTGTATTAGGGATTTCCCTAATTGCTAAAACTCAAACTCTTTCAGCCGATACCTGCCATTAGTACCTTTGTCCCAGCCATGCACGATGATGCGCCACTTGCTACGGAGCATCTCGGGGAGGGCTAGGTTGTCTTGTATCTTCTTTATCCTAGCCGACATATTGGAGCGACTGGTTACTTGGATGGCCAAGGTTTCGCCGTTACCAATGGCCAGCAAATCTATGCAGCCAAACAGGTCGTGCTTACGTCTTGTGAACGAGTTGTAATGTTCTACCGTGGCCACCAGGTAGCCCTGTTCCCGCAAGTGCTTAGTCGTACGTTGAGATAATGTCATAAAACAACCCTTGTCCAATACTGTTTAGGTACGTTAAAAAACGGCTCGTTACCCATAAGCCTGTTGTCAACCGATACAATCTCACACTTCCGTATTTGTGATCCCCTGCACCATAAAGCAATTGTGCAGTCTTGGCTTACAGAAAACAGGAAACAATTAGCGCCAAAAAACTTTCCTTTGCGTTCTGGAACACGGATTGTGTCAAATGGGCATTCTTTCTGCCATTGTCTGCGTTCGACCTCAATTGTTGCGATAACCTTAACTTGGTCATGCAACAAAAGGTCTACCCCATATTGGTCGCCTTCAAGAACGTCAAACCTACTAGATTGCTTCAGAAACCTTTTAACAGCGTCTTTGGCTGGTTTGTCGTTTTCGTCGTGCAACCGTTGATTAAAGCTCTTATTGTTGTGTCTCATTCAACGCCTCACGGTATGCCTTGATCTGCAATAGCGATAATGCGTCACCATCCACATGGCGTTTCTTTAGCTTCTTAGCCCACAGTTTAGGGTCACGATTCGTAAACGCTTCCGTAACCATCTTTTTGATCTCTTTATGCACCACAGCTTCGTCTGCCTTTGGTTCTGGCAATGCGACTACCGCAGTCAATGGTGCTTGGCGGCACATATCCCTGAACTGGAGCATCGTTGGGCAACGATCTGATGGTAAGTGTTCCAGTGCGAACTTAATCGCTTCTGGGCGGTCTTTAAAGCCTCCCAGACACCTTGCCCACTCGGTCTTAACTTCTAGCGGGTCTAAACCTGAATACTGTTTGGCAATATAAACCCCATATACAATCGCAAACCTGTGAAACAACTTATCAACCCACTCTACTGGTAGCATTTATCTCTCCATCTCTATAAAGGTAGTGACGCTAGGCTTTAGGAACGCTGCCATCTGGTCTTTGTTACTCTGCATCCACTCAGCCTTAAACCCAGTCCAGCCACGGGCGCAACACTCTTGCAGGGCTGTCTCTAGTGTTACACCAGCCTTCATCGCCTCTTTGTTGATACCGTCGATTGCCCGCTCGGTGACTGGTGCTTTCTTGGCGGCACGGAGTTTTTTAAAGTCTGCCCACGTTTGCTCAGAAACACCATCTGGTATGGCCATGCTTTCACGGTTTAGCGATAAATGAGGTTTCTGTGATACGCCTTGTATGATGTAAAAGATAGCCTGGCTAGACATCGTGCGAAAGTCCTTGTCGGCTGCTTTCTCTAGCTGGTCTTTTAGCTCTGGTGTAATGCGTAGGGTGAGGGTGGTTGTTTTCATAGTTGTTCCATGTTGTTGATTCGGTTGCCTATCCACTTCATAACTGGTACTGCCATTGACCTTCCTAATGCGTTATAGCGTTTTGCAACAGATGGGTTGCCTACGTTTGTCCAGTTGTCTGGGAACCCTTGTAGACGCTCACACTCAATTGGGGTCAATCTCCTAACCTTGTGTTGATGCACAACCCCATGCACTCCAGTTGCGTTCAGGGTAAACGCTATCTCGTTGTTAAACCCAACACCATTGCCACCTTGGTCATGTGAACGGTTGATGATATTCTCAGCAATGGAGTAACACACTAAGTCAGTTGCTGATTTGTAGTCTCTGGCGCTAATGGTAGAAGCAACAGGGGTTTCACCACATTGGGATATACCCTGACGATCAAATGTTTCTACCTTTAACGGAACATTGTTACCGCCTGTTCCCCACCTTCCTGTCACCGTGGGCGAAACATTTGTTTCTTTAATCCTAAAGTCCATCATGTGCAACTCGTAAACGCTACTGATTCCAGCGCTGTCTTGAGGTTCTGGGGTATTTTCTTGCCTCTTATTTCCATCCGAACCAGTAATTTTTCGCAAGTACTCGGCTTCAAGAAGTATCGGCTTTCTACTTCTCCAGTCTCCAGTATCGAGGAGAGCAAAGACTCTACGCCTCCGTTGCGGTACTCCAAAGAATTGCGAGTCCAACACAGCCCATTCGCACAAGCCACCTGCTCCGCAGACGACACCCTCATTTCCCCAAACAAGTCGGTCTGCACCGAACTCGACCCCAACCAGTGTTTCAAGAACTGTTCCAAAGTCTTTCCCCTCTTGGCTTGATAGCGCTCCGGGCACGTTTTCCCAGAGCATAAAACGAGCGCCACAGTGTTGTTGCGCCAACCTAAATACCCTAACTCCCTCAAAAAACAATCTTGATGAGTGGTTCTCGTCCTCCTTTACTGCCTGTAACCCTTGGCGCTTACCTGCAACGCTCATGTCTTGGCAAGGCGAACCAAACACAACAATGTCTATCTTGCCTAACGACTTTATGGTTTCCTCATCAATTTTGGTTACGTCATGTAGGTTTCTGACATTTGGAAAGTGATGCGCCAACACAGAGGATTGGTAGGGCAATATTTCACACACAGCGGCACACTCCCACCCCAAAGGTTCCCAAGCCACGGAAACAGCCTCTATGCCGCTAAATAGGCTTAGGTATCTCATTCGATTACCCAGCCAACAAACTCGCCAAACTTAAAAAACTCTTTTGCGTCTGGCAACTCATTAGCAGTCATAGGACGTTGCACACCAGTTAAGCTAAGTTCTTTGGTAATAATTTGATCTGGCGTAGCACCATTCTTTAGTTTCCAGTCAAATGTAAGGCGGCGCATAACCGTGCCAAAGTAGCCTCCTTCTACTAACAACTTATCCACAATGATGATTGCACCACCAGCGTTCATTTTGCTTTTGAGGGTTGATATAAGGTAGGCTCTTTGTTCGATGGTCATAAACATCAAAACCAAGAAACAAACAGCGACATCAAACTTCTCGTAGTCAAAGGAAGACGCATCAGCAACACATAGCTCGCCATGCCCATCCCAAGTTGATGCCATTGACTCGCTTTCTTCTATGGAAATAACGTATGCGTCCCTGCTTTCTACAAACGGCTTTATTGCTTTGCTAATGTTCCCAGTAGATGCGCCAATGTCGTACACCAGCCCATTCTTGGGTAAGTAATTTCGCACGATCATAGCGGTTGCATCAGTCACCAGTTGATAAAATGGAAGCTGCTCGTTGACATGAGCGTTAAATGTTTCGCCTGTCATCTTCCCAGAAAAGGTAAAGTCGTCCATGTCATTCCTTGTCTAAGATGCTGGAAATCTGCTCACGCACCATCTTGTACAGCGGCACGATGGCAGGGTTGGTTTTGTTCTTCAGGATGTACTCAATCAACTCGTGTGGCAGATCATCCGTCATAATCTCGTTAACCCAGTCCCAGTTTGAGATCAGGTCTTTGTCTATCTGGCGGGTAACGATAGCCTCCTCCACGTCCTCTATCTCTGACATGGGTTCGATCTGGTTATCGTAGAACCAGTGGCGAATGGGGAAATTGGTTTTCATATTGATCTCCTTGGTTGGGGCTTTCGCCCCGTTGGTTATTAAACTAGACGCAACACGCCAGTTTTGCCAGATGCCTTAAGGTGTGAAATCATGCTTGCAAGCAAATCTGCTTTTGTGTCGCTAACAAATACGCAAGGCTTGCCCTGCAGCTCACGGACGTTGGTGTTTAGGTTTACACCATCAATTTCACCCTCAAAGTATGGGCGGCTTGTGACTGTGCCTTCAATTTCGTAAACGTGGGCTTTGTAAATTTGTGTCATATCATTCTCCTTGGTTGGGGGCGATGCCCCAGTTTGATTACAGGTTGCTAAACTCAGCCATAAACTCAGCCATTAAAGCGTTTGCTTCTTGCTTTTGGTTGTATGTTGACATTACAACGTGCTGATCATTGGCAAGGTTTTGAGCGTTAACAATGTTTTGCGCTTCTTGTTTGGTTGAGCAGTAAGCGTGAAT
>Ga0213861_10005399_pt1 | contig 10252 bp, 9 predicted proteins | sample PICome_4_FD_160110 | JGI IMG/M metagenome (GOLD analysis project Ga0213861, IMG submission 160110) | Coastal seawater microbial communities near Pivers Island, North Carolina, United States - PICO131 | ecosystem: Environmental > Aquatic > Marine > Coastal | place: USA: North Carolina | collected...
GAAGCACGGCATGCGGCCAGTGTGGGACGGATTGGGGTGGGGGAAGAAACCCTGGTGGGAAACGGGGTGGGTCGCATTGCTCGCGCCCGAGCGCTGAAGGTCTCCCCGAAAGAAGTGGTCCTAGAGGTCTTGGATGTTCGAGACGATGACCCCGTCGTGCCAGAAATCTGGTTAGTCCAAGCCCTAGCTAAGGGGGATCGGGATGAGCGGGCAATTCAAGCCTGTACCGAGCTCGGTGTGGACCGAATTATTCCCTGGGTTAGTGCCCGAAGTGTGTCGGTGTGGCGCGGAGAAAAGGCACGCAGCGGAGTTGAGCGTTGGCGCCGAATTGCGACCGAGGCAAGCAAACAGTCGTTGCGCTCGAGAGTCCCGGTGGTGCAGAGCCTTGCCACGAGTGCTGAGGTACTGAATTTGGCGAAAGATCACCACCTGGTGGTCCTTCACCCCGACGCTCCCACACGGTTGATGGACCTTTCCATTACCGATGATCGCCCGCTGGTGATGGTGGTGGGAGCAGAAGGTGGCCTCTCGCCTGCTGAACTCGAGGAGCTCACCCGCGCCGGGGCGGGACTGTATCGCTTAGGCAAGACGGTATTGCGCACCTCGAGTGCGGGCCCTGCGGCGCTTGCGGTGCTCAATGGCGCTCTGGGTCGCTGGTAGTTCCCTGTGCGCTGCTAACTCGCCCGCTCTAGACTAGGCAGTATGAGCATCGAGGAACCCTCTATCTTTTCGAAGATTATTGCTCGCGAAATTCAGGCAGACATCGTTTCCGAAACCGATGATCTGATTGCTTTTCGTGACATTGCACCCCAGGCTCCGCTCCATCTGCTCGTGGTGCCCAAAACTGCCCAGTATCGAAACGTCGTGGAATTGGCGGCTTCTGATCCCGGCCTCATGGCGCGGATGGTGGCTATGGCCGAGAGCCTTGCCGCAGAGCATTCCAGTGGGGATTTCCGATTGGTCTTTAATACCGGTGAGGAAGCTGGGCAAACCGTTTTCCACGTTCATGCCCATGTACTCGCCGGTGGTGTGGATGAGGGAACTCTTGCCAAGCCCCGCTAGCTCGCAGACCGTCACCCTGGATTTGGGCGATGTGTCGCTGGTGAGCATGTTTGGTGTTAACGACGAGGTCCTGCGCGAAGTCGAAGCGCAGTGTCCGGGAGTATCCATTGTGGCGCGAGGAAATACCATCACGCTGTCAGGACCTGACCCCTCGTTGACCCGGGCGCAGGAGCTGCTGGAGGATTTGAGAGATCTCGCGGGTAAAGGCGTCGCCATTGTCAGCTCTGATGTTGCTCGCACGGTGGATATTCAGGCCACCACGGGAGCCAGAGCGTCGGGAATGCTCAGCACCCCCATTGTGTCTTCGAGGGGACATTCGATTCGGCCTAAAACAGTGGGCCAGAAGAACTACGTGGATGCCATCGATGACCACACGATTGTTTTCGGTATTGGTCCCGCGGGAACCGGCAAAACCTATTTAGCGATGGCCAAGGCCGTGGCGGCTTTGGAAGCAAAACAGGTCGACCGGATTATTTTGACCAGACCCGCGGTCGAGGCGGGGGAGCGTCTGGGCTTTTTGCCGGGCACCCTCACCGACAAAATCGACCCTTATTTGCGTCCACTCTTTGATGCGTTGCACGAAATGATGGACCCAGATTTGGTTCCCAAGCTCCTCGCCAGCGGCACGGTGGAGGTTGCCCCATTGGCTTACATGCGAGGGCGGACACTGAATTCCGCTTTCATCATTTTGGATGAGGCGCAGAATACGTCGCCTGAGCAGATGAAGATGTTCCTCACCCGGTTGGGCTTTGGCTCCAAGATGATCATTACCGGTGATGTCACACAGATGGACCTCCCCACAGGCGCGAGCGGGTTAACCACCGTGGGTGGGATTTTGGATGAACTAGAAGATATTCACTTTGAATACCTCAGCGCGAAAGATGTCGTGCGCCATTCCTTGGTTTCTCGCATTGTGGATGCCTACGCCGAATTCGAAGCGAGCAAACGTGGGCGTTGAGGTCAACAACGAATCCGGTATCGAGGTCGAGGTGTCCTCACTCCAGGCCATAGCCGAGCACGCCATGAACGCGATGAAGGTTCACCCCAGTGCTGAGCTTGCTGTGGTTCTAGTCGATGAGGCAGCGATGTCAGAGCTCCACGTCACGTGGATGGAGGAACCCGGACCCACCGATGTGCTGAGTTTTCCGATGGATGAATTGCGCCCAGGCAGAGAGGACCAACCCCTCCCCGAGGGTATTTTGGGCGACATCGTTTTGTGCCCCTCCGTCGCGGCCACGCAGGCGCAGGCCGCGGGTCACAGCACGCTTCACGAGTTGCATATTTTGATCGTTCACGGACTTCTTCACCTGCTGGGTTTTGATCACGCTGAACCTGAGGAGGAAAAGGAAATGTTTGGCCTCCAGGGTGAGATTGTGTCCAGTTTTAGCGAGAATCCCGCGGTGGATTAATGGCTATCGTCTTTGTTCTCGTAGCGTTGTTTTTAGTCGTGGTGGGTGGTTTGCTCACCGCCATCAATGCTGGTCTTGGCGTGGTCGGTCGCAATGACCTGATCGAACTAGCGGCCACGAAGAAGAAGCCGCAGGCACTGCATCGTCTGGCCTCAGACCTCCCGGCTCACATCACCGCGCTTCGCTTTGTTCGAGTGGTGGTGGAGACGATGGCTGCTGTGTTAATCACCTTGGCGGTGTCGCTGTGGCTGGGTTCCTGGTGGCAGGTGCTCTTGGTTTCGGGAGCAATCTTGACCGCGGTGTCGTTTGTGGTGGTTGGCTCAAGTCCCCGATCAGTGGGTGAGCGTAATGCGTCGACCATGGTGGGATTGTTCGCCGGTCTGGTCCGGGCAGTTCGCATGGTGGTGGGCCCGTTGGCTGATGGGCTCATTGTTCTGGGAAATATCGTCACGCCCGGAGCCGGGGGCGTGAAGCGTGTGGCCAGTGAAGATCAACTGCGTAACTGGGTGGATGAAGCCGCAGACCAGGACATTCTGGAAGAGGAAGACCGCGAGCTCCTCCACTCTGTCTTTGAATTCGGCGACACGATTGTTCGCGAAGTAATGGTGGCTCGCACCGACATGATTACGGTCGACGCGGACGACTCCCTGCATCAGGTGATGGCCGTCTTCCTGGATAAAGGGGTGTCGCGTATTCCCGTGATTGGCAAAGACAGCGACGAAGTGCTGGGCATTTGCTATCTGCGCGATGTCGCACGGGTGGAACACGAAAAGCCAGCAGCGGCCAAAAAAATGGCCATTTCCCAGTTGGCGAAGCCAGCGCTCTTTATCCCGGAGAGTAAGAAAGCAGATGACACCCTGCGTTTTTTGCAAAGTGAACAAAACCATCTGGCTATGGTCGTGGACGAATACGGCGGCATTGCTGGCTTGGTCACCCTAGAAGACCTCATTGAAGAGCTGTTGGGGGACATATCTGATGAATATGACCGCGATGTGGAAGAGATTTATCCTCTGGGCCCTGACAGCTATCGAGTATCAGCCAAGTACTCGGTGGACGATCTGGCCGACCTCTACGACGTCGACATCGATGAGGATGATGTCGACACGGTAGGAGGCCTTCTCACCAAGCATGTCGGGCGTATTTTGGAAGCAGGTTCTCGGGCCGAAACACCTGACCTCGTATTAGTGGCCGAAAAACCGGCAGGCCGCAATCAACGAGTGGCCTGGATTGTCGTCTCACCCACGTCATCGTGGTTAGAGCGCAAAGCGATTCGAGAAGAGATTGATCAGGCCCGAACCGGAGAGGTAACACTGCCATGACCTATCGGGCCGGGTTCGTCAGTTTTGTGGGGCGACCCAATGTGGGCAAGTCCACCCTGATGAACGCGTTAGTAGGGGAAAAAGTGGCCATCACGTCCTCGAAACCCCAAACAACCCGGCATGCGATTCGCGGAATCCTGCATCGTGAGGATGGCCAATTAGTCATTGTCGACACCCCCGGAATTCATCGCCCGAGAACACTCCTAGGTCAACGCCTCAATGATCTGGTGCAATCCACCCTGGCCGATGTTGACGTCATTGCCCTGTGCATTCCCGCCACAGACAAAGTCGGCCCTGGCGATCGATATATCGCCAAGAGCCTGGAATCTTTTGGCCGGGCGCGAAAAATTGCGCTAGTCACCAAAACCGATGTGGCTACCAGCACCCACATTGCCGAACGGTTGCTGGAGGTCTCGGAATTGGGGGAGTTCGAGGCCATCATTCCGGTGTCGGGAATCACCGGAGAGCAGCTCGATATCGTGGTGCGAGAAATTATCTCGCTGATGCCTGAATCAGAACCTCTTTATCCCAGCGAAGATTCCACCGAACAAACCCTCGAGGTGCGCATTGGCGAACTCATCCGGGAAGCCACTCTCGAGGGAGTGAGTGATGAACTGCCGCACTCCATCGCCGTCACGATTGATGAAATGGGAGATCGTGAGGATGGCCTGCTCCAGATTTTTGCCAACGTGTGGGTTGAGCGCGATAGCCAAAAAGGCATCATCATTGGCAAAGGTGGCCAGAAACTCAAAGGAATTGGGCAAGAGGCCAGGGTGGGGATTGAAAAACTCCTAGATCGACGGGTGTATCTCGCTCTGCAAGTGAAGGTGTCCAAGGAATGGCAACGCGACCCTAAAAAGTTGGACAAATTGGGGCTCTAAAGGGCTCTAGCGCCGATTTTGTCCTCCGTGTTAGCCTTAGTAGGTGAGCACAAGCCTTCTCCTCCTCCTTCCCCGCCGCGCCGGGGCCTCTTACTAGGCCATCCCCCCGACGCGGCTAACGCACTTGTGGCCACCACGCAGTATTAGACGTAGGGGACAAAGCTCATGAAGAACACACAGGCACCATCATCCATGCCGATACACAAATATCGGCCGTATCGCGAGAGCTTAGGCGTCGATCTTCCCGATCGCACCTGGCCGAGTAAAACCATTACGCAAGCACCGCGCTGGTGCGCAGTGGATTTGCGCGATGGTAACCAAGCCTTAATCGATCCGATGAGCCCGGAGCGCAAGCGCATCATGTTCGATCTTTTGGTGCGGATGGGATACAAGGAAATCGAAGTTGGTTTCCCCTCGGCATCTCAGACCGATTTTGACTTCGTTCGCTCGCTGATCGAAGAGAACCTGATTCCTGAGGACGTCACCATCCAGGTGTTGACCCAAGCGCGGGAACACCTAATCAAACGCACCTATGAGTCGCTGATCGGCGCAAAACAGGCGATTGTGCACCTGTATAACTCTACGAGCACGTTGCAACGCGAAGTGGTGTTCCGCACCGACAAACAGGGCATTATTGATATTGCCCTCGACGGTGCGCGCTTGTGTCGGTCGATGGAATCCATGGTGCCCGGCACCGATATTTATTACGAGTATTCACCCGAGAGCTACACCGGCACAGAGCTCGAATTTGCTGTGGATGTGTGCAATCAAGTCTTGGAAGTGCTCGAGCCCACCTCCGAGCGCAAGGTTGTCATCAATCTTCCTGCGACGGTGGAAATGGCGACCCCCAATGTCTACGCCGACTCGATTGAGTGGATGTCGAGACACCTTAACCATCGGGACAATGTGCTCCTGAGCCTCCATCCGCACAATGACCGCGGTACCGCGGTGGCTGCTGCGGAGCTGGGTTACCTGGCGGGTGCTGATCGTATCGAAGGCTGTCTCTTTGGTAATGGTGAGCGCACCGGAAACGTCGACCTTGTCGCACTGGGGCTGAACCTCTTTACCCAGGGCATCGACCCACAAATTGATTTCAGTGATCTAGATGAGATCAAGCGAACCGCTGAATACTGCAACCAACTGGCGGTCCCAGAGCGCAGTCCCTGGGCAGGCGACCTGGTGTACACGGCCTTTAGCGGGTCGCACCAAGATGCCATTAAGAAGGGCTTTGAAGCGATGGAAGCCACCGCGCAGGCAGCGGGCGTGAGCGTAGATGACATTGAGTGGGCTGTTCCGTATTTGCCGATCGATCCCAAAGATGTCGGGCGCACCTATGAGGCAGTCATTCGCGTTAATTCTCAATCGGGTAAGGGTGGGGTTGCCTACCTGCTCAAGACCGATCACGCTCTCGATTTGCCGCGCAAACTGCAGATTGAGTTTTCTGGGGTCGTGCAGGCGAAGACTGACGCAGAAGGCGGCGAGGTCACGAGCGACCAGATCTGGCACATTTTCCAGGATGAGTACCTGCCCGCCCAGGAGCTCGAAGCCAAGTGGGGTCACTACGAAATCCACCAGACGCGTTCCGCTAGCGATATGGATGGCTCAGTCTCCCTCGAGGTCAAACTTCGCGCGGGCGATGAGGTCCTGGACGCGGCAGCCGAAGGTAACGGTCCGATTGCAGCATTTTTGAGCATTCTCTCAAAACGTGGTGTTGAGGTCCGGTTGTTCGATTATGTCGAGCACACCCTCAGCGCCAGTGGAGACGCTCAGGCTGCCGCCTATGTGGAGCTTGAGGTCAATGGCAAGACTCTGTGGGGTGTGGGAATAGATGGTGATATTTCCACCGCCTCGCTCAAAGCCATTGTCTCGGCTGTTAACCGCGCCCTGCGTTTAGAAAACCTGGTGCCGCAATTGGTAGCGGCACGGTAGTAACAAAGTATTCGCGCGCCCAGTCCCCGCTTCGCCTCCCAGGCGCGGGATACTAGAGACATGCCCACCTATCGTGATGACGCTATTGTCTTGCGCACACATCTCTTAGGTGAGGCCGACAAAATCGTCACCCTGTTGTGTAAAAAGCACGGCAAGGTGCGAGCCGTGGCTAAAGGGGTGCGCAAAACCACCTCGCGTTTCGGGGCCAGACTAGAGCCCTTCACCGTCGTGGACGTTCAGCTCTATGAGGGTAAAAGCCTGGATATCATCCAGCAGGCGGATGCCATCGACAACTATTCCCAAGCGATGAGCCACGATTACGCCAAATACACCGCAGCTATGGTGATGGTGGAAACGGCCGACAAACTAACCGACCATGATTTTTTGCCCACTCACTACATGTTGCTCAATGGCGGCCTGCGGTCTCTCGCCCAGGGTGAGCACCCATCGGGCGCCATAGTGGATAGTTATTTACTCCGCGCCTTGGCGCTGGCCGGTTGGTCACCGAGTATCACCCGATGCGCGGTCACCGGGGACGAGGGAGACCATCGCGCCTTCGTGGTGTCGATGGGGGGTGTTGTCTCTGATGGCCTTGCTCCTGCGGGTTCACCGAAACTTAGCGATGGCGGCAAGGAGTTGCTCATTGCCCTGGTGGAGGGTGATTGGGCCGCGGTCGACAAAGCCGAGCCAGCCGTATCCTCGCAAGTATCGGGGCTCATTGCCGCCTATACCCAGTTCCACCTCGAGCGTCATGTGCGGTCCTTGGCCCACTTGGAGCGAGGGGTAAGCGAGGCGGTGTCGTAATGGCTGGCGAATTTCTTCCTCTGGACTGGACTCATCAAAGCCCCCCAGAGCTGGATAAGAATCAAATTCCCCGGCATGTGGCCATCGTGATGGATGGAAATGGGCGCTGGGCTAACGCTCGCGGTCTAGCGCGGGTGGAGGGACACAAAGCGGGCGAAGCCGCCCTGCTGGATATCGTGGCCGGAGCTCTCCAAGCGGGAGTGAGCCACTTGTCGGTCTATGCGTTTTCCACCGAAAATTGGAATCGATCCCCCGACGAAGTCAGATTCTTGATGGGGTTCAATCGCGATGTGTTGCGCCGCAGGCGGGATCAATTAGACCACTGGGGTGTTCGCATTCGCTGGTCGGGTCGCAAGCCCAAGTTGTGGTCCAGTGTGATCAAAGATCTGGAGTTTGCCGAAGACATGACCGCGGGCAACTCGGCCCTCACGCTGAGTATGTGTGTGAATTATGGCGGTCGGGCAGAGCTTGTTGATGCGATGCGAGAAATTGGCCAAGAGGTGGCCGAGCAGCGCCTTGTCCCCTCCCGGATTAGTGAAAAAACTGTGCAACGCCATCTCTATATCCCCGATGCCCCCGATGTGGACCTGTTTATTCGGACATCGGGGGAGCGGCGGACCAGTAATTTCTTGCCGTGGCAGAGCGCATATGCCGAGATGGTGTTTCTGGAGACCCTGTGGCCAGATATGACCAGGGTCCAGCTCTGGGAAGCCCTGGAGGAATATCAGCGACGCTCCCGGCGCTTTGGTAAAGCGATTGACACTCCGAGGCAACCGGCAAAAGGCTCTCGCTAAGATAGAGGCTTGTGGCGCCCTCAGGGCGCTCGAACAAGGGAGTACTAGGTGGCAGCCAAGAACAAGCTCGATAGCGTTATTGCGCTTGCCAAGAGACGCGGTTTCGTCTTTCAGTCTGGGGAAATCTATGGTGGCTCCCGCTCCGCCTGGGATTACGGGCCCTTGGGTGTAGAGCTCAAAGAAAACATCAAACGTCAATGGTGGCGCCACACCGTCACGTCGCGCAGTGATGTCCTCGGTCTTGATTCAGCCGTGATTTTGCCCAAGGCGGTATGGGAAGCCTCCGGTCACGTGGAAGTCTTTAGCGACCCGCTCGTGGAGTGCCTGGGGTGCCACAAGCGCTACCGTGGCGATCACCTGCTCGAGGAGTATGAAGAGAAAAAGGGTCGAGCCCCCGAGAACGGTCTTGCCGATATTGCCTGCCCGCACTGTGGCAATAAAGGAAAATTTACCGAGCCTAAGCCTTTTAGTGGGTTGCTCAAAACGTACCTGGGTCCAGTCGATGACGAAGCTGGCATGCATTATTTGCGCCCCGAAACGGCGCAGGGAATTTTTGTGAATTTCAATAATGTGGTGTCCACTGCACGGATGAAGCCGCCTTTTGGTATTGCTCAGATCGGAAAAAGCTTCCGCAACGAAATTACGCCGGGAAACTTTATTTTCCGCACCCGGGAATTCGAACAAATGGAAATGGAATTCTTTGTCAAGCCTGGGGAAGACGAGACCTGGCACCAGTATTGGATTGATCGCCGCCTGGCGTGGTACACAGATTTAGGTATCAATCCAGACAACCTTCGCCTCTATGAGCACCCGAAAGACAAGCTCTCGCACTATTCCAAGCGCACAGTCGATATTGAGTATCGATTCGGATTCTCCTCGGGTGAATTTGGGGAGCTTGAAGGTGTCGCCAACCGCACGGACTTCGACCTCAAGACCCATTCGGAGCACTCAGGAACTGAGCTGGCGTATTTTGATCAAGCTGCTGATGAGCGGTGGACGCCCTATGTGATCGAACCAGCGGCTGGTTTGACGCGTTCCCTGATGGCCTTTTTGGTGGATGCCTATGCTGAGGATGAAGCCCCGAACGCCAAGGGCGGAGTAGACACCCGCACGGTGTTGCGCCTGGATAGAAGGCTTGCTCCGATCAAGGTCGCTGTGTTGCCGCTGTCTCGCCACGAGGATCTGTCCCCCTTAGCGCAGCGCATCGCCGATGACCTGCGTGCGCACTGGAATGTCGAGTTCGATGATGCCGGTGCGATTGGGCGCCGCTATCGTCGCAACGATGAAATCGGCACACCCTTCGCGTTGACTGTGGACTTTGATTCGTTAGACGATAACGCCGTGACGATTCGCGAGCGCGACACCATGGCGCAGGAAAGAGTGTCGTTGGATCAACTCCAGGGCTACCTGGCTCAAGCACTGCTGGGAGCGTAATCGTGGCGGGGGCTGCCACCACCGCGAAGCCGCTGTGCATCGGCCCGCTTGAGCTGGACATCCCCGTTGTCCTCGCGCCTATGGCGGGAATCACGAACACCGCTTTTCGGCGCTTGTGTCGAGAATTTGGCGCGGGGCTTTATGTCAGCGAAATGATTACCTCCCGAGCCCTGGTGGAGCGCACTCCGACCAGTATGCGCCTGATTAAGCACCATGAATCAGAGGTTCCGCGCAGTATTCAGCTCTATGGCGTGGACCCCACCACGGTGTCAGAAGCCATCAAATTCCTGGTCGATGAAGATTTGTGTGACCATATTGACCTCAATTTTGGATGCCCCGTTCCTAAAGTCACCAGAAAAGGCGGCGGCGCGGCCCTCCCCTGGAAGAGGGACCTTTTTCGCGACATCGTCGAATCCGCGGTGAAAGCCTCTGGTGCTTTGCCTTTGACCATCAAAATGCGCAAAGGAATTGACCAAGATCACCTGACCTTTGTGGAGGCGGGAAAAGCGGCCGAGGGTGCCGGGGTTGCCTCCATCGCTCTCCATGCCAGGACCGCGTCGGAGTTTTACTCTGGGCATGCGGATTGGGACGCCATTGGGGAGCTCAAATCAACTATTTCT
>Ga0213861_10005400_pt1 | contig 10252 bp, 11 predicted proteins | sample PICome_4_FD_160110 | JGI IMG/M metagenome (GOLD analysis project Ga0213861, IMG submission 160110) | Coastal seawater microbial communities near Pivers Island, North Carolina, United States - PICO131 | ecosystem: Environmental > Aquatic > Marine > Coastal | place: USA: North Carolina...
CTCGCTCGTGCTCCGTTAAGCCCTCTACGCGGTTATCGACGAACCAAACCGTCACGAATTCTGTGCTGTCGCCCTTGCCACTGCAGAATTGCAAGGCCGTTGCGCTCCCTTTGAACTCCTGCTCCATCTCATAAGCGCCTGCCATGACGAAGACTTCTTCGTAAGACATCCCTCGATGTATGTTCATTGAAGCGTCGGAAGCATCTGGTATGCCAGAACATCCAGCGATCACTGCGCTAAGTACCCCGATGCAAATGCCTCGACCCATCCTACACCCCTCTAATATTGCCACTCCTCACTCTGAACCTTGACACCATTATCACGAGTTAAGCAACTTGTTGATACCACACCTCTCCAGTCTTTGGATGTATACCGATGTGGTGTTGACCAATCGTCATACTGTGCAGGTAGTCCCCTGGTGGCCGCAAGGCATCGTCTAATGGTCGCAGCACCAAATCACCATGAGGGTTCGTCACCGCCTGATAGGTCCCTGCTGGGGTCACAAAGGTCTGCCCAGCCTCGAGCACTTGTCGTTCTGGGCTACCCCAATTGATGGGTTTGCCCCATGCCCCGGTGTTTCCGATGCCACCCGCAGTCTGACCGGCTGCTGCCGCCTCCCAATCGGGCAGCAACGCCTCAGATGCCTCAACGCTCGATCCACAATATGCCGCGTGCACCCACCAATTTGCCAGTTCTGCTCGACTCCCTGCTGGCGCTGCTTCATATTCTCGCACCAACGGGATAGGTTGTGGAGCCGCGGTCTGAAGTCGCTGCTGGTTGGCAGGACTCCGAGTGCCACCCTCCTCAGATGCCTTTTCGGTATTCTCTGCCCGCCGCAATGCTGCCTGAAAATCGGGTTTTGGGCTGGCATCCTCACTGGCTGGATTCGCATAGAATTGACCAGAAAATCGCGTATCTTCGTAGACCCCTGACGTAACATTAAACATATTTCATTCCCCTACTGTCGGTAACAACGTGCCAACCATTGATCGCTGTGCAAGCTGCGCCCAACGCGCTGCCGCGCCTCGCTCACCTCATAACTTCAGGTAATGAGCGGCCACCTATAGTCCATTCACGGCAAACTTTTGCCACTCGTGGTTGTGCCTTTCAACTGTTCGAATCCCCTGAGTCAATGCCCTAGAGCCCCATCGAAACCCAAGCAAAGCGAGATTTCACAATCTTTGCCACCGCTCATGCAACTCGAACCCGCATTCATATCGGTTTATATAGCCCGCGGCTACACGCCCCATCACTGTAGCTTGCAAATCGCGTGCCAAAGACAATCGGGCGGCAACCAGGGTGATCAATTGTCCACGGAGCGACGACGCCCGCTCACGCTTCTCTTTGCGGGAGAGACTATGAATTGTCCATTTATAATCCTCGAAATAAACGAGGCTATTTCGCATAATTTTCTGCGCGTCGCGCCAGGCGCTAATTTGCTGAGTCACTCATTTGCTTTTTTGCTTTCAGTCGCTATTTTTTGGACGAAGCTATCTGCCGATTTATATCTCATCTCAAGCATGACTGAAGGGGCCTATTCACTCCGCGGATTCAACCTGAAAGGTGCTTTAGAGCGTCGTCGGCATGAGCCAATTTCCAAACTTGAGGGCGAAAAACTATGATTGCTCTAAAGTTTTAATAAAACCTACCGCTAATAAAAGTAATTCGATGTGTCCACCAGCCTGTCTCTGAAGATGGTCATACAGAATGCATAACGGGAGCAATGATTTGCTCGTTGGTTTTCTGGGACACGTGCGGTAATGAATTCAATAGCTTCCAAAAACAACTTGACCCTCGACACCGAATCTTGGCGGGTTGCGTACCGCGAGATCGTTGAACAATATCAATCGGGACAGATGCCCACCGCGTTTGACAAAGCACTGCGCGCCACAGAAAAATTCCCTTTTAGCCCCGACTTGTGGAGGTTATTAGGTTCAATAAGCCAAGACTTAAATCGGGCCGAAGTAACGATTGCTGCCTTTAGACAAGCACTAGCATTGAGTGGCGACGACCCAGTAAATCATTCGAACCTCGCCATCGCGCTGCATCAAGACGGGCAAATGGCAGAGGCAATCCTGTCTCTTCGACGCGCTACCGAACTCGACCCATCGGACGCCGATGCGCATTACAATCTCGGGGTTCTCTTAAAAGAGGCAGGGCGATTTAAAGAGGCAATAGAGACTTATCGCAAAGCCTTGAACCTGAACCCCGAAGTTGCAGAGGCTTTTAATAACCTCGGTATTTTACTCTGCGAGCAAGGGCGATTGGGTGAGGGCATAGACGCCTACAAGATGGCGTTATCAGTCCAACCAAATTATTGGGAGGCGTTGCTCAACTTAGGGACTGAATTGCAGAAAGTTCATTTCGCCTCAGAGGATCGCAGCCTTTATCCATGCCTACAGGACCTGCTCAATGCCGCAAATATGGTGGCTCCACCTGATGTGGCTCCCGCCATCTTGAGCTTGCTAAAGCATGACCCAATCCTAATAGCGATGTTGCGGGAGCCATCTGAACAGCTTGACCTTCAGACCCATCTCGAACGTATTTCAAAGTTGGATCAACTCCCCTTGCTGCAAATACTAATGCGCTTGTGTCCCCTACCAGACCTCGAGCTAGAGAGGATTTTTACAGGTACCCGCAGCGCTCTTCTGGAGCATGTATCCGCGCTCGCAGATGCACCGTTTCTCGAGTCTTTTCAGGCAACACTCTCTTTGCAGTGCTTCTTGAACGAGTATGTGTATTTTGAAACTGAGCGAGATAGTGAAAACGTTGCAGGCTTGAAGCGTCATATCGAGAGAAATCTCGCAGCAGGAAAAGAGCCAGAAGTAGCCGAGGTGCTGTGTCTGGGCTCATTCCGTCCGCTACACCGATTTCGGTGGAGCGAGGACCTTTCTTGCCTAAAAAAACTGCCTGAAATCAGAGAGCGCCTGATCGCACAGCCTCTCACCGAGCAGAGGCTAGCGAGAAAGATCCGCACCCTCGGCCCGATTTCAAATGACGTTTCTATCAAAGTGAAGCGCCAATATGAAGAAAACCCCTATCCCCGCTGGGCTCAGCTGGGTATTTGTCAGCCTAAGTTAACGGTTGATGACTATCTCAAGGGGCAAGGCATTCGCCATCACAGTCTGAGGGATCAAGCGTTAGATTCCCCAAGAATACTGGTGGCAGGTTGCGGCACCGGCCAGCACGCATTGCAAGTGGCACTCAGGCATCCTGAGTCCCAGGTTTTAGCGGTAGATTTAAGCCGCACGAGTCTCAGCTATGCCCAACGACAAGCAAATCGCCTCGGAGTAACGGGATTGGAGTTCATGCAAGGAGACATCTTAGACCTTGCAAAACTGGGCGAGCACTTCGATATCATCGAGAGCATTGGTGTGCTCCACCACATGGACGATCCCTCGGTGGGTTGGGCAGTTCTGACAGAGCTCCTCGGCCCCTCTGGTCTCATGAAGATAGGTCTGTATAGCGAACTGGCGAGGAAAGATATCGTCACAATACGTGAAGAAATAGCGGCCCTTGGTCTGCAAGGATCCGAGGCAGAAATTCGGGACTTTCGGCACCAGATCGCGCAATCAACAAAAAGTCATCATGAACAACTGGCCATGTCTAAGGACTTTTTCAGTTTAAGTGAATTGAGGGACGCGATCTTCCACATCCAAGAGCATCGCTTCACTATTCCTCAACTGGTTCAGTGCCTCGAGAATTTGAAGCTGCAATTTTGCGGGTTTACTCCTAGCGAATTGAACCATGAGCTGGATCTCTACTATAACTGCCAAGCTGACCGCCATAATCTCAACGCTTGGCACCAATTTGAAGTGGATCATCCTGACACTTTTCGGGGCATGTACCAATTCTGGTGTCAGAAAGCCGCCTATACCCAATAGCAGTCTGCATGTGCCCAGTACCAGCACCCCCTCTACAAAATATTTTATGATTATTACCTGTTATTTTAATTCACAGCGGAATGCAAACGCATTGAGCCCTTCCTAACCGATAGCCGGTCACCGAGCGCGCTGGCAATCAGCGCTGATCCAATCGACAAATTACCCAACATCTGACACAGATAATGGCGATCGGTTCGTGCTAGCGTGCATCAAGAAGTGGGTGGTAGTTGATAGAAAACTGACGTCGAGGGAGAGTCGCAATGGCTCTGACACGCAGTGAGTCGATAACGCTGGTAATCTTTATACTGGCACTTACCTTAAATCTCGTTCTCTTAGACGAGGATCTCTTGAGACTGCTGGGTATGTGCGGAGACGGCTTGCTACAGATTTCCTGCGAGGTGGACTGAACATCAGGCCCATTGATATCCAGAAGGTGGAGCACCTTTTGCAACCCTCCGAGAGCCAACGGTGAAATCAGGCTCTGGACTTAACCTCTGCCACTGCCTCTCTTTTTGCAGCAACCCCACTCATCACTGCACGCACTGCCCGCGGGACATAAAGGGCGCCCCAGATGCAGGTGACGACAAATTGCCCTACCCACAAACTTCTCAGCCAGCGGTCTGATCCCAAGTCGGTCGTGATCATCGTAATGATAGCAAGCATCATCACTAACCATACGAAGCAAAGACATCTGGAGATTTTCACTGTTATGGGATGCATGCAAAGGCCTCCTTTACCACCGATATTCTGCCATGAATTGACAGATAAAATGTGAATTCTTTGTGACTCTCTGCGCACAGACGGCACACCAGGGCGTTCGAACTACCCTTCAACAGACAGAGGCACGGCCGGAACCTGCATGCTGCTTTTGCTCGACCTCCTTACCGGCCTACCCCCTATTCAATGCCTCTTTTCGCTGAAAGGCGGCTTGGTAGCAGGTTCCAGTCCAACCACACTCAGCTTTCGAGGAAACCAGCGGAAGCCGAGTGGCGCGATGTGCTGCGTGCCCTAGTTCAAGATTGAACGGATATGTAGTATGCCCATCAGAGTGAACAGTTTTTTGGATCAATACGCGCGGATTTCTCCGGATCAGCAAGCCCAGTAGACAGAATCAGCGAGGCGGCTACTCTCAATAGGGCCTTGATATTTCCTATACTTGTCTCCGCCGAGGGCGGTGCGGTCGAAAAACGATGTGGCGCGTGATGTCTCTGACTGATTTTTGCTCACCTACTCATACCGACTGCCGCGCTTGTCGACACGGTTTTCCGCGATAACGCCGTGCTGGCGCTGAGTTGCTTATCTCGCATCAAAATAGCGTAATCCTCCCCCAAACAGACAGACCAATTTGGGCAAAAAACGGTGCGATATGCGCACCGTAATGGTGCGACTCGCCGAGCTCACAGAGCCTAAGGCGCCGCATTTACGCTTTAAAATCTCCATAAAAATCTGATTTGTATTGATTAATTACAAATTGGCCCAAGCTATGCACGGAATAGGTTGAAGAAATCGCTGATTCTGCTTTTGAGACAAACCGTCTAGGAGTCGGTCCATTTTTAGAATGGCGATAAGCCAACTAAGCAATCGCCATCTTAAGCGACGGTTTCTTCGGAGGGTGTCATGAAGTTGATTACTGCAGTTATAAAGCCTTTCAAGTTGCATGACGTGCCTGAGGCACTTTCCACGATGGGTGTTCAAGGTATTACGGTGAGCGAGGTGAAAAACTTCGGTCGTCAGAAAGGACATCTACACTTAATGCGGTGGGTCAGCATGTCACTGTATCCGAGCTGAGGTAGCCCCCGATGAGTAAACCGTGGCGCAGCTATAGGACAGGAGCATTCTTTGATGAATTGATGACTGATCGTGGAAGCCCTAGAGTCACTCCGAGGCGTGCGATTAACTTCTTCAGGGGTTTGTCGGCAGATGAATTGCAGGCGCGGCGCTCGGCGGCAGAACTCGCTATTAAAGAGATGGGCATTTCATTCACGGTCCATACCGAACAAGATAATATCGACCGGGCGTGGCCCTATGACATGATTCCTCGGATTATCTCGGCGAGGGAGTGGGCGACTCTCAGCAGAGGGTTGGCTCAGAGAACCCGCGCTCTGAATTGCTTTATTGACGATATTTACAACCAACAGCGGATTTTAATCGACGATATTGTGCCCGCTGATATTGTACTGGAGTCGGATAACTATAAGTCCCAATGTGAAGGTTTTAGTCCTCGATTTGGGGCTTGGGCACATATTTGTGGGAGTGATCTGGTCCGTGATCATCGTGGCCGCTTTTTTGTACTCGAAGATAATTTGCGGGTTCCTTCCGGCGTCTCCTACATGTTGGAAAACCGCGAAATCAGCAAACGTGTGGTCCCCGAGCTGTTTAGGAATTACAGCATTCTCCCGGTTGATGATTACCCCCTGAAGCTCTACGAGATGCTGGCCGCGCTATCGCCCAGAACAGCAAAACGCCCCAACATTGTCGTGCTAACACCCGGCATTTATAACGCAGCGTATTTTGAGCATGCTTTCCTGGCGCAGGGGATGGGGGCTGAATTGGTGGAAGGTACGGATCTCACAGTGACTGATGACGATTGTGTTTACATGCTCACCGTTGATGGATCAGTCCGAGTGGATGTGATTTATCGAAGGATCGATGAAGATTTTATTGACCCGGAGGCCTTTCGGGCGGACACAGTTTTAGGCGTTCCCGGACTCATGCGGGCATGGCGGAGTGGCAAGGTGGCCATTGCCAACGCTCCGGGCGCAGGGGTAGCCGATGACAAGGTCATCTATGCCTTCGTTCCCGAAATGATCCGTTACTATCTGAAAGAGACGCCCTTGCTCAGTAATGTGCCCACTTATTTGTGTGTGCGTGAACAGGATCGCGAGTACGTGTTAAAAAATATCTCAAAGTTAGTGATCAAACCCGCCAATGAATCAGGCGGCTATGGGATTATGGTGGGGCCACATAGTAGCCCCGCCCAACACCGCAGATACGCACGGCTCATCGAGAGTGATCCACGGAACTACATCGCTCAGCCAACACTCTGTCTCTCAACTGGACCGACCTTGATAGAAAACACGGTGCAACCCAGACATCTGGATTTGCGACCTTTTATTCTGCAGAGCAAAGACGTTTGGGTGACCCCGGGTGGGCTCACCCGCGTTGCGCTGAAGAAGGGCTCTCTAGTGGTGAATTCGTCTCAGGGTGGTGGGAGTAAAGACACTTGGGTAGTTGAGGGTAAGCCATGAGTATGCTGTCGAGTGTCGCCGAGCGTCTTTACTGGATGGCGAGATATTTGGAACGGACAGAGGATACAGCGCGGCTTATTAAGACTTACAACCACTTGATTATGGATATTCCCAAAGGAGCGGAACCGCCCTGGGACATCATGATCGATATTCTCGACGCGCAATCGATGTTCCGAGCGCGGTTCAAAGTGGGCAGTGAGCAAAACGTGCTGAAGTTTCTGATTGCCGACGATAAAGCGACCTGTGGAATCCCCTTCGCAGCGAGAGCGATGCGCGAAAACGTTCGCACTACCAGGGATGTGCTCCCCGAAGAGGCTTGGGAGCTAGTGAATGGACTTCACCTTTTCGTGGAGAATGAGGCGGCAAGATCCTCAGGGCGCCGGCACCGCCATCATTTTTTATCTGAGGTGATTGGGCGATGTCAGATGATCAATGGTTTGATCGGTGCCTCCTTGCCACGAGACCACGCCTATGGGTTCATCAAATTAGGTCGTCTGATCGAATGTACCGATATGACCACACGCGTCATGGACGTCGCTGCAGGTGATATCATGAATCGCGCGGGTCGCTTCGGCACGATTGAGCCGCTTCTCTGGGGGTCTTTACTTCAAGTGCTCTCGGCGGCTGGCGCTTATCGCCGTGAAGTTGGCCCCATTGTGGAAAAAGCTGCAACACTTAATTTTGTTTTGCGAAGTACCGAGTTTCCGCGCTCGATAAAATATTGTGTGCGTGAAACCCGCAAAGAATTGATGCGTCTAAAGAATCATGACTTCGCGATACGTGCGACAGAGCGATTGCGACGGCGACTAGCTCGACTCGACGTAGAGCAGGTGACGCGAGAGGAACTCCATTATTACGTCGATAACTTCCAGCAGCAGCTGAACAGGCTAGATGCCGCTATCCATGCCACGTGGTTTCATGGGGAAAGCGCGTGAGACGTTTTCAGTGTTCCTGTGGCGAAGCGATATTTTTCGACAATCAGCAGTGTTTAAGCTGTGCCGCCCGTGTAGGCTTTGATCCTGCAACACTAACGATGGCGCCATTGGAGGAGCACGGCCACCTGACTTATTGCGATAATGAGGGGCATGGCGTTTGTAACTGGCTTCGACCCAAAAAATCCGATAGCTCACTTTGCGTAGCATGCCAATTCAATCGGACTATTCCTAACCTTAAGCTGCCGAATAATATTCAGCGATGGGCAGCCCTAGAGCGCGCAAAAAAGAGATTATTTTATTCGCTTTTTCGATTGGGTCTCCCTTTGATGAGCAGTTGGCGCAACCCTGAACGAGGCCTGCTATTTGATTTTGTCGATGATGCTCGCACCCAGCCCGATGCTTACCCCGATACCTTTATTACATCGGGTTTTGCCAATGGAGTGATTACGATCAACTCTTTAGAAGCAGATGATGCAGCGCGGACTGCGGCGCAGATCGAGTTACGTGAGCGATACCGGACACTTCTTGGCCATTTTCGTCATGAGTCAGGACACTATTTTTGGATGTTTTTAGCCGATGACGAGCAGCAGACCGCTTCTTTCCAAAGAATATTTGGAGATGCCTCCAATAGTTACCGAGCATCTCTGGAGCGTCATTACGCGCAGGGACCGCCGGCAGATTGGGAACGGTCATACATCAGTGCTTACGCAAGCTCGCACCCGCTCGAGGACTGGGCCGAAACTTGGAGTCATTATTTGTTGATGCACGATGCGCTCGAAACGGCTCACGCCCATGGGCTGACTACTGTTGCGCCATCAGACTGCGCTTTCTCTGAACTTATCTCGCAGTGGCAAGCTGTTAGCGTGGGACTCAATGAAATGAACCAGAGCGTGGGCAGAGACGATGTCTATCCCTTCGTAATCAATGCGCGGGTGCGGGACAAGCTGTCTTATGTCGACACTGTGGTCAATTGGCTTCGAATACCCCCTTGAGACTGGGCAATTGCGCACAGGCTGGTCGAATATTCTCGTCGCAGATTTTCCTGATACTGTTCAGTTAGGGGCGGCTCCCCATGCGATGGCTGGGTTCCAATGATAAATTTCGTCTTTGAATCCAAGAGCACTAGAGGCTTGGGCTATCCAGGTGCTCGCTGTCGCTTTGTTCGCGATAAGTCCGCCGACAGCTGCGAAAAAGCCTGCCACGATTAACAATTGAGCGCCGATTCTCATAGATTCACCTTAAAGTAACTGTTGCCCGCCCAGTCCCAAAAATTCGCTTTCGCAAAACGCTTTCAAGCCGTGCGCTGGCTCAAGGTCACGATGTCGAAGGCAAGTCGACTCTTTTACCCAATACGCGGTGCTAATTTGATAACAAAGTGCAGCTAGGGGCATCGTTGTTGGCAAGAATGCAGACGCCATTGCCTTGCTCACGCCAGACCCAGTCGCTCCGGGATACGAGGCAATGCCTGCGAGAAAAACACTCAAACATTCCGAGCGAGAAAGCGCTGGAGGTAACAGCTCGCAAGAAAAGACGCAGTCAATTTCAAATGATTTTCAGCGTATCGCACCACGCCCAAATTTGCAGAGTTGTTCATTCGCCTTTTATGCTTCCAATCGCTATTTTGAGGGGACGCTATCCGCCGCCTAAGATCTCACCCAAGATTACCCCTCTTTACTTGAGAAAGATAAAAGCTCGTGAGTTCTCAAGCAGTAGACCCACATCCGCCCCCCGTGGCACGTCACCACCGCGCCCTCAATAGTCCAACCCTTTTTTCCTCTCTTCAGAGGTGTAGCATAGAGCCGATGGCTGTTGGCTTACTGCCAATTATCGCCTCGAAAGCCCTCAGTTCTGATACGCTACCGAGGTCATGCCACAATAGAGAGCGGCGCTATGAGTGACAAAGATCAGTCCGACGAAACAACCTTCAATGAGCTTTCATCGGACCTCGCTGACGATTCAGCGCGCGAGGATCCTGCTGGCGAGCCCGAGTCGGAACTGCCCTCGTTTGACGCCTATGGCGACGACGAGGAATGGAGCGCCCTAGATGATGACGAATCACTGAGCGGGGACCCCGAATGGACCGGGGACAATCTCGATGCGCTCGAGCCGACGAGCCCAGAAGAGCCCGACATGCTGACGCCAGCTGCTCCCAGCCGCGACACGGATTCACACTCGCTGTTTGAGG
>Ga0213861_10005401_pt1 | contig 10251 bp, 11 predicted proteins | sample PICome_4_FD_160110 | JGI IMG/M metagenome (GOLD analysis project Ga0213861, IMG submission 160110) | Coastal seawater microbial communities near Pivers Island, North Carolina, United States - PICO131 | ecosystem: Environmental > Aquatic > Marine > Coastal | place: USA: North Carolina...
TCCCTTTTCCTTCAGCGCATCGGCCAAGAGGAGTTGAGCGGGGGTGACGTTGCTGTCAAGTTCCGCGCTGGCAAGGCTGACGCGGCCTTTGTAATAGCCATCAATCCGGCCTGATGCGAGGACGGTGATTTGCACGGTTTGGCCCACCAAGGACGGATCAGCCAGCACGCGGTCGCGCAACTGCGCTGACGCCTCTTTAGAGATCAGGGCACCTGCATCTTTGGCAGTAAGCCCTTCAATTTCAATGCCATTTTCGGCGATGACATCCTTCAACCCTTTGGCGAGAATGGGGCCATAGGTTAAAGTGGTGACCTTTTTCATCACCTCGATATCGCGGGTACCGGATTTATCGAGCTTGGCCTCGGGCAGCTCTACCGTCAGCATAATCTCGGTCTGGCGGAACGCAGACAGGCCGTTGCCAAGGATTGAAGTGATCAGAATGATAAGCGCCAACACACCTATGGCAATCGCAGCCAGACCGTAGGCCTTGAACCTTGCCTCGGCGGCGTTGCGGCGCTTGGTACGGGCGTCTTGCACCAAAAGCGAGCCTTTGCGGGGTGAGGTGTTCATTCGTACTGCTCCCGGTATTTGCGCACGATCATCAGCGCGAGCACGTTCAGCCCCAAGGTCATGGTGAACAGCGTGAGGCCCAGTGCAAAGGCCACCAGCGTTTCGGGCGCGGCAAAGTCGGTGTCGCCTGTAAGTTGACTGACGATTTTGACGGTGACGGTAGTCATCGCCTCAAACGGGTTAACCATTTCACCGAGGCCTTGATTCAGGCGGGCGGCGGCGGCCCCTGCCCCCAAAACCACGATCATCGTCTCACCAATCGCGCGACTGGTGGCCAAAAGGACCGCGCCGACAATGCCGGGCAAAGCGGCGGGGATGACGACTTGGCGGATGGTTTCGGATTTGGTCGCGCCAAGGCCCAAGCTGCCATCACGCATCGCTTGGGGGACGGCGTTGATAATGTCATCCGACAGGGAAGACACAAAGGGGATCAGCATGACCCCCATGACCAAACCTGCGGTGAGGACCGATGACCCCGACGAGCCAAGCCCCAAAGGTTGGGCCAACCAATCGCGGATCATGGGGCCGACGGTGATAAGGGCGAACAGGCCGTAAACGATGGTGGGGATGCCTGCCAGAATTTCGATCATCGGTTTGGCCACAGCGCGCAGTTTTGGACCGGCGTATTCGGATAGGTAAATCGCCGCAAACAGGCCCACCGGAACGGCGAATAAGAGGGCGACGAACGAGATATAAAGCGTGCCCCATAGCAATGGCAAAATGCCGAGGGCCGAGTTGCCGCGAAAATCGGGAGCCCATGTGGTGCCGAACAGAAATTCGGTCCAGGAATATTGTCCGAAAAAGTTGACGGTTTCGAACAGCATCGAAAACACGATGGCCACGGTGGTCAGAATAGCGATTGAGGCCGCGGCGATCAGCAAGCTGAGCACCCAAGTTTCGGCGGCGACACGGGCGCGAAAGTCGGGGCGCGTGCGCAAAACGGCGTGGCCAAGGGCAGCGGCCGAAGCAAGTACTGCCAGCAAAGGCACCAGGCCGGGAAAGCGGGTGATCAGATCAGCCCATAGACCAAACATGCCATTTTGGAGAGAAATTCGGGTCAGGATGGAGCCTGCCAGAAACACAGCAAAGCCGGGGATGAGGGCTGCATAGGCTGCGTTCTGACCGTAAAATCCGGGCAAGGACGCCAGTTTGCGGCTGTCACCGCCTGCCATGACGATGGCGCGTTTACGGGCGGTGAAATACCCGGTTGTCGCGAAAACGATAATCAGAAAAAGCATCATCAAGGGCGACATAGGCGGGTCCGTCTGCAAAGGAAAAGAGGCAGCCCGGAACCCGGACTGCCCTGCGATTTTAGAGGCTTAGTTGCCTGCGGCGGCCACGGCGGCTTGGGTTTCTGCCAAGGCCGGGTCAGAGACAAGACCGTAAGCAGCCAAAGGACCATCTGGGCCTGCCAGCTCATCCGACACGAAGAATTCTGCGTATTCTTTCAGGCCAGGGATCACACCGATGTGCTGGGTTTTCACGTAGAAGAACAGCGGGCGGGATACCGGGTACTCGCCGCTTGCAACCGTTTCGGTCGAAGGAACAACCCCTCCCATCGTGGCCACTTGCAGCTTGTCGGTGTTGTTTTCAAAAAAGGAAAGGCCAAAGACGCCAATGCCGTTCTTGTTGCTTGCAATCCGGGCAAGCGTTTCGGTGTAATCGCCATCAATATCAACCGCGCGACCATCTGTGCGCAGGGCGGAGCAGGCCTTTTCATCGCCACGCTCGGCTTTGACAACCTCGGCAGCGCCTGTGGTTTTGCAGCCTTCGATCACGACTTTTTCTTCAAACACTTCGCGAGTGCCGTGCTTGGTGCCGGGAACGAATGCCATGATCTCTTGCGCGGGCAGATCAGGGTTCACTTCGTTCCACATGGTGTAGGGGTTGGCGACGAGTTTGCCGTCAACCACCACTTCGGCGGCGAGAGCTTTATACCAATCTTCGGGCGTGAAGGCGAAAGCGTTGCCTGCGATCTCGGAGGCAAAAACGATACCGTCATAGCCAAAGCGGACTTCCATAATGTCTGTCACGCCGTTGGCTTTGCAAACTTCAACTTCCGAGTCTTTGATCTTGCGCGATGCGTTGGCGACATCCAGCGTACCTTCGCCCACGCCTTCACAGAACTTTTTCAGACCAGCAGAAGAGCCGCCGGATTCGACCACCGGGGTCGGGAAATCGGTGTTTTCGCCAAAGGCTTCGGCGACGATGGTCGCATAGGGAAGCACGGTCGACGAGCCTGCGATCTGCACCTGATCGCGCGCAGCGGCGGCAGTTGCGGAAAGGGCAGCGATGGCGATGGCCGAGGTAAGCATTGCAGTTTTCATGGCAGTCTCCTGTCTAATATTCGCCTGTTTGGCTTGCGTGATGCCTAACGGCGGCTTGTGACAACAATGCTATATCTTTGTAACAGGTGTATGACAATTCGGCAGGCAGGCAAAATGATTTTTACGTTAAGTTATTGTTTTTATAACGTTTAGTAATTTAGGAACTGTTACAAACGCTTACCAAGACTGCAGCGGAGTTTGGTGATTCTGCACTAACCTAGGTTTGTGTGGCAATTCGGGCGGATTGTTCCGCCCAATGCTGGTGGTTCAACACACCGCCATCGCGGCGCACGTCATGGATGGCGGCCAAGGACACCTCGGCCACGGCCCAACCCGGCGCGTTTAAGGGCGTCTCGGCAAAGATGCCGTTTGCCGGAAAGCCACGGTCAGGCGGGCCATAGATCGCGGCCGAGCCAATATTTTCATCGACCGCCGGGCAGAATGTGCAATCGCCCACAGTGGGGGCATGGACGACAATGCATTGGTTCTCCAACGCCCGCGCCATGGACCCCACGCGCACCCGTGTGAAGCCTGCGAAACTGTCGGTGCAAGAGGGGGCCAGCAAAATCTCGGCACCAGCCTCTACCATCGCGCGGGCAAGCAAGGGAAATTCACTGTCATAGCAAATCACAATCCCGATTTTGCCGATGGGCGTGTCAAACACCGGAAGGCCAGCGCCCGCGACGACATCCCAGGTTTCGCGTTCAAACCGGGTCATGATTTGTTTGTCTTGGTGGCCGATTTTCCCGTTTGGGCCGTAGAATGTGGCGCGGTTAACGGGGCGGTTGCCTGCGAAAAACGGGGCGGAGGCGCCAAGAATATAGACGCCGTACTTTGCTGCGAGTTGGCAATGAAGGGCGTCGACGGCGGGTCCGTGGCGCGCGACTTCATGGAGCGCGGCCTCAATATCCGCTGCAACCGCTGGCCCGCCAAGGCTGGCCAATTCCATCGCGCCATATTCGGGAAACACCAGCAAATCCGCACCCTGCCCCACGGCATCTGCGACCCAATCCGTGATCTTGGCGCTGTAATCGGCAAAGCTGTCCAGATAGGTGAAAGGATAGGCGGCGGCGGCGATTTTCATGGAAAAATCCTTTTCAAAGCAAACGCATCCAGAATTGGAGCGGTTTGCGGCTGGGGGATGTTTGGCCTACATCTGTCCAGTCAAATTCGGCAACGACACCCGGCAAAGGTGCATAGCCACGCCCGCGCCAGAAGGCTTCGTTGGACCGGGGGGCTGAGGGGCGCATAGGGTGATCATCGGGGCGGATCACTGCGCAAAAGGCCACATGGCTGCGACCCAAATTGCGGGCATGCGCCTCACGCAGATCGAAAAACCCGTGGCCGATGCCTTGGCCGCGATAGGCGGGCAGCAGCACGGATTCGGCGCAATAGAAGATTTGGTCCAAGGGAATATCAAGCTTGGCAAAGGCTGCGGAGAATTCGGTCGCGTGATCCTCCATCGGGGTGCCGGTGGCGGCACCGATCAGCGCCGCATCATCAAAAGCACCGACCAGAATCGCGTTTTTGCTGGTCCGGTAGCTTTCCAGATAGCCGCGCTCATAGGCCAGCGTGCCGTTATAGAGATAAGGCCAATCGCGAAAGACCTTGATGCGCAGCGCGGCGACATCGTCCAAGGCGGCATCGAGCGCCGGACCGGTTAAGGCACGCAGCTGGGTCACGAAACTTGCGCGATCCAGTCATTGAGGTTGTAAAACGTGGTGATACGGGCGATTTTGCCGCCGCGCAGGTCAAAAAACGCGCCGGCGGGCAGGATATAGGTTTGGCCATGGGCGTTTGGCAGGCCGGGATCGGTTTGCAAATAGGTGCCATGCACGGTGAATTCAGCAGCACCCCGGCTGTCATCCTCATTGGCGAAAACCACGATATCGCGTAATTGCTCGCGGTAGCTGACGCCCATGTGGCTGCAAAACTCGGCAAACTTCTCGCGGCCCCGACGGATGCCACCTTCATTGACGCGGTGCTCCACATCATCGGTCACACAGGCCAGCATACCAGCTGCATCCCCTGCATTGAACGCTGCATAATAGCGTAAAACCAAGTCCTTGCTCATACATCACCTTCCGTTTCAGGCTCAATCGGCGGGCCAAAGCGTTCCAACATTCTGCCGCGAATTTGGTCGCGTGCCTGCCGATATGCGGCAAGTTTCGCCTCGCGTGCGTCACCTAATCCGGTGGGATCAAGGATTGGCCAATATTCGATATCCAAATGGTGAAAGCGGGTCAGCTCCAGCGCCATGCGTTGGCTGGCGGGCGAGAGGGCGATGATGAGATCGAACTGCGACAAGTCATCGCCCCATTCTTTCATTTCCTCAAAAGACCGGCTGCGGTGGCGTGACAGCTCTACCCCCAGCTCTTGGCACACGGTGATCGAAAACCCGTCAATCTCCATGTCATTCTTGACGCCGGCCGATTGCACATAGGCCTTTTGGCCATACAGTTTTTTCATCAACCCCTCGGCCATTGGCGAGCGAACAGCGTTGTGATCGCAGCAAAACAGCACGGATTGGGGAAACGCGGCCACCATCAGCGCCAATGCAAGACGCAAATCAAGGTGAACAGGCGGCGGGCTGTGTCGATATCGACGCAGGCTTTGCCCTCCAGACGTTCTTGCAGCACCCGCGCGCCTTCGTTGTGGATACCGCGCCGAGCCATATCAATCGCCTCAATCTGGCTGGGCGGCAGGCGTTTGACAGCCTCGAAATAGCTTTCGCAGATTTGGAAATAATCTTTGACAACTTGGCGAAAGGGACCAAGCGACAGGTGGAACTCACCCACCTTTTCCGATTTTTCCGTTGTGATATCAAAGACCAAGCGCCCTTCACGGATCGCAAGACCAAGCTGGTAAGGGCCATCAGGGACAGGTTTGTCGTCCCGCTTGGGCAGGGCAAAGCTGTTGTCTTCCAGCAAATCGAAAATCGCAACCTTGCGCTCTTGCTCAATCTCGGGCGTGGGGGCGACAAGACCGGTTTCATCAATTTCGATGTGGCAAATGCGAGTCATCGGGTCATTTCCATCACGGGGTACGTAGGCTTGATGGCCTTTTGCGCCAAAGGGTGCAAGGGTCTAGTCGTTCAAGCGGTCCAAGCGCGCCTGAACCGACAGGCCATGCGCTTGCAGGCTTTCCGAAGTGGCAAGGCGCACGGCAGCAGGCCCAATCGCGCGCAAGGCCGCCGGGGTCATTTGCGCCAATGTGGTGCGTTTCATGAAATCAAGCACCGACAGACCGCTGGAAAAACGTGCGGAGCGCGCGGTTGGCAGCACATGGTTCGGGCCACCGATGTAATCGCCAATCGCCTCGGGCGTGTATTGGCCCAAGAATATCGCACCGGCATGGGTAATTTGCTGCGACAGGCCTTCGGGGTCGGCCACGCAAAGCTCCAGATGTTCGGGGGCAAAGCGGTTGGACAGGGTCGCGGCCTCGGCCAGATCGCGGGTTGTGATCACCACGCCATTGTCACGCCAGCTTGGCCCTGCAATGGCGCGGCGCTCCAGAGTTTCCAGCCTTTTTTCAACGGCTTGGACCACGGCATTGGCAAAGCTTTGGTCGTCCGTGATCAAAATGCTTTGCGCGCTTTCATCATGTTCGGCTTGTGACAGAAGGTCGAGCGCAATCCAATCGGGGTCATTGTCGCGGTCGGCAATCACCAGAATTTCGGACGGTCCAGCGATCATATCAATGCCAACACGGCCAAACACCCGCCGCTTGGCTGCCGCCACAAAGGCATTACCCGGCCCGGTGATTTTATCGACCGGTGCAATCGTGTCGGTGCCATACGCAAGGGCTGCAACCGCTTGCGCGCCGCCGATGCGGTAAATTTCATCAACACCCGAGATTTTGGCAGCCAGCAAAACCAATGGGTTCACCACCCCGTCAGGCGTTGGGCAACAAATGACCAAGCGTTCCACCCCGGCGACGCGGGCCGGAATGGCGTTCATCAGCACCGATGACGGATAGCTGGCCAGTCCCCCCGGCACATAAAGACCCGCGGCGGAGACCGGTGTCCAGCGCCAGCCCAAACGCGCGCCGGTCGGTTCATCCCACATCGCGTCTTCGGGCTTTTGGCGGGCATGATAGGCGCGAATGCGCTCGGCTGCCAGTTCAAGGGCGGCGCGATCGGGGGCCGAGACTTTGGCACATTCCGCGTCAATCTCTGCGCCAGTAAAACGCATGGTTTGAGGCGTCAAATCCAAACGATCAAAGCGTTTTGTCAAGTCCAACACGGCTGCATCGCCGCGTGTACGCACATCAGCGATAATGCCCGCGACGATATCGTCTACGTCCACGCTGTCTTCGCGTTTAGCGCCTAACAACGCTGCAAAACGCGGTTCAAAATCAGCATCACGGGTGGACAGGAAAACCGGCATCACGCGCCCCCAAGTTGGTGTAGGCTGTCCCATAGCCTGCTACGCGCCCCATCTCAAGCCGTGTGGCTCCGAAACGCGCAGGCTCGCACAACGCTTTCTTGGCACCACCAAGACAGAAAGTGGTAAAGGGTCCGTTCGGGACATGGCCTTTTGGCCATGACGGCTGCTATGGCAGCCTAGCCCAGCAATCGAAACCACATCACCTTCTTATACTTTTTCAACATGCAGGGCCTCAAAAAGCAACAATCCCAGCACAGCTTCAGCCCAGACCCTGCCTGAACCGAACATCCCACCCTTTCGTCTTGGCAAAAATACCTAACGCGTCTGCGCAATCCATCGCACCCGGGGGTGAATGCGCCTCAGCGCAGGGGGCTACGCCCCTGCCCTGCGTTATCTGTGATCGGGCACTTTGCGCGACGGTGCCGCATATGGCCGCGTCACATCACGGGCGGTAACATTCAGGCTTTCCACATCCAGCACAACCTCGCCGTCTCCGGCCAAAGTCAGACGCACACGCCCCATCCCATCCTCGCCCGGCTCAAATGCCAAGGACAGTAACGACAAAATCGTATCCGGCTCAGCTTGTTGCACCCCTTGCGCTGCGACCTTCAGCACATCGTTGAACACCAGCAAGCAGCGCACGCGCTCATAGGAACGCCCTTCCCGCTCGGCGGCCGCGCGGTCTTCCCAGCGAAAACGGTTCAAGAGCACGCCAAGCTCGCGCCGTTTGGCGACATAGCGCATGTCAGATACCACCATCACAGCATCTTGCAACAAAGCCGATATGACGCCCAAATCCTCGGCGTCCTGCGCGATCAAGGCAAGGGGCGCGTCAGAACCGTCTTCAAAGCGGGCATCGGTCATGATGCGATCCTCTCGATATGCGCGCCGCAGGCGCCCAGCTTTTCCTCGACCCGCTCATAGCCGCGATCAAGGTGATAGACGCGGCTGACCACGGTTTCGCCTTCGGCCGCCATCGCCGCCAAAATCAGGCTAACGCTAGCGCGCAAATCGGTCGCCATAACCCGCGCGCCTTTCAGCTTGTCTACGCCTGTCACGGTCGCATGGCCGCCGTGCACGTCAATCTTGGCCCCCATACGGATCAATTCGGGCGCATGCATAAAGCGGTTTTCAAAGATTTTCTCCTCCAGCACGCTATTGCCATCGGCAGTACAGAGGAGCGCCATCATCTGCGCCTGCAAATCGGTGGGAAAGCCGGGGAATGGCTCGGTCGTCACATTCACCGCATTCACCCGGCCGCCTTTACGTTTTACTTTCAAGCCGCGCTCGGTTTCTTCAACCGACACGCCTGCCGCATCCAGTTTTTCACAAAACGCGCCGACAAGGTCGATCCGTCCGCCCAGACATTCCACCTCACCCCCGCAAATAGCAGGCGCTAGCATATAGGTGCCCAGCTCAATCCGGTCGGTGACAACGGGGTGGGTCGCCCCACTCATGCGGTCCACGCCTTGAATGGTGATGGTGCTTGTCCCTTCCCCTTCAATCTGCGCGCCCATGCGGCGCAAGCACTGGGCCAGATCGACAATCTCCGGCTCGCGCGCTGCATTCTTGATCACGGTTGTGCCTTTGGCCAAGGTCGCCGCCAAAAGCGCGTTTTCGGTCGCCCCGACAGACACCAGCGGGAAGTCGATGATTCCACCGCGCAGCCGCCCGCCAATCGCCTTGGCATGGACATAGCCATCGCGCAGCTCCAACTCGGCACCCAAAGCCTCAAGCGCCTGGAGGTGCAAATCCACAGGCCGTGCGCCAATCGCACAGCCCCCCGGCAGCGACACGATCGCATGGCCATCGCGGGCCAGCATTGGCCCCAGCACCAGAATGGACGCCCGCATTTTGCGCACGATGTCATAGTCGGCAGTGTGGTTTTTGATGTGAAAACTGCTCATCGCAAGCACCTGACCACCTTGCAGGCTGGCCACTTCGGCACCAAGCGACCCCAAAAGCTCGGTCATCGTGCGAATATCCGACAAGCGCGGCGCATTGGTCAGCGTCAGCGGTTCTTCGCTGAGCAATGTCGCAGGCATCAAGGTGAGGCAGGCATTCTTTGCCCCTGCAATCGGGATCACCCCGTTCAACTCACCGCCGCCGCGTACCAAAATCGAATCCATTTACTGCCCCTGACTTGTGTCTGTGTCTGTATTTTGGCCCATGCGAGCCTTTGCCTGCATCTTGCGCCGTGCCATATTGGCCTTGAGCGCCGCTTTTTGACGGTCTTCCCGCAACTCGGCACCCGTTTTCTGACGCTTTGCGCCGTGGGTGTCAGGGGACGAGGTGTTTTGCTTTTCGCTGTTCATGCTCCTTCTCTACAACGCAAAGCAAAAAGGGTCCAGATTGCCCTTGCACCATCTGTTTTTTCCGACTAATCAGCCGCCACGCCAACCGGAAACCTCGGTTACAGGCGAGATGCTGTGGTAGCTCAGTGGTAGAGCACACCCTTGGTAAGGGTGAGGTCGAGAGTTCAATCCTCTCTCACAGCACCATCTTTTCCCCTTTTATGTCAAAAAGATAAGCGCTATCAGTAGTTTGTATTGGACTCGGTTCTACACCGAGGTTCTACACCACTATGGTTTAACAAATGCCTCGACCTTACAAACACCCCAAAACAGGCGTCATGCTTGCATGATTCAAGTTCCCAAACTTTGGGGGTGAATGTGAGCAATCTTTACTGGCTGTCGGAAGAGCAGATGGTTCGGCTTAGGCCGTTCTTTCCTAAGACCCACGGGGTGCCGCGTATCGATGATCGACGGGTCTTGAGCGGGATTATATTTATCAATCGCAATGGCTTGCGTTGGTGCGACGCTCCGAAGGAGTATGGCCCCGCCAAGACGCTCTACAACCGTTGGAAGCGATGGGGAGACATGGGGGTGTTTGCCCGGATGATGGAAGGGCTCTCCTCCGAGGCCGCCGTTCCAAAGACGGTGATGATCCCGTCTCGCGGTTTGCAT
>Ga0213861_10005403_pt1 | contig 10249 bp, 10 predicted proteins | sample PICome_4_FD_160110 | JGI IMG/M metagenome (GOLD analysis project Ga0213861, IMG submission 160110) | Coastal seawater microbial communities near Pivers Island, North Carolina, United States - PICO131 | ecosystem: Environmental > Aquatic > Marine > Coastal | place: USA: North Carolina...
GGATCAGAAGGTTTGGGGTTCGAATCCCTACGGGCGCACTTTCGCAATTGTCAATAATTGCAATGAATTTTCTCATCGTTATCGAAATGACTAACCCTTTGACCGACCCCTTGGCGATCGGGGGATTTCAGAGTCATTCGCGTGATACCTCGCTTCAGCGCTGAAGGGAAACGCTAAAAGAGCAAATGGACTCTGCCGAAAAATCTGATAGGGAAGGCGAAGCCGTTGTCGTTCCGGTTCTCGGCGAAGGCTATTTCTCGTGTCCGAATGAATCCCATGTGAAGTGCGTGGCACCGCTATTTGCTATGGAGCTGGATCACCTGCCGAACCTCCGGGGAAGAGATAGATCCACAGCGAACGAATGACGAGAAGAACCACCATGATGAATAGCAAGGATCCAAGGCCCCTAGTTAATTTCTTTTCACACTCTGGTAGAGACAGATCCGGAATAAGAAGCCGTGGAGCCGAGATATTCGCACCCATAAAAATTACGAAAGCCGGTAGGAAAATGCCGGACAGTCGAAGGAACCACGGATAATTTCGGTCCCGAAACATGAGGAACCCACTCAACGTAACGATCACTACGATTGAAATGGAGAAGAACCACTGAGCGGGGAAATCCCCGGGTCCCACATACAAACCTGCCAAGGTGTCTCGAAAAGGAATTGACGTGCGCCCCCAGGCTTCGTGTACTTGCGCCAAGGCATTGAAACTACCGAAAATTAATCCCACGGAGAGAGGCCAAGCTACCGATGCCAACCCAGCAATCACAGTGGTCACGAGTGCGCGGGTCCGTGACACTGAGAAACCTTTATCCGAAAAATGCGCAATCCACACTGCGATAATCAAAGCGAGTGCAAAAGGTGGGCTGGAACTCTTGACGAATGCTGCGCCGAGAAGAAAGAGACTCCCACTTACCCAGTGCCCTCGCACTACAGCCCAAAGCGCAGCAAATACGAGAAGCGACATAAGCCCCTCGGAATATGCCATGAGAAATACGGGCGATGCTGGGCCCGCCGCCCACAGGAGGGCAACAGTTACAGAACCCTTCATGCCAATGAGTGGAAGTAATGCCAAATACAGCACGATCGCTGCGAGGAGTGCGCAGATGACATTCACCATTAGCAGGGAGAAACCCAACGCTCGCGATTCTTGCCCTAACGGTTCAAGGATGAGCACTTGAAGTGGATATGCAACTGCCCGTGCGGTCAGCCAATAGAGGGGAGGCCATGCCCATGTCGTTTGCACGGGTTCATCGCTTGAACCAATCGCATCTATTTCGGGATAACCGTTACTCGCAGCATTGAGATACCACCCGCTATCCCAGGACATCAAGATATTAAAAAGCGATCTGCCCGTGTTCTTTCCGACCCACCAAAAAACTACTAGATCAGAAAGTCTAAATATGACAAAGCCAATCGCAACAGCAAAAATGGGTTTAGCCCTGAGGAAGTTTTTCGCTCGATCCACAGTCGGTCCTCTGTGAACTCGCAAGTTACGGGAAAGACTTGTGGGCACGGACGCAAGTTAAGCCTGTTGACCTAATTGGCGGGATACCGACTGTGGCCTGACTCTCGCGGGGAATCCCGGTTGACCCATATTTTCAAAATCACGTTTCGCTCCGCCACTGCTGCATGAGAAAGACCCACGGCCGCTACGGTTACTCCTTTTTTACCTGGCTAAGGGTTAAAGATGTACAGGGTCAAAGGTTCTCGATTGCAGGGGTTGAAGGAGTTGCGACCAGGGTCCGCGGGAAGTACCGAGCTCCGAGTGCTGTTCGTGTTCGATCCGTGGCGCAGTGCAATCCTGCTAGTTGGAGGAGACAAATCCGGGAACTGGACCCGCTGGTGCCAAGCGGCCATTCCGAGGGCGGAGCGCCTGTACGAGGACTACCTGCACGAGCGAGCAACTGAAGTGGAGATATGAAGATGAGTATTAAAAAGTGGTCGAATGTGCGTGACAAGCACATGGCAGTAGCCGGCCCAGAGGTCGTGGTCGAGCATTCCGAGCGCATGCTCGCCCGCGTGAGAGCCCACAGCCTCGCAGAAGTTCGCCGGCGCAAAGGAATAACTCAACGCGAAGTGGCCGAGGCGATGGGCGTTACCGCCGGTGGCATCTCTCAAATCGAGCAGGATGACCTGTCCGGCCTTGACGTACTGGATCTATATGTCCAGGCGCTCGGCGGGCAACTCGGGCTTGTCGCCACCTTCGGTGACGAGCAGCTCAAAGTCGGCTGACAAAATACCCGATTTTTGGACCGCGCTTTGGACTTCACTGTGTCATAGTTCGGTAGAAATAAACGGACTACGCCTTCAAGGAGAATGAGCCCATGAAATTGCCAGCCAGGATTATCGGGCTGAGCGCAGGATTCGGTCTGGTGGACTGGGAAGGAGATGCCGCTACTTATTCCTCGGTGACGGGCACGGGAGACTTTATTGCACTGTGCGGTGCTGGGTTGGCCGAATGCGGTGCGTTACTCCCAGGGGATGCTCAATACACATTCTTGCCTGAGGAAGGTAGTGGCTCGGTTCAGTTTTACCCAGGAATACCTGTTGTGCCCCAAGGAGGCGGTGCACCCGTTGGGCTCCCCATGGGAATCTATCGAATGGAAGTGGTTCAGTACGGTTTTGTAGGTGAGGATTTGCAAAGCAGGACGATCGAGAATCTCCCCCTGCTCCCGGTAGGCATAAGCCCTGAGGTCCCCGACCCACTGCCGGTGCAACAGTCGGTGGGCTTACCTGAGTCGGGAAATTGCTCTGATGTTGATGAGTCACTCCTTGCGTGGGGCGCAGACATTAAGGGCGGATGGACTCGGTCCTGGCAAGAATGGGTTAACGATGGCCAAGGTGGCGATACTTGTATCCGCATGATCACTTATGTGAGATCAACTGGTTCCTGGGAAGCTCGTTGAAGTGACCGGATGAAGATTTACGCCGTAGTTGTCGCAGCCCAAGGTTGCTCGCATGCGGCTGCTGTCGTCGAGGCGGTCAGTTATCAAATGAGTCCAGGTGATGAACTATTGGTCATGGAAGATCAAGATTGTGGTCATTCGGAGAGGACCTTTCCTTCAGGTTCGGGAGTGAGCCACGTGGTCACGGGTCTGCTTCATGACTTAGATCTCGCAGCGATGGGCATTGGGTTGGCATCCGAGAAAGCGGAGCAATCAGATGTCCTTTTGATGTTAGAAGACCACGCAGTTCCAGATCCCGGATTCATGCAATACCTCCGAGCGTTCTTTGAGGACGAGGGGCGTCAAGGAACAACTTTTTATCAGCGTAACGGTTCGTCCAGTGGCAGCGCGTCCAGGGCGCTATTTTCCTATGTCGGAGGTCTGGCAGATATTGACGGCAAGAATAAGCGGATTGAACCAGTGACCTCTTCGTTTGCTATTCGACGCAGTGCGATCGATTCACAACTTTTACCGAAATTAACCCACCCTGAAAATTTTGGTCGGCTGAACTACCAAGTACTCCCCGAGTTGATGCTGGATCCCGTTAATCAACCACCAAGGTTTTTGACACTGACCCACTATCAAGAGAATTCATTGCGCCATGCGACCTCGGCCATATATTGGAATGCTCGAACCAACGGGACTATTGATCGGGGTCACGTCACTTTTGCGCACGGCATGTTGCGAACTCCTGTTAAATATTTGGGAAGGAGTTTTCGTGTGATTCGGGCGCGCCCGATCGATTTTTCAACTTCAGCCCTAGTCATGTGGCTCGGTGTAGCAGGGTTCACTGGCTGGTGGGTCGGCAGATACGCGGGAGACGAGGGCTCAGCTCAAAAGATCGTGCAAGCGCATCCAAATGCAGCGCAGGTTGAGTAAACAAGGGGTCGTTTTATTCTGCGCTAGTTGGGGAAAACCTGAGGCATCGATGAGTTCACCCGATACATTGCGAAGGCTTACGCAGTAACGGCCACAACGTGTGCCTGGTCAACTCGATTGTTCAACACGAATACGGACTCTTCGATCATTTGGTTTCAAGTCTTTCAGGAAAAATGGACGCCCAACATCGCTTTTCCCCACATGGCGGCCCCATTGGACGCGCGTAACTTCACAGAAATATGACCTAGGCCACAATTAACCCGTGAATTCAGTTCCCGATGCCTCAGCCCGCCTTCGCTCGAATATCCGCACCCTCGGGGATCTTTTAGGCCACACCTTGATTCGACAGGAGGGGCAGTCCCTGTTGGATCTCGTTGAACAGGTGCGCAAACTCTCCCGTGAGGATCCTCGGGCTGCTGCACAGCTGCTGAGCTCGGCGAGCCTGCCAGAGGCAACATTGCTCGCTCGCAGTTTTTCCATCTACTTTGATCTGGCCAATGTTGCCGAGCAAGTGGAGCGCACAAATGATGTGCTCGATGCATACCGAAGTGCGGGTAGCCCCCTGCAACGCGTCGTGCTCGAGGCACAGGAAATGGGTGGATTCACCAACGCGGATGTTGAGCGCGTTGCTCGGAATATGTCTGTGCGCCCAGTTTTCACCGCACACCCCACCGAGGCTGCGCGCCGCTCCGTATTGTTAAAACTTCGGCGAATCGCTGACACACTTCTTGATTCAACTCTCTCTGATGTAGCCCGCGAGGCTCGTTTGGCCGAATTGATTTCACTACTATGGCAAACAGATGAGTTGCGCCTTGAAAAACCTCAGGTACTCGATGAAGCCCGCAATGCGCTTTATTACGTCAATGACTTAACGCGCGGTCCATTGGGCCAGGTGCTTACTGACTTGGCGCAAACTTTTGATGCACTCGGGGTCAGCACACCTGTTGATTCACGTCCGGTTAGTTTCGGTTCCTGGATTGGTGGGGATCGCGATGGCAACCCATTTGTCACACCACAGCTCACGCGTGAGGTTGTTACGTTCTTGCGTGAAAACGCGCTCACTGATCTTCTCCCCCATATTGATCGTTTGATTGAGGACCTATCCATTTCGCAGCGCATTGTCGGCGCATCCAAGGAACTATGGGAATCAATCAATGCGGAGTTAGAGCGATTGCCCGAGTTTGACAAGCGGCTATTGCGACTCAATACAGAGGAGCCAATCCGTATCAAGTTGACCATCATTCGTTTGCGCTTGCACCTGACGCATGATCGACTCGTTGCTGGGTCACCGCATCAGGCGGGGCGTGACTACTCCAGCACTCGGGAGATTCTTAATGACCTGTTCATGATTCGCGAGAATTTGTTGTCACACAATGGTGAACTAGCAGCCCACGGCGTTCTTGATCGGGTAATTCGCGTTGTTTCGAGTGTGGGATTACCGTTGGCAACTCTTGATATTCGCGAGCATTCGGAGAAGTTCCAAGATGCAGTCGGGCAATTGTTCGCCCGTCTTGATGGGTCCACCGTTGAGGCATATTTAAGTCTTTCTGCAGAGGATCGTTTCTCACTCCTGGCAGCTGAACTCGACTCTCAGCGACCATTAGCGCCAGCACCTCCACCAATTGATGAGTCGGGGTTAACGACATTAGACACGTTAATTGCAGCGCGAGACATTGTCACCGAGTTTGGTTCCCGGGCCCTGGAATCGGTGATCGTATCCATGACTAAAGGTGCTGACGACGTACTTGCGGCAGTTGTGCTCGGACGCGAAGCGGGTCTCGTTAATACCGACACGGGTACCTCGCTTGTTGGCTTTGTTCCCCTTTTGGAAACTGTCGATGAACTCCGTGCGGCAGGAGAGCTAGTCGATTCATTGTTGTCGCTGCCGGCCTATCGCCGGATCGTTTCCTCCCGCGGTGACACCCAAGAAGTCATGTTGGGATATTCGGATTCCAATAAAGACGCTGGTATCACGACCTCGCAGTGGGAAATCCATTTGGCCCAGCGCAGGTTGCGAGATGTCTGCGCCAAGCACGGTGTGGCGCTGCGCCTGTTCCACGGTCGCGGGGGAACCGTGGGTCGGGGTGGTGGTCCAACATATGACGCGATCATGTCGCAACCGTGGGGTGTTCTTGACGGTCAAATCAAGATCACCGAACAGGGCGAAGTGATCTCTGACAAGTACCTGCTGCCCGTGCTTGCGCGCGACAACCTTGAACAGATGGTCGCCGCAACACTTGATGCTTCCCTGCTGCATCAAACACCCCGGCGATCAGCCGCTGAGCTAGAACGCTGGGACAAGGTGATGGATGTTGCCTCCTCCACGGGGCAGTCCGCTTACCGTTCATTGGTCAATGACCCCGAGTTGCCGCGCTACTTCACTCTGTCAACACCGGTCGAAGAATTCGGCGCAATGCATTTCGGTTCACGACCTTCACGTAGGCCGGACACTGCTGCCGGAATTGAAGGTCTACGCGCTATTCCCTGGGTCTTTGGTTGGACCCAATCGCGTCAGGTTGTTCCCGGCTGGTTCGGCGTGGGAAGCGGCCTGCAAGCGGTTGTTGATGCTGACCTAGAAAGTGAACTTGCAGCAATGTACGAATCATGGGACTTCTTTCGTAACTTCGTGTCCAATGTTGAAATGACTCTGGCAAAAACGGACCTTAGTGTTGCCGAGCAATACGTGTCCGACCTTGTTCCCACCGAACTGCATTACCTCTTTGACATGATTCGCGCCGAGCACGACCTGACCGTTGCTCGAATTTTGTCAATCACGGGAGAGAGTGGACTGCTCACGGGTAATCCATCCCTCGCGCGCACACTGGAAACGCGCGACACCTACCTATTGCCGCTGCATAACCTGCAAATTTCGTTACTGGCTCGCGCGCGCGCAGGCTCGCCCTCTGAGGATCTGACTCGCGCACTGTCCTTGACCATCAATGGAATTGCGACGGGTTTGCGAAATACCGGCTGAGCTGTTTAGGAGCACCAATCAGGATGCGTTAGCAATGCTCAGACCACCACTAGCCAGGGAGTTCTAAGCTCCAGTGCTGCAGTAATCAAGCTGCGGCCGGCGGATCGGATCCCGTTATTTCTTCATGAATCGTTGTAGCGGTGCTGGAGTAACTCGCCAGATACTGTGAAGGATCTTCTCCCAAATATTTCGGTAAATCGCGCGAAGGTCTGCCCGATTGACCACCTCATCCCCTTTATTGCGTATCTCCCATGTTCCTAGACCACGAGATATCCACGTTCGCACCAATGCGAAGTCGCGATGTTTAACTGCTCGAAGGATTGAGCGTGGGTAATGAGCGATTGGTTGGGAGCCTTCATTGTGAACGGGCCGATCCGGTGGATTTTCGTAAAGGGAAACCCAATCCACACCCAGTTTTGGCCCGAATTGGTGCCAGATGTTTGGGCGCATGTCAACCTCGATGAGCAAGTATTCACGGGTGCTCGCTTCTCGGATGAATGTGCAGTTGGCTAGACCGTGGAGGCTCCCGGCTTTACCGAGAGTGGTCAATGCGATTTCAACTTGGTCATTAGGCGGTGTCGTAAAGAGTCGGTCCGTTGAAGTTCCGAGATGGGAGAAACTATTTAGCACCGTTGAATACAGGTACCCGACAAGTTGACCATGCACAAACTGGGCCTCAACAGCGCACAGTTCACCTTCCATGAAGTCTTGAACAATTACGGGAAACCACTCGGTCGGGATAGTGGTAAGGTCAAAATTTTGAGGAATCGGTACATGGACAATCGTCGTACCTCCGTGCCCTGAGTCGGCTTTGACCAATGTCGAAGTGTCGATCCTGCCAAGTATTTCCTTGAGTTCTCCAAGGTCCTCCGCTATAAGGGTTGGCGGTTGGGGAATGTGCAGTTGGGTCAATGCTTTGGTCAATCCGACCTTGGAATCAAATAGGGATCGCCCGAGTAAATTTTTTGCCGGCAGTAGGCGATCGAGAGTGGCGGCGGGCAAACCGGATTCTGACAAGAGCCGAATTTCTAAGTCCTCGGCCACAATGATCCAGTCGCCTAAGTCCTCAGGCCTATCCAAGACACCGGTACCAATGAGATCAGCCACAAAGGAGTCATTTTCATCGGCTGACAGTGATCCGATCAATGGAATGAAGCGGTGGACAAACGGACTCTGCGCCAACTCGTAATCCGCTCGGGCAACGAGGGTTACATGGACATGGGATGCACTAAATATTTCGGGCAAACGAAAAAGAACCCGGCTTCGCTGCGCAATTAACATGATGCGCAGTGGAGCCGGGTTCCCACTAATCATGTAACTCTTGGCCTCAAGGAGGAATTGAAGAGTAGGTTGTTTACGTTGGTGAGGAAAGAATCAGGTCTACATTGACAATTGAGACTTGAGTTACCTCGGGCGCCGACCAGGTCGGCAACCGATCGATGTTTTCGTTGACTGGCATTGTTCCCCTTAGATGGATGCGTGGGATGCACATTACCTCAAATTGGATACGAAGGAAGATACCTGGCCACCTCGCCTCGGGAAAAAATGCCTGACGGGCTACCTGTCCTGCTGACCCTTGCCCCTTGACTGGCATGATCATTTAACATGCTCATTTAGATTGGGCACATGCGCAGGAGCAATTGATGTCATTGGGTCAGGAGAATCAGCATGAGTGATTCAGCATCGGTGGTTAGATCCTTCAAGAATCTTTTCATCAGTGTCGAAGCTGCAGGAATGCTCACCTTGTCCAAAATTTTGCTTCGAACTATTGCGCTGCAGCGCTGGTCAGCTCTCTTGGGTCACCCCACCAATACCGATGGCCTTGACGTGAATGGAGCACCTGCTCAAGGGAGCGAGGGGGTCGTTGCCCTAGGAATTGCTCGGGCAGCGCGCTACCTGCCCGTTGGGTTTACCTGCCTTGAGCGTGCAAGTGCTGGACAGTTCATGCTGAGATTGCGAGGCAATGCCGGCGCCGTGGTGATTGGACTCAAGTCGAATGGAATCAAACCCAATGGAAATGGCGAGGGTCACGCATGGCTGGTGGGGAAAACTGGTGTGTTGACCGGACGAGTTGATCACGGTCAGGACGTTCTCACGCCGGTGAGTGCGTTTCGCTGATCACTGCGTGTTGAAACGCTGCGAAAAGTTGTCAATATTGCGTAATTGAAATTGCAATGCAGATTCAAGTTCGCGGATAACAGCCCGCTCGCTGCCCAGTGAAACCACGCTCGTCAGAAGTTCACCCAACCGCTGTTGATTGAGTTCAATGAGATCGCATGCCGCTCGCTCGGCGATCTGGTCAGCTTGTTCGGGCGAGGCACCCTGTTGCATAGCAAAGGACTTTACGGGCAAAATAAATGCTGCGTAGAAGTGATCCAATTTATTTGGAGCGAATGTGACCTTGCTCAGAGTCAATGCGGTTTCCGCTGCCGTGATCCTTGGCAGGTGTCCCTTGCTGTGTTTCCTCTCGACAATGAGGGTCCCCAGCGTTTGTAGTGATTGCCCAATGATGGGGAGGGTGGCGGGTGCGCTGGTGGCGACAGAGGATGATTTGTCTGCGAACCCATAGTTCGTAAACATTTGCAGGGCGTCGCGCGCGCCCCCATAGTTAACTAGACATTCACTGTCTTCTACAGGCTGTCTGGATAGCACCGATAATGCGTCATTGCTCACGTTATAGGCAGCTCCACGTTGGTGGTGGTTCATGAAGTCCACGATCGGCATCAGAACTGATTTCTTGAGCGGCTGGTCTTCAGCAAGGCTCTTATCACGATAGCCGAACACACGAGTCGCGATGAAATCTTCAGGGTCGTGGCCGCGAGTGAAGTTGGGCTCGCGCTCACACAGTAGGTGTTCAATGTCAGGAAAGTCGCGGAGCGCGGCGCGTGGGTGCTCGTTCAGGAACCATTCAAATTTGTCCAGTGAGTTGTAGATGGCAATCTGCAAATCCAGTAATTCGCGCTGAACCGGCGTCAAGTTTTCCGCCGTCTCAATTGTGATTGCTCGCATGCCTGAGTAGGTGTCTATGTCGGCATTCGTCGTAGTGCCCCAAGTGATATCTGTGACGGGAACCAGTAATTCTTGCGGAATAACGAATAGGGGTTCGCCCGCGGAGCGTGCAGTCCCGTGAACACTGAGGTGGCCGGCTGACTCACGAATTACCACGTCGGGGTTAATGCTGGCGCCATTGTTTATCAGAATGCGTGCGGTGGACTCAATCAGGTTTCGCACCTGAGTTGTATCAGTCTCAATGCTGATGAGCTGATTGGGTGAGCTCACTTAGAGTCTTTCGGCGCTGCCGGGTTCGGTCACCCCGCGTGTGTCAAGAAAGCGTGGTGCGCAAGCAACGAGTGCTTCAATGTCGTAACTGGCATGTGGCTGCAGCAACACCACACAGTCACTGTCTGCCGCGGCAAGAATAGGGTCTGCAACCCGATCAACAGCTA
>Ga0213861_10005404_pt1 | contig 10249 bp, 10 predicted proteins | sample PICome_4_FD_160110 | JGI IMG/M metagenome (GOLD analysis project Ga0213861, IMG submission 160110) | Coastal seawater microbial communities near Pivers Island, North Carolina, United States - PICO131 | ecosystem: Environmental > Aquatic > Marine > Coastal | place: USA: North Carolina...
GAATGGGATTTAGTTTTCCCTGATGATCAAGTTTCTTGCGCAAACGGCCAACGAAGACTTCGATTACATTACTGTCTCGGTCACTGTCTTCCTCATATATATGGTCGACGAGTTGATTCTTAGATACGACCTTATCCCGATTGATCATCAAATAGTGGAGAAGACGATACTCATATGCAGTCAACTCAACAACTATAGAGTCAACGCTGACCTCCTGAGAACTTGTATTCAATGCAATACAACCCGCGCGCAATGTTGCATCTGCTGCTCCAGCGCTACGCCTAATCAGTGCTCGAAGACGTGCTGAAAGTTCCTCGTACTGAAATGGCTTTGCCATGTAATCATCGGCACCGGCCTCTAACCCCTCAACCTTTTCCTGCCACATCGATCTCGCAGTTAAGATTAATATTGGATATAAGTAGTCCTCTGAACGGAGTATCTTTATCAACTCGATTCCTGAGAGTCGCGGCAATCCAAGATCCACGATTGCTATGTCTATCGGATATTCGCGACCAAAATAAAGTCCGTCTTCCCCATCTATCGCTGTATCGACCGCATACCCTTCACTACGCAAATTTTTTGCGAGTTGCTCACGCAAACCTTTTTCATCTTCCACCACTAGGATCCGCAATGTTCACTCTCCCTCTGGTGAGACAAAAACAACTTTCACGACGCCTTCAGGTGTTAGCAACTTCACCCGAATCATTTTTCCCCCATCCCTTCGAACACCTTTTGCAGATAAAATTCGACCTTGATAATTTTCCTTAATCCAGCGAACAGCGGCTTCGACATCGGGGCTATCTGGTGTCGCATAAATCCCGATGGCATAGTTTGCCGACAATGCGTGGGACGCAGGGAATAGCGCAATTATAAAAACCACCAGAAATATACACTTCAACATTTTTGACACCCGTTAACGAATCACTGCAGTTTACTACACCGTGACTCGAGCGGATAGGTAACGCCGAATCTATTCGGAGTTACCTATCTGCGACTACGAGACAGGTCTAACATTAACTTTTACACGTATATTTTTACCCGGATGGTTTCGCATTCGGGTGGTGTAATTTCGGCCGTGATACCTATATGTAACACGATAGGCCTTAATACGTTCCTCGTACGTTGCGTCGTTGATAGTCTCACAACGTCTTTCTTGACGCGTTCTATTCCCATGTTTTCGATTATGACGACGGCCGTTATTTTTCACATCGCGACCAATTGATCCACCAAGAATAGCGCCTGCTACTGTTGCAACATCTTGTCCGCGGCCACTTCCAAATTGCCGGCCTACAGCAGAACCGATAATCGCTCCAAAGATTTCCGGTGTCCTACTTGTATGTTTTTGTCCATATTCCTGGTTATAATGATGTGACCCAGACACTGTTTCATACCAGCACTCCTCTCGTGGCTGGCCAACTCGCACATTCTTAGTTATTGGATCGACAGCGATAACACGCGCACGATCAAAATACCCATTGGACCCGGAACCGGCCTCTGCCACAGTAGCAGTGAACAAAAAGCCAGCTAAAGCTAATAAATTTAGTTTGTTATTTAAACCCATGATGTTGCCCTCTTAATCGATTGGTTACTGATTGGTGACAACAATCTTACTCAACCCAGCTGAATCCCAGCTGAATGAAACATCCCGTGTAGCTTTTTACCCAAAAAATAATAGGCACTGGTTATAATGCAGTCTAGAGGTACATAGGTAGAATGATTATTCTTAATTTAACCCTAACCATAAGAGCCCGGTTATGAATCAAAAACTCGTTACTAAATCATTAACAATCTGCGCACTTTTTCTCGCTTTTTCAAGTGCACACACATGGGCGCAAGAATTTACGGCAGGGAATCCAGCAGACGGTACCTCAGCATCCGAAACCTATAAACCTGGGTTAAAAGTTACGTATTTTTTTCGTATGTTTGACCATGTAGATGAATTGAAGAGCATTTCTGGCGGTGTAGAAGGATCACCAATTGAACAACTTAACCATGTTTCATTCGAAGATGGTCAAGTGCTTACAACCGACCGACCAGACGGAGTTGGTGCCCACATTCGCGGCTTGTTAAAATTTTCTTCAGCAGGAAACTATACTCTTAAACTCCAATCAAATGACGGTGTAAAACTAGAAATTGGCGGTGTACATCTGCATTCAGACCCAGAAATACACGCAGCCCGATGGTCACCTGATATTAGCTACAATGTAAATACTGCGGGTTGGTATGATTTAAAAATCGATTACTACCAACGAAAAGGAACCGCTGCTCTGCGCATGAAATGGGTCACTCCGGACGGAACTGAAGAAGTTATTCCTACATCTGCGTTTGCACACCGGTAAAAAGGCTGTAATCAGGGACGTTAACGCTATCGAGGAACCGCAGAGCAGGACTCATGCTACTTAGGCATTGTGAACTCACAATCAATGCCTAAGTAGCAATGTACCATCTCGTTGAATCATTTCTAAATGTTTCAAAAATGACATGCCAAGCAGGACCACGTTATCGTCTATACCGCGAGAAATTACCGCTGAAATTTTCTTCAATTCAATATTTCCCACCACTATACTATCGACGACAGTCCGATAACCTTTAGTAACACCATTTGCTGTAGACAACATTACAATTGCTCCGGCACTTAAACCGATTTTCTCCGCCAGTCTTTGAGATAAAGCCACATCTGTCGCTCCGGTATCCACCAAAAACCGAACCTTGTAATTGTTTAGATATCCGCTGACTATATAATGTGACGAGCGGTTTCTCCTAAGCACGACTTGATCGACAGCTCCGAATGATGAGGTTTCTGGACTACTATTAGGATTGTGTTGCCGTTCCAACGCCCCCTGAAAAAGCCAGGTAAGTAAGCCGACAAACAGAATGCACGCAGCAAATACCATGAAACGACCGAGATTTTGTTCAGACAATTTAGCACCTGTTAGAAATCAATAGTTAAACTCCTCTAGGTAAAGACACCGCCAAAGAACTTAATCGGAGTATGCAACAGTCTGGTCTAAAGCTTAATGAATAAATAGTATGATCCGCTCAAAAGTACAGTTATTCGTTAAATAAGTTATTTATCTGCTAGAATCTTAGACGATGGGCTTAATCTTGTCAGCGAGATTAGCTATCAGTTGAGAGGGTCCCGGAACCCTTACGATAAGCTGCAATAACTTCAGCTGATTAATACTAAACAACTTTGGAGAAAATTATGCGTTTCTATTCAAAACTCGGTATGACGGCGGTTGCTGCATCCATGTTGGCGCTTTCAACGGCACAGGCAAAGGTTGATGGAGATACCATCATTCTAGGGTCGGCAATATCATTTACAGGCAAATACTCAACAAATGGTATTCACGCTAAAAACGGTTATGACATTGCCATAAAAATGATAAACGAATCGGGTGGTGTCACAGTTGATGGAAAAAGCTATCAACTGAAAGTTACCTACTATGATGACGAATCAACTCCTGCTCGTACCGGTCAATTGCTCGAACGATTAATCAATCAAGATGGTGTTGAATTTATTCTTGGTCCCTACAGTTCAGCAACGACCAAAGCTGCAGCGCCGGTAACAGAAAAATATAAAGTACCGATGGTAGAAGCCGAAGGCGCTTCACGATCGCTATTTAATAAAGGATATAAGTACCTGTTTGCGGTTCTATCAACATCGGAGCAGTATTTAGCATCAGCAATAGATCTCGCTGCAGAACAAGCAAAAAAAGACGGTCGTGAACCATCATCTGTAAAAGTCGCTTTAGCATTTGAAAACGATCCGTTCTCTCTGGATGTACGTGCTGGTGTTGTAGAAGACATGAAGAAGTACGGCATGAAAATCGTAATCGATGACAAGTTGCCACGAGATTTGTCTGACATGTCCGCAACGCTAACCAAAGTTAAGGCATTAAAACCTGATCTTCTAGTAGTTTCCGGGCACTCAAAGGGTGCCGCTACAGCGACTCGTCAACTTGAAGAGTTAAAAGTAGAAGTACCGATGGTTGCTATGACACATTGCGAATCAGCGAAGATTGTGAGCAAATTCGGTGCTGCGGCCAACGACTTTCTGTGCGCCACACAATGGGCTGAAACGCTTACCTATTCTGATGACCTTTTCGGATCGGCGGCTGATTTTGATAAGCTATTTAAAGAAACCTTTGAAGGCTATAAAAACGTTCCGTATCAATCTGCTCAAGCAGCAGCTGCTGTAATGGTCTGGAAAGACGCTTTTGAACGAGCAAACAGTTTTGATCGTGCGATAGTTCGCGATGCGCTCTCTGCTACCGATATGGCGACATTCTACGGCAACATAAAATTTTCTGAAGCTGGAAACAACATTGCCAAGCCAATGGTACTTCGTCAAATTCAGGACGGTAGTTTCAATGTAGTTGCCCCACTAAAATGGGCCTCACATGATTTCAATTATCCACGCACTGTAGAATAGAGAAGTATATTCAACCTGTTACTCGGATTCGGGTAACAGGTTTTATTTTTTATATCGACATACTTTGTTCTTCTGTCGATAGTGTAACAAGAAACCGTTTATCACCGGACCGCTATTATGTTAGACAACATCGCGATTCTTGTGGCAGCCCCTCAATTTAACGTTCAATTATTGCTGGACGGATTGTTTATCGGTGCCATATTCGCTTTAGCTGCTTACGGGTTAGCACTCGTTTGGGGCGTAATGAATGTAAAAAACCTTGCCCAAGGCGAATTTGTAATTATGGGTGGTTACATCGCTTTCGGTCTTGAGAAAGTTGGCATTCACCCGATTCTTTCGCTCATCCCAACCATAATCATAATGTTCGCATTCGGGTGGCTCTTATATGTGTTAATCATTCGTTGGATAATTCAACATGATATGTTCACCTCACTATTGGCAACATTCGGTATCGGTTTGGTGATACAGCAAGCATTAAATTTAATGTTTGGCCCTGAAATACAAACACTCGATTCAGGACTCGAGATTCGCTACATCATGGACGGCATGGTTACCGTGTCAGAGATCAAAATAGTTTCTTTTGTTCTGTGTTGTATCCTAGCGCTAATCGTAGTTCTGTTCATGAAGCGCAGTCGAATGGGTCAGGCAATTCGCGCAACATCACAAGATGCCCGTGCGGCCAAGGTAATGGGGATTGATACTGAGAGAGTATATGCCTTTACATTTGCGCTAAATGCTGCAATTTGCGGCGCCGCAGGTGTACTCATATCAATGATTTGGCTAATCCAGCCGTTCTACGGAATAACCCACTCCATACGTTCTTTTGTTATCGTTACGGCCGCCGGATTCGGTAATTTGCCCGGGGTTATTGCTGCGGCATTTGGCCTCGGTTTCGCCGAACAATACAGCGGTTTTGTTCTCGGTGCCGAGTTTCAACAGGCAACCGTTGTAGGCCTACTCATAGTGATACTCGTATGGAGACAAATGCAAATGGCACGATCCAGGCAGGTTGTAAAATGAAAAAAGAAACTATGCTACAACTGGGTATTTTGATATTTGGTGTAATTGCGCCGATGTTAATACCTTCACTCTCCTTTCAAATATCCATACTCTGGTTAATGATTCTATTTGCGCTAACATGGGATATGATGGGCGGACAAATGGGTTATAACTCCTTAGGCAATATTGCCTTCTTTGGATTTGGGATGTATATCTGCGCAGGCGTGCAGGTTGGCTTGTATTACGATCTAGCAGAATATACATCACCGTTTACCACAATAAACGCAACATTTACACCTGACCAATACTACACCGGATTATTTCTTGGCATTATTGCAGCGGCCGTAGGTTGTGTGTTTATTGCTCTTATTTTAAGTACCTTTCTGTTTGGTTTACGTGGTCCCTACTTTGCTATTGGTACACTCGGTGTTGCACTTGCGGCCGGCGAACTAATTGGTGCATGGGAATATATCGGTGCAGGAAGCGGAATTTCAATTCCGGTACATCCGGGTGAAGCGGGTGAAAAAACTCAACTATTCTATTACCTCACACTCTTCGCAATGATTGGAACATTTCTATTCGTAAAATGGCTCTATGGAACCCGCTGGGGACTTGCCATGAATGCAATACGTGACGATGAAGAAAAAGCCGAGGCAATGGGCATTCACACCTATAGATACAAATCGATGACTTGGGCGTTCTCTGCATTTTTTCTGGGGATATCAGGTGCACTATTTGGCAATATGACCGGTTTTATCGAACCATTAGAAGTTGCATTTCCAACCGTTACATTTGGTATTTTCATGGTTGCCATGGCATTACTTGGCGGAAAAGGAACACTTTGGGGACCGGTGCTAGGCGCAACATTATTTCATGTAGTTAAGGAAGTGACCTGGACATACTTATTGGGATGGCAATGGGTGGCATTGGGCCTGCTAATCGTTCTTAACGTTGTTTTCTTTCAGGAAGGCATCATGGGCTGGATGGCACGTAAGTGGCCAGAGCGATTTGGTTTATCGGTGGACTCTCATATGAGTCGATCCAAACAGTCCGAGGAGGCGTCATGAGCTCGATTGAAATTAAAAATGTCAGTAAATCATATGGTGGGGTTCACGCTAATACCAACATAAGCATGTCGATACCGTCAGGCAAAATTACTGGGCTTATTGGTCCAAATGGCTCAGGTAAAACGACATTATTTAATTCTGTAGTGGGCTATCATCCAATCGATAGCGGCTCAATTCAGTTCAAGGGTAAAGAAATTTCGAAGTTAAGAGTCCAGGAAATTGCTAGACTCGGTATGCTACGAACCTTTCAACAAACCCGTATCTACAGCAAAATGGATTGTGTGCGAAACATGCTAATCTCGATTCCGCATAGAACCATGCAGTGGCATGAAATGCTAAAACCGTTCACGCCAGAGCTAACCGAGAAAGCTGAGCATCTGCTTGAGTTTGTTGGTTTATATCAAAAACGGCATTTAATCTCGGGGGATTTGTCATTCGGGCAGCAAAAATTGCTGGAATTCGCAATGGCACTTATGAACGACCCAGAAATTTTGCTTTTAGATGAACCAACTGCAGGAATAAACCCAACATTGATTAATGGTTTGATTGATCGGTTATTACGAGCAAACAGCGAATTTGGTATTACTCTCTTCGTAATTGAGCACAATATGCGTGTAATTATGAATTTAGCAGAATCGATATATTGCTTAGCACATGGAGAAATGCTGGCCCATGGGACATCTGATGAAATACAAAATGACAAACGCGTTATTGACGCCTATCTCGGAGCACACTGATGACTGAGGATGTAACAAACATAGACCCAAAATCGTCTGGTTATCACACGGGTTCCGTAGAAACGGTTATTTCAGTTGAAGCGGTTATCGAGCAAGCAGAAAAACTGGGGAACGGTGTTACCCCAGCTGAACTGGATGGTATGATTAACGGCGAATCATTCGTTAGCATTGAATCTTTGAACGCAGGATATGGAAAAATGGAGATCCTGCACGACTTTGACTTGCGTATAGGAAAGGGTCAATCACTCTGTCTAATCGGCCCTAACGGCGCGGGAAAATCTACTATACTGCACGCAATTTTCGGTTTTAATCGAATATTCTCCGGAAATATTTTCGTTGGACACGGATCAAGTCGGAGAGATGTAACTAATATGAGCCCAAACCAAAAGCTTAGACAGGCTGGTATTGCTTATATCTTACAAGATAAGTCAGTATTCCCCGACATGACTGTAGAGGAAAACTTATGGATGGGCGGCTATTTAATGGATACCAAAGATCAAGCTAAGGAATCTGCAGAACGGGTGTTTGAAAAATATGATCGTTTAGCTAAACGGAGAAAAAAACCAGCCAAAATCCTATCTGGAGGCGAACGACGACTGCTTGAAATCTCCCGAGCATTGGTCATGGACCCCGAAGTTCTGCTGGTTGACGAGCCGTCCATTGGACTTGAACCAAGATTTATCGACATGGTTTTCGAAATCCTTGGCGATCTGCAACATAATGAAGGTAAGACTATTATTATGGTGGAACAAAATGCCAAGAAAGGACTCGAATTTGCTGACGTAGGCTATGTTCTTGTTTCAGGGCAAACAGCAATAGCCGGCAAAGGCGATGAATTACTCGAAAACCCCGAAGTCGGACGATTATTTCTCGGCGGATAACCAGAATCCATTCCGACTATTTTTCACTTCGTCTACAAACTTTGACGTAATTATCTCACTTATTAATCTTTGCCGGAAACACTCCTAGCCGGCAAAGATTAACCTTCTGGGACAACGGATAAATGCAGCCGTTAGCGGCCATGGACTGTAAGTATCGTAACCGATGTCGTCGAGTCTTATAGTGAGTCGATAAGCTGAAAATCAAATAAAGAGTTATGAGTAGATATTACAGCTAGCTTCCAGAACTAAATTTCACATCACTGAAAGACTAAAACGGCTCAAAAACATATAACGAAAAGAGAGCACCCTAAAAAGCCTTAAGCTCACGGATTCCACTCGGTGTTTCGATAACGGCAGTAAACCCTGGAACTGTAGCTTCTTGGATATCTATTTCTAAATTATACACATTGAGTGCACTAAGAAGAGTAAGTTTAGCCGCCAACCATTTGGGTTTGGGATGACGCAAGACTATAGAACAAATGGAGCAACCGACCGATGGCATTGCCAATACAGGGGGATGGCTTTTCCACCAAATAGGGGTAGGAATACATCCACCGGCCGGTAATGCACCATCTTCCCGAAGAGAAAAACTCCATTCGTAGCTATCGCGGCTCATGGCAAGTGGCGATCCCCACAATTCACTATCTAGCTTCTCCAACATATCGTGCGTCGGTACATTTACAATCCACGTTAACAATACAGGCCCTCTGGAAATGCGGTCACGGAGTAACGGGTTGTCCATATCAAACCACCTAGGATGTACCGGACCCCGAGCCGATGGATTAATTGCAATGACTTCCAGATAACAATCGGCGCCTAATTGCATCACATGGTTATGGGTGCCCATATATTCATGCTCACCGCCTATGGGTATAACAACACCCAAATGCTCTTGAACATAAGCTACGCCTTCAGCAAGTGACTGCGCAACTATCACCAAGTGATCAAAACCGGATCTTTTAGAGTTTTCCGCCACGGCATTTATTCCTTAATTACGCAAAGTTATTCCTTAATTACGCAAAGTTATTCCTTAATTACGCAAAGTTATCCCTAAATCAAGCATACTGGCAATACGTGCAGGTGTTTCTGCAGTCTTAGTCAATCGTAAAAATGCACGTCGCTCGGCATCATAAAGATCCTGTTCAGACCATAATGTTCCGGCATCGACGTCTCCTCCACTTACTATTTCAGCTATCTCCTTGCCAACGACCGTATCATGCTTGGTAATTATGCCTTTATCACGAGCTTTTTCCAGCCATGCCGACATGGCTTGATATACGTCTCGCCCAGGCATGGATAAGCTCGCGCGGTTAGCTTTTATCAGGTTACGACCTTCGTGAACACAATCAATTGCCTCTTTTAACATACGATCCCGGTTCATTAGGTAAGTATCCGTATCACGCAGCATAGCTTGCGCCTTAGATTGATCCGGAGAACCCGCTGTTTTGCCGTAACCTAGATTCATAAATGCTTTCCAGCAAGCTTCACTAATATCAGAGGAGCAACAACCCAGTTTTTCAACCCATCGATATAATGTTTCCTTGCATCCGCCACCGGCAGGAACCAAACCAACCAGACTTTCAACCAAACCCGTCACCGAGTTTGCGTGGGCAACCACATGTTGAGCATGCAAAACCACTTCGAAGCCGCCACCAATTGACATACCGACTGGAGCCGCGACCACAGGAAAATTGGCAACCGCCATTTTGTGTACGGTTTGTTGAAAGTGATCAAGAAAGCGATCCAATCCATCAAAGTCTCCTGTCTCATAAAAACTTCGCACCGAGCCCAAATTGACTCCACACGAAAAATGTTGCGCATCATTGTGAACAACAACCCCCTTCAGTCCTAGTTCCGGAGTACGTTCGAGAGCGTCATTAAGAATAGCCATAGATTGTCCATCTAAGGCATTCGCCTTAGTATGAAATTCAACGATGGCACATTCTTCGTACTGATACCAGCTAGCCGACTCATTCCTGTTTTCTGGGCGCAATGTATGTCTTATTTGAGAAAATCGAATAACACCATCACCATGATTTATAGTCTCCCATGCGGTATTCTTTTGCTCTTCGCCTTGCCAAATACGACGCTGATAGTCGGTTTCATTTACACGGTAAAATCTCGTATCCG
>Ga0213861_10005406_pt1 | contig 10248 bp, 9 predicted proteins | sample PICome_4_FD_160110 | JGI IMG/M metagenome (GOLD analysis project Ga0213861, IMG submission 160110) | Coastal seawater microbial communities near Pivers Island, North Carolina, United States - PICO131 | ecosystem: Environmental > Aquatic > Marine > Coastal | place: USA: North Carolina | collected...
CCGCCCCTGACCAACGAGGATGCAACCGCCGTCGCCATGCAGAACACCCTGCTGACGCCGCGCTTCTATACCACCGATTTCGACGAGATGGACGCCATCGACGTCACCCCCGTCCGCAAGGAATGGGATGTGCTGATCGGCCAGATGAAGGCCGACCCCAACAAGGGTCACTTCAAGAAGAATGCTGATTGGGACGCTGTCGATTGGGACGGGATGGAGCCCAAGCTGAAGGCCGAGTTCATCGATTTCCTGATCTCATCCTGCACGGCAGAGTTTTCGGGCTGCGTGCTTTACAAGGAGATGAAGCGGCGTGGATCGAATGAGGACATTACGACCCTGTTCCAGCTGATGGCCCGTGACGAAGCCCGCCATGCGGGCTTTATCAACGACGCCCTGCGCGAAGCCGGCATTGCCGTCAACCTAGGCTTCCTGACCCAGGCCAAGAAGTACACCTACTTCCGTCCCAAGTTCATCTACTACGCGACCTACCTGTCCGAGAAGATCGGCTACGCCCGCTACATTACCATTTACCGTCACCTCGAAGCCAACCCCGAGATGCGGTTCCATCCGATCTTCAAATGGTTCCGCGAATGGTGCAACGATGAGTTCAGCCATGGCGAGGCCTTTGCCCTTCTGATGAAGACAGACCCCAAGCTGACCCAAAGCTTTGTGAACAAGCTGTGGATCAAGTTCTTTCTCACGGCCGTCTTTTCGACCATGTGGGTCCGCGATCATCAGCGTCCGGCGTTTCATAAGGCGCTGGGCGTCGATCCCAAGTGGTACGGTCAGGAAGTGTTCCGCAAAACATCGGAGATTTCCCGTCAGGTGTTCCCGATCACCCTCGACATCGACAGTCCCCGTTGGGTGCGCAACCTAAACCGGATGGAAGTGGCCAATATCGCGATTGCCAAGGGCCGCAAGGCCGGTGGTCTGGGTGGCTGGCTGACCCGGATGGGTGGCACGGTTCGGGCCGGACTGGCCTTCGTGTCGCTTTTGACGATCCCGGCTGTTTCCAACGAGGTTCCGCAAAACCCACGACTGGAGCCTGCCTATTGAACCGACTGTGGCTGGGGGGCTCTGCCCCCCGGCTTCGCCTCCCCCCGGGATATTTTTGATCCAAAGAAGGACCTGTGACTGCCCATGTTGGAAACCCTGCTTCCAGTAATTGCCGCGATCTTTGTCTGGTGGTTTGCCACCGGCGCGATCCTGCTGGCCGTTCGCTGGGCCGATAGGCAGGGTGGAGGGGCGCATGGGACGGTGCTTTTTGCGGCGGTCCCCATGCTCGCGCTTGGGACTGCGGGCGTGATCGCCTCTGTTTCAAGCGAGACGGTCGCGGGTGTCTATGCCGGCTTCCTTGGGGCGTTGGCCATATGGGGGTGGATCGAGATGGCCTTTCTGACAGGCATCGTCGCTGGCCCTGAGCGCCGCGATTGTCCTGCGGGCCTGACGGGCGCTGCCCGGTTTGAACGGGCGTGGAACACTGTTGCACATCACGAAATCGCCCTGGCCCTGGGTCTCTTGGCGATTGTCGTGGCCACATCGGGACAGCCGAACCGTGTTGCCTTGTGGACCTATCTGATCCTGTTCTGCGCCCGGATCTCGGCGAAACTGAACCTGTTCTTTGGCGTGCCGCGGATCAACATGGAGTTCATTCCGGCCAAGTTGATCCATCTCAAGAGTTACTTCCGGCGCGGTTCTGTGACGATCGCCTTTCCGGCGGCTATCACTGCACTGAGCTTTGCCCTTGCCTGCTTTATCGAACGCCTTATTGCCGCCGATTCAGTGCTTAAAGAAGCTGAATTCACCCTGCTGGCAGCGCTTGCTGCCCTCGCTCTCCTTGAGCACTGGCTGATGGTTGTCCCGCTGCCAGATGCAAAGCTTTGGCGCTGGATGTTGCCCGAGCCCAAGACCCATCCCGAAGAAGAAAGACAGACCCATGGACTTTGACGCGCTTTTCAATGCCCAACTCGATACCCTGAAAGATGACGGAAACTACCGTTATTTTGCCGAGTTGGAACGCCGTTGTGGCAAGTTTCCCAAGGCCGCAAATCACGGCGAGGAAGGCGTGCGCGACGTTACCGTCTGGTGTTCCAACGACTATCTGGGCATGGGCCAGCATCCCAAGGTCATCGCGGCGATGTGCGAGGCTGTTGAGCGTACTGGAACCGGGGCAGGCGGCACCCGCAACATTTCGGGTACCAACCACGACCACCTGCTTCTGGAACGGGAACTGGCCGACCTCCACGGCAAGGAAGCGGCTTTGTTGTTTACCAGCGGCTATGTGTCCAACTGGGCCGCCCTGTCGACCCTGGGATCGCGACTGAAGGATTGCGTCATTCTGTCTGACGCGGGCAACCATGCATCAATGATCGAAGGTATCCGACATTCCCGGGCGACCAAGCTGATCTGGAAGCACAACGATGTCGCCGATCTTGAGGCCAAGCTGGCCGCCTTGCCGGCCGATGTCCCCAAGATCGTCGCGTTCGAGTCTGTCTACTCGATGGACGGCGACGTTGCCCCCATCAAGGCGATCGTCGAAGTGGCAGAAAAATACGGTGCCATGACCTATCTGGACGAGGTTCACGCTGTGGGCATGTATGGCCCGAGAGGTGGCGGGGTGTCCGAGCGGGATGGCGTCGCCGACCGCATCACCCTGATCGAAGGCACGCTTGGCAAGGCTTTCGGGGTTGTTGGGGGCTACATCACCGGGTCGCACGCCTTGTGCGATTTCATCCGGTCGTTCGCGAGCGGTTTCATCTTTACGACGGCTTTGCCCCCGGCTGTGGCCGCTGCGGCGCGTGTGTCTATCGCCCACCTTAAGCAAAGCGAACTTGAGCGGGCGGGTCAGCGCCGCCAGGTGGCCCGGTTGCGCAAGGCCCTGGATGCCGCGGGCATTCCCCACATGCGTAACGGCAGCCACATCGTCCCAGTCCTGATCGGTGATCCGAACAAGACCCGGATGCTTGCAGACTACCTGATGCGCGAGTGGGACATCTACGTGCAGCCGATCAACTACCCGACCGTTCCCAAGGGGACAGAGCGCCTGCGCTTTACGCCTTCGCCCTTGCACACCGATGAGGACATCGACTATCTCGTATCCGCGCTTAGCGCCTTGTGGCACCAATGCGCCCTTGCCCATGCGGTGGCTTGACCTTCACGAAAGCGGGACTCCTAGAATTCCTCTGGACCACTGGTCAGGATAAGCTATCTTGCACACCGACTGGGGCACCACGGTCGCACCATGAAACCAAGGGAGACTTCTATGAGACATCTGACACTGGCCGCCGTCATGGCGCTGTTGTCCGCGCCCGCTTTCGCAGCTGGCCACGCCTCTGGCGATGCAGCTGCTGGCGAAGAGCAGTTCAACCGTCAGTGCGTTGCATGCCACGTCATCGTTGATGATGCAGGCGAAACGCTTGCCGGTCGCAATGCGCGCACAGGCCCGAACCTCTACAATCTGACCGCACGCGGTATCGGGATGTACCCCGATTTTGCCTACGGCGACTCGCTCGTTGAGCTGGGTGCATCCGGCGAAATGTGGACGGAAGAGAACTTTGTCGGCTACGTGCAGGATCCCACTGGCTGGCTGCGTGAAAAGCTCGACAACCGTCGTGCCCGCGGCAAGATGGCCTATCAGGTTCGCGCTGAAGAGGACGCGATCAACCTTTACGCCTACCTGGCGACGTTCTCGGCCGAGTAACGCGCCGAAAATACGAACAAGAAGGCCGCCGGGGCGTACCCGGCGGTCTTTTTCGTTCGGGCAGGTCGATCCGAAGCGTTCAGGCCGCCCGCAGTGGCACGCCCAGTATGTCCCTTGCCTGGCTCCAGGTTGCGATGGGACGTTCGTACTTCTCGCATAGATCTACAGCCCGTTGGACAAGCGCGGCATTCGACTGGGCCAGGGTGTCCCTGTCGATCCGCATGTTGTCTTCAAGTCCGGTTCTTGTGTGTCCGCCGGCAGCAATCGCCCATTCGTTCACGACGATCTGGCCAGGACCAACCCCGGCGGCACACCAATTGGCATCGGGTGCCAGCCGCGCCATCGTCTTGACGTAGTAGTCGAACACGTCGCGATCCACTGGCATGGCGTTTTTCACGCCCATGACGAACTGAACGTAAAGCGGGGCAGGCAGGCGGCCGTCCGCCTTCATCTTGACCGCCTGGTGGATGTGGGACAGGTCAAAGGCTTCGATCTCGGGGACGACGCCGTAGGTGGCCATCTCGCTGGCGAGCCAGTCGACCAGGTCGGGAGAGTTTTCGTAGACGCGGGTCGGGAAGTTGTTCGACCCGACCGAGAGCGAGGCCATGTCGGGACGGAGCGACAGCATTCCCCCCCTCTCAAGCCCTGCGCCGGACCGTCCACCGGTCGAAAGCTGCACGATCATGCCGGGGCAATGGGTTTCGATCCCCTCTTTCAGCCGGGCGAAACGCTCGGGATCTGACGTCGGTTTGCCCTCGTCATCCCGGACGTGGCAATGGGCGATGGCTGCGCCCGCCTCAAAGGCCTCGTGCGTACTTTCGATCTGTTCGGCAACCGTGATGGGAACCGCCGGATTGTTCGCCTTGGTCGGGACAGAGCCGGTGATGGCCACACAGATGATGCAGGGATTGGTCATGCTATTGCTTTCAGATGTCCGTGAATTCATTTGGGGTCAGTGCGCATGCGCAGAAGCCTGATCGACAGTGCTGCATTTGTGATCCTCTCCCCCCCTTTTTTGGGCCTGCGCCGTTGGCGCAGGGCCGATGACCGGCAGCTTGTACCGTCCAGCCGGGGCATGGCAAGCCCCGGTCAGCGGCGTCGGATAAGGTGGAAGACCGGTGCCGCCAACAAGATTACGGCTGTGATCCGAATGATGTGGGCCGTCGTGACGTATGCAATGTCCTGTCCCATGGCAAATGCCAGAAGGCTCATTTCCGTAAGTCCGCCGGGGGAGTATGCGAGGAAGGTCTGGCTGGTTGACGTGCCTGTCGCGGCCGTCACCGCATAGGCAAAGGCGATGGCGACACCGATCATCAGGAGCGACGACACGGTTGCAAGCCCGATGTCCCGGCCGACCTCGCGGGGAGTTGCCCCCAGAAAGCGACATCCAATCACTGTGCCCACGACGATCTGTGCGATGATGACGAGGACGGATGGGGGCGATACAGTGACGATGCCTGTCACATGGGACAACCCGCTCAGGAGCATCGGCCCAAGGATCTGAGGTGCCGGCAAGCGGACAAGCGCGCCAAGCGGGGCGCCGACAATCGCGCATCCTGCCAATATGAACCAGTCCAGCGGGGCAAGGGCACCGATCGACGTCCAGTTGCCGCTCTGCGCCCCACTGGCCTTTACGCCCAACACAAAGCCGTAGAACAGTACGACGAACAGGACGACGACAAAGATGCGGCTGGCATGGGCCAAGGCGATCCGCTTTTCCTGCCCGCCTGCCGCCCCTCCAAGGATCAGCATGTCATTGAGGCCACCGGGCATCGCGCAGAAATAGGCGGTCACCTGATCATAGCCTCCCACCCTTCGATAAAAGGTATAGGACAACCCGGCCGAGAGGATCAGGAACGGGATCAGCATCACCATTGCTGGCCACCAGGACACAGCGTCCTGAAGCATTTGGGCCGTCATACCGGATCCAAGAAGGACGCCGATGACCGGAATGACGAAAGGGCGCAACCAGTCAGGCCCCTGCACCGGGGCATTGGACATCGACGCAATGGTGGTGCCCAACATAGGTCCCAGCATCCAGGGCAAGGGCAGCCCGATCCTGTAGGCAAGAAGGCCCGACATCGCCCCCAGCATCAGCGCGAGGAGTTGCTTCAAGACGAGGCTCTTGCTGCGTGTCACTCCTGCCGGACCCCCAGGTAGGGAAGCCCGCGAGCCCGCGCGAGGGCCATCTGGCGTTGTCGCTCGCGGAACCCTTCCTTGGCCGCATCAGTCGTCTGGTCGATGCAATTGTGGCAGGATACGCCATCTTCATATTCGGGCCGGTCCTTATCTGCCGGCAGCAAGGGCAGTCGGCAGGCGTGGCACAGGATATGGGGACCCTCTTCCAGCCCGTGGCCAACCGACACCCGGGCGTCAAACACAAAGCATTCGCCTTCCCAGAGGCTTTGCTCCTTTGGCACCTCCTCGAGATATTTCAGGATGCCGCCTTTGAGATGGTAGACGTCCTCAACCCCTTGCTGAATGAGGAAGTTCGTCGACTTTTCACACCGGATGCCACCGGTGCAGAACATGGCGATCCGCTTGCCCTCAAACCGGTCCCGGTTCTCGGCCCACCATGCCGGAAATTCGCCAAAGCTGTCGGTTTGCGGGTCGATCGCCCCCTGAAAGGTGCCAATCCCGACCTCGTATCCATTGCGGGTGTCGATCACGGCCACATTGGGGTCCGAAATGAGGGCATTCCAGTCCTGGGGGGCAACGTATCGGCCTGTGCCCGAGGCTGGGTCGACCGAGGGCTGACCCATTGTCACGATCTCGCGTTTGAGGCGAACTTTCATCCGGTGGAAGGGGGGGGTGTTTGCCGTGCTTTCCTTCCAGTCAAGATCCGCGCAGCCGGGCAGGGCGCGGATATGGTCCAGGACCGTGTCGATTCCCTCGCGCGATCCAGCGATTGTTCCGTTGATCCCTTCGGGAGCCAGCAACAATGTGCCGGTCACACCCTGTTCACTACAGAGGGCCTGCAAAGGTCCGCGAAGGGCAGCAGGGTCGGCAAAGCGCGTAAAGCGGTAAAGAGCGGCGACGATATGCATACAATTGGCATACGACTGACAGGGCCCGGGCTGCAAGAGGCGTAAGGTGGGTCATGACCCACCTTACCAGTCTTTGGCTTCCGACTATTGCGCTGCCGCGATGGCAAGCCCGTGGGCAACGGCCGTGAACGCAGCGGAATAGGTCAGCCTGGCCTGTGGGATCCGGGCCTGAACCGCCTGAGAGACCGTGGTCAGCAGACTGGAGCCCCCGACAAGAACGATGCGCTCAACCGCCTCGGGCGGCACGTTTGCCATTTCCAGGGTTTCAGCCGCAGCCGCGCCGATCCTGTCGGCATCTTCGATTAGGGCCTTTGACAGGTCATCCCTGGACAGGACCGGTGCAAGCCTGTCTTCGACAAGCCCCAGGTCGATCACCCCTTGACCATCCTCGCCATTGGCCAGGATCTTGCCCCGCTCGACGGCAAAGGCAATGTCGTGACCCAGTTCGTTTTCAAGGACGCTGACCAGACGGTTGAACCGCACGGGCTCTACCGCCAGCTTTGCCATCCGCGCGACATCCCGCCGGGTTGGCGCGGTGTAAAGGAAGGGGATCTTTTCCCAGCTTGCCAGATCGTGGAACAGTGCGACGGGGGCGTCATGCACCTTCGGTCCGATCTCGGCCTTCAGACCGGTCCCCTTGCCGAGAAGCGGCATGACGTAGGTCAGGCTAAGGTGCCGGTCAAAGTCTGTCCCGCCCAGCCGGATGCCGTGGCTGGCAATCACCTCTGTCGCGCCTTCTGTCCGCCGGAACAGCGAAAAGTCCGAGGTACCGCCCCCGATGTCGACAATCAGCCCAAGCCCTCCACCTGCCTCAGCCGCGGCAAGGGCAGCGGCGGCCGGCTCGAACAGAAAGTCCACCTCGGTGAACCCGGCGGCATGGTAGCAGGTGGTCAGATCGGCAAGGGCGCGGGCGTCCCGCTCGGGATCGCGGCTGTGGAAGTGGACGGGCCGGCCTGACAGGACGCGGGGAAACGCCTGGCCACAGTCGGCTTCGGCCCTGGCCTTTACCTGTGACAGGAAGCGGATGATGACCTCGGACAGGGTCAGCCGTTCATTCAGGAACTGCCGCTTTTCGTGCAGGAGTGACGTCCCCAGAACGCTTTTCAGCGCCCGCATGAACCGCCCTTCGCGCCCCGAGACAAGGGCGGCAATCGCCGCCTCTCCCACCAATGTCTGGCGGCGGTGAAAGTCGAGGAAGACCGCCGTGGGCACTGTATCGCCCTGCGCCTCAAGCGAAATGAAATGGGGGGTGCCGTCCCGCAGAACCGAGGCCGCCGTGTTGGACGTGCCGAAGTCTATGGCAAGCGTGTCGGTGCGTGGCATGACAGTGACCTTCGGCAAAGGGAGGAGCAAGGTCGGGGGTGGTAGTCCCTACGGTAAGGTGGGTCAAGACCCACCTTACGCAACATCAGCATGGTGGGTTCCAACCCATCGCGCCATATGAGAAAACAGGCGCAACCGTCAAACGGAGGCCAACATGGCAAACGCTCTTCTTGTGATCGACATGCAAAACGACTTTTGTCCCGGCGGCGCGCTGGCCGTGGCCGAGGGGGACAGGATCGTCCCTGGGATCAACGCGCTCATGGCGACATCCGACATCGTCATCCTGACCCAGGACTGGCACCCGGCGGGGCATTCGTCCTTTGCCTCCTCTCATTCCGGGGCGGAACCGATGTCGCTGGTCCAGATGCCCTATGGGCCTCAAGTCCTCTGGCCGGACCATTGCATCCAAGGCTCCGTCGGGGCAGCCTTTCATCCTGACCTGGCCCAGGACCGCGCTGACCTTATCCTGCGCAAGGGCTACAACCCGGCCATCGACAGCTATTCGGCCTTCTTTGAGAATGACCATAGCACACCGACGGGGCTGGAAGGCTACTTGCACACCCGAGGGATCACCGGGCTGACGCTTGTCGGGCTGGCCACGGATTTCTGTGTCAACTATTCGGCCGTCGATGCCGCCCGGCTGGGGTTCAAGGTTGAGGTTCGGACGGAACTGTGCCGGGGCATCAACCTTGACGGATCGCTTGCCGCGTCGCTGGCCGGGATGGCAGAAGTCGGGGTCGACGTCCGCTAAAGGCACACCGCCAAAGGCACACTGGACAACTCTTTCGCCCATTGGTCTAACGGGCTGCCTGAACGGAGCACTGCCATGGTCGATATCGCCACCCGCGTCTGGAACCACAAGTGGAAGATCGACCCCATCGTGCGGTCGCTCATCGATACGGATTTCTACAAGCTGCTGATGTGTCAGTCGGTGTTCCGCAACCGGCCGGACACCACTGTCACCTTCTCGCTGATCAACCGGACCAGCGCGGTCCGGCTGGCCGACCTCGTGGACGAAGGGGAGCTGCGCGAACAACTCGACCACATCCGGTCACTGTCCCTGTCGCGGGGGGAAAGCACCTGGATGCGGGGGAACACCTTTTACGGCAAGCGCCAGATGTTTACCCCCACCTTCATGGACTGGTTCGAAAACCTGCGTCTGCCGCCTTACCACCTGGAAAAGCGGGACGGGCAGTATGAGCTGACGTTCGAAGGGTCCTGGCCCGAGGTCATGCTGTGGGAGATCCCCGCCCTTGCCGTGCTGATGGAGTTGCGCGGGCGGGCGGTGCTCAAGGACATGGGCCGGTTCGAGCTTCAGGTGCTTTACGCCCGCGCCATGACGAAGCTGTGGGAAAAGGTTGAACAACTGCGGCCCGTGGAAAACCTGCGGCTGGCCGACTTTGGCACAAGGCGGCGGCATTCCTACCTTTGGCAGGACTGGTGCGTGCAGGCTATGCTCGAAGGGTTGGGGGACAAGTTCGTTGGCACCTCCAACTGCCGGATCGCGATGCAGCGCGACATCGAGGCCATCGGGACCAACGCCCACGAGCTGCCCATGGTCTATTCCGCCCTGGCCGAGGATGACGCCGCTCTGGCCCGCGCCCCCTATGACGTGCTGGCCGACTGGCACGAAGAGCATGAGGGCAACCTGCGGATCATCCTGCCCGACACCTACGGAACCAAAGGCTTCCTCGACCGGGCCCCCGACTGGCTGGCGGGCTGGACGGGCATCCGCATCGACAGTGGCGACCCCGCCGAAGGGGCCGAGACGGCGATCCGCTGGTGGCAGGCCCGGGGCGAGGATCCGACGCAAAAGCTGGTGATCTTTTCCGACGGGCTGGACGTGGACAAGATCGTGGCGCTTCAGGCGCAATTCGCCGGACGGGTGCGGGTGTCGTTTGGCTGGGGGACGATGCTGACCAATGACTTTACCGGGCTGGTCAAGGGCGACGCCTTGGCGCCGTTCAGCCTTGTCTGCAAGGCGGTGGCGGCCAACGGGCGGCCCACGGTCAAGCTATCGGACAACCCGAGGAAGGCGATGGGGCCGGAGGGCGAGATCGAGCGGTACAAGCGGGTGTTCGGGGTTGGGGATCAGGTGGAGCGGGAGGTTGTGGTTTAGCGGCTCATCTAAAGTTAATTCTTCCGAGTCATTTTTGCCATATTGGCTATTTGTCACAT
>Ga0213861_10005407_pt1 | contig 10247 bp, 10 predicted proteins | sample PICome_4_FD_160110 | JGI IMG/M metagenome (GOLD analysis project Ga0213861, IMG submission 160110) | Coastal seawater microbial communities near Pivers Island, North Carolina, United States - PICO131 | ecosystem: Environmental > Aquatic > Marine > Coastal | place: USA: North Carolina...
TATCTTACCTAAACTATATTCGCTTAGGTTATCTGTATTAATATCATCAAACATATTAGACAGTTTACTAATACAGTCTTCCATGCTCCAAGGAACGTACAAGTGCCTGCCATTGTTAGCAAATACTTCTGGAAAACTTCTGTATGCTGGATATAATGTAAGTGTGCCTAATGTGTCTGCTTCACTTACTGTATTGCTTACCCAGTCTTGTAAGGCACAATTAAATAACACTTGACTGTCTGCTAGTAAGTTATAGTAATCATTCTTCTTTAAGCCTGTGTATATTTTAAAGTTAGCAGTATTGCCTTCTTGTAATGCTAATGCTCTATCAACATACTCTTGGTCTGAACTTTTTAGTTCTGGGTGTCCGCAAAATATAGCAAACTCTGTGTTAGGATCTATTTTATAGAATTCTTCTGCTAGGTCCATATAAAAGTGTGGTTGCTTCTCATCATCCCAACGAGCCGCAAAACCAACTCTCTTTGTTCTTTCTTTCAACGGCTTAGGAGTAGGAACACGCTCTTGTACTTCGCTTTTACCAAACGGTAAGCCTGTTACATATATAGGCTTTTTAAATCCTGCTGTTCTTAAGTGTGCTACAAATTCTTCACTTGCTACACAGATACCTGTAACAAATTCATCTACCATTTGTTCATATCTACGCATCCAATCAAACATGCCTTCTCTAATAAGGAAGTCATCTGGGTCTGTTGTTTGTGCTAAGAATCTTAAGAATACTTTAGGTCTGTATTCAGGTGGTGATTGATCCATAATGTACGGCAAACATTCTAAACCAGGTGTAAACATATCTTCATAAAAGATTACATCATCGCTAGTAATTTCACCATTCTTCATTTTTTGTACTAAGTTCATTGTTTGACTTAGACTGTAATAACTTCTACCGTGTGCGTCTAACACACTACCTGTAACGATTGCTTTGCTGTTATCTAGTTCTTCGCCTTTGATAATTTCATAGTCAATGCCATGCTCTTTAAAAACACGCTCGTTCCACTCTTGTAACTGTAATGTGTATCTTGCTTCATAGGACTCTAGCCCCATGTAAAACAATTTACGCATTCCAACATTATATGCACCGTCACTCATATAGATTCTCCATATTGTTAATTATATCATATTTTGTGGCCAATGTCAACCTCAATCTATTACCTCGTCTTTGGTATACTTTGTCCAATCTGTAAATGTCTTTCTTGTTTGTAGTTCATGTACACTATGGCACCAAACACCTGGGTTTGTTGCTTTAAAGTCTTTGTCATCTAATTTTAGTGTAGCATTATAATTAAACTGATTAATGTAAGGTAACTTAACACTTATCATTGGAATAAAAGTATCATACTCTGTCCACCCACACTCTAATACTTTCTCTGCTAAAGTTACATCAAAGTCTAATGTTACCCAAATACCTTCTTCGAGCATGTTAGTTATTAGATTATCCCAGCCTTGCCAATCTTCATCTGTTGGCGGATTAAAACTTTGATTAGCACCCATATAAATATGCGGACAAGCATTGTTTAATGCTCTAGCAAGTATTTCTTCTTTAGGTTGATACCCAACTACAAACAAAGTCTTCTGTCCGTAAGCAGGAGTATGCTCTACTTCTGTGCCTATAAAAAACTTTGTATCCTCGTGACCTTCTCTATCCATGTACTTCTACTCGTTTATTAAATTTATTAACTAAATTTTGTTGTCTATAGTTTCTTTCTCTAGATTCATTTGTTTTGTATTGTGCAAAACCTAAGTAAACAGAAATTCTAAAAGTACATCTGTTAGTAGGTGCTTGTACAGAATGCCACATTGAAGCAGGAAATACAACTAGCCTATTGAACTTATTACTAATAAGCCTACTAGGAGTCTCATCTGTGTGCTTACCTAGAAAAAACCCTGCACCTAAGTCGTTGATATTGGGATTGGCAAACCAAAGTACTACCATACCGTTTTCTGTACTGTCCGTGTGTCCAGAAAATTTATCATTTGATGTTATTAGATTAACATGGGCTCTACACATATCAGTATATTTTAAGTCAGTATTATACAATTCATTAAATTCATTTACAAATGGCATAAGTGTTTCTGACATATTAAAAATACTTTCTACTTGTGGTAATTCTAAACAATGACAAAGTAATGCATCGCCGTTCTCTACTTCTTCTACAGCATATCTAAAGTCTGCTTTATGCTGATAGTATTCTAACCAATTAGTTACTATATCCTTATTGAAAAAATTATCAATAATCGCTACTGGATTATCTCCAATCTTATCATTGAATAAATTAGTAACTGACATATCCCCATTTAACCAATTGGTTTTGATAATCTGTTGCTTTCTTTGTACTAAATTCCATTGGTGCTTGTATTTTACCATCTTTGGTTTCTATAATTGTTACACCAGTATTGCTTACTTCAAAGTTTACATCATGTCCTTCGTGACTATAAGTACCACTGTATGCTATTTTACTCTCCATCAAAGTCTGCCCTCATTATATCCTCTTGCATGTCTGCTTCGCTATCACCTGTTTCGTATTCATCAGTTTCAAATAAAGAACCAAATGTAGATTGTTCGGCACTACCATCGGAGAAACTAATCTCTTTCAAAAACTCTTTGTTATCTTCTAGCATCTGTCTTGCGTTAGTGTTTGCTGGATCTAATACTTCCTCAGCAAAACTTTCAAACATTAGAATGGTGCCTGGTACATAAGGTGATGTTTCGTTACTAACACTACTGCCTTTGACCTTTTTCCAGTTCTTCCAATGTGTTGGTGTTCTGTGTTTCTCCATATCAGCAAGTCTATTTGCTTCTTGAGTTGCTGTGATATGATTGTATACACTATGACCCATGTAAAGAGCATAACTTAGTGTGTCCCAACTAGTTGTACATTCTTTACCATTTCTATTTGTATCACCGTGTCCTAGTACACATATATCCCCAACAGTAAGTCTACTCATAATAGGGGAATGTGCAAAAGGCATAGGCATCTTAGAACCTTTCATGTCTTTGTTATCGAATGCTCTATCCATAAAGTATCCAAATCGCTTTGCTCTAAACTCATTATGTGTGTAAGTTTGACCATATGCTGTATTAACAAAAGGTGATGCCGCATCAAATGAGAGTGTAATATTAGGATTGTCATGTTTTCTCAACTGTCTTTGAATACTGGTAAGGTGACATGCCCAATTAAGGCGGCCAGTACCTAAGAAGTGTATCCAATCTTTTCCTTCAAGTAGATTATCTTCTCTAAGATCTAATATTCTACTTAGCACACTATACATGTGTTTCATGTTGATACCAGCGAATGCGTAACCTTCTAAGGTTCTATCCTCATCGCCATATGCTTCTTGCACAAAACTTTTAGTAGAAAAATGCTTTACAGCATCGTACCATGTTTTGCTATTTTCTTCGTTACTACCACTTAACACATTTAAGAACTTGGTAGCACCTGGTGTTCTATTCCTCATAAAATAGTCTAAATTAAGTAGACTGATATCTAGTGTGTCTTGAAATTCTGTTAGTCCTGTTCTTTCGCTTAGTTTACCAACTGCCGCAAAAGCCGGAACATCTAATGTCATACTCCAGTCTGCTGTATGCTCTAACCATGTTAGTATCTTGTTACAAAACTGTGTTCTAGCAGGGTCATTAGGATCTTTAGCATTACTCCAGTCCATTTTGATAACACCGGTAGCAAGTTGGAAACCACCTGAGTCTCCTAGTATCATAGTTTTACTACGATCTCTTCCTTGTACCATTGGTTCGCGTTCGTCACTTTTGACTGGGTCTAAGTGTGCGTGACCTCCGGAGTATAATCCCCATGGATAATGATAATAACTATTCTCAGGATCAAGGAAGTTCATACCCTGTGTGCCTTTTTCAAAGCCTTCGGGACATCTCCACTCATCTGGATTAGCATCCATTTTCTGTAATTGTGTTACATAGAAGCCACTAATAGCAGGCAGGTAAACTGCCCAATCCTGGTGCTTCTTTCCTAAATCTTCTGTCATAATTAACTCTTTGCAGGTAGTATGTATTTGTATTCGCCTAAGCCACTGTCAATAACTATTTGCATTGCTCCTGCATTAGCAAAACTAACTGTACAGTTAGCACTATCGCTTAGTCTTAGAATGCTTAATGCTTTGTCTATTTCCCATTTCCAGTTGCCGGATAGTTCGCCTTCAACATTATTGTTAATAGGCAGTTTACCTTTATCACCAGCACCTTCACCAATGCTAAAGAATAATGCACCCGACTCAGTAGACGGTGAAAACACAGGTTCAAATCCACCTAGTACACCATTGAAGTAACCTAAGTCTTTTAAGTTCTTCTGCGATGGTACAATAGTGACATCCCATGGGATCTCTTTCATTGTAACTGACTTTAGTTGCTGATTAATAACATCTGCTAACATAAATCTGTAACTACCACTATGGCCTTCTGCACTTGTAAAACTAATTTCTACAGGAATGTCTTCTCCATTTCTGCTTTGGGTTTGTACACTTACATCTGATCCTTCATCTGTAAAGCCTGGAAACTTTAAGTATCCATCTAATACACTCATTCTGCTGAGTCCAACTGTTTGATCTACAAAGTCTACTACAGGATTATGTAGTTTACCTTGTAGGATTACAGTTTTATCTGCGTCCATGGCCTCAATAGTAGTAGACTCTGCATCTCCACTTATCTTGACCTGTTCAATAAATCCTAAGGCGTGAGTATGCCTTAGTATGTCCTTAAATATATCTTTTATCATATTTTGTCACCTCTATTTTAAAGTTATTATTTAGGCCTTTACACCTAAAAAGTTTATAAATCCTGGCCGTTTGATACCTAACGACCAAGTTAATCATCGAAATCAAATAAACTATGGAATGTATTTGTAGTATCTGTCGCTGACAAATCCCATTTAAGTACATTCAATAAGTTTTCTACTTTCTTATCAACTACTGCTTCTTCCATTGCGTCATCATCAAAGGGCAGTTGTTTAAACCAATCTGGTATATGCATTTCATCTGTAGGATATGCAATACTAGTATATCCCATAGCATTACTCTTTAGTCTACATACAATAACCTTCATACCATCTGTAATTGGCATACTATATGCATCGCTATTTGCTTTTAACATGTTATTCCAATTAATACTTGCTCTAACATGACCGGGAATCATTATTTTCTTTTCGTCTTTAACTTTTTCTAACTTATACAAAGTAGCACTTTTATTCATACTAAATGCTTTATTGTATGCTTCTGTATAATATGTTAAGTTGTTTACACGTTTGGGCATACCTTTACGCCAAGAGTCCATTGCTTTGAACTCTTTCTTAAATTCTCTTACATTCTCAAGTACACTTACTTCACCATCACCATTAAGTGTTTGTCCTAATATATCACTTAAGAAGTCTTGTACAAACTCTGGAGTATCACTTCTTTTAAGGTCTAGTCCCATAACTTTTAGTTTGCCGCCTTCTGGTTGATACCCTTCTAAATCTAATACATTAATTGCATACCTTTTCTTTGTAATAAAAATTCCTGCTCTACCAACAACTTCTCTACCTGCTTTAAGTATCTTGCCTTGGCTAGTTGGTATGTTGAAGGCCGTCTTTGCAAATGCAGGGAATGTGTCGCTAACTGTATCTGATATATTATCATACAAGACAATAGCACTATCCATATCTAATTCAACATTTTGTTCTTTACTAATCTTGTCTGCACTAAAATACACAGAGTCAGTATCACCATATACAATAGTATCTCCTGTGTGATCATAATTGCCTGTAAGCATTTTGTTTGTTTCTGCTCCCATGTGTTTAGTAATTGCTCTACCTGTTAATGTTGTGCTTTGACCAATCCTGTGATCAAAGAATCTACTACCCGGATTACAAATAGCACCATATGTACTATTAAGTAAAATCTTTCTAACCAATTGTCTCTTATCCCAAAATGCTATATCTTCTGGTGTTGTAGCAGTTTTCTTCTTAGCCTGTAATTCCTGTCTCTCAGAGTACCATTTTTCTAATAGTCCAGGAATAATACCTTGTACATCTGTACGATATATTGTACCATTTGCACTAATACACCAAGGCTCTTCACTGTTGAACAACATGTTATATACATCAGCACCTTTAACAGGAACTTCTCTTTTATCTTCTAAGTCTAATATAAGCGGTCTATCAATGTCTTTGCTCATCACTAATTCATATTCATTTGTGCCAAACTTGCCTGCCCATGCATCTGCAAATGATTTTTTCTCTATTGACATTTTTTCTGTAATTTCTCTGTCAGTGTACTCTTGTCTTAACTGCCCAACAATAGTTTCAGGAGCCATATTCAATGCTCTAATAACACTTGGATATAGACTGTTAATATCCATACTACCTATCCACTCATGCATACCCTTCTTAGGAAATGCCACATAGGCACCTGCTACAGTATGCCCCCAAAGATTATCTGAATCTTTTGTTCTGTTTCTATCAGGCACTACAAAGCCACGCCTGTGTGCTTCATTGATAATAGCAGAGTCAATAGTTTGTACAGCACCCATTGTTACTGGAAGTAATACAGTATTCTGATGTGCAATTTCACTAGCGAGACTTATAAACTGTAACTTGTCATCTAACTTCTTAAGTAGCATTGTGTCTTGTATATTATATTCTAAGAACAACTGAAAGTCATGATTGTAAAGCCTATCTAAACTACCATCATAGACAACTTTCTTCTCACCTACTTCCATTTCGCCAATGTAGTCAAGTCTATAACTATGACGCTCTTCGTAATTATACTTTCTATATAGTTGCATATAGTCTAAGTGTACACGGCCTACTAAGTCATATGTTTGTGTTTCTCTGCCGTGATTGATATATTTTCTAACTACAACATTTTTATCTAGCAAACATAAACGCCTAGTTTCGCTTTTGCCTAACACTTTAATAACTCTATTCACAGTATAAGGAATATCATATCCTTCACTGTTCCAGCCACTTAGTATATCTGCATCATCAATAAGACTTAGGAAAGCATCTAACATTGCTTTCTCATTACCAAATAGTATTGTATCACCAACATTATCTGCTATCTTTTGTGCTTGTTCCCAATTAAGTGTCTTAGGCGGAACTGCTAAACAAACAATTTTATCCATCCAGTCTAAGTAAACACTAATACTAGTAATTGGCATAAATGCATCTTCGGGTGAACTGTATCCTCTTTCAGGATCAAAGTCTACCTCAATATCAAAAAAGCATTTGTGTAAGTCTGGTGCATCAACACCTAAGTAATGATCTGCTAATACTCTGTTTACAGGTTTAAGATCACTTTCATATGTTCGTTTGTTTTGATGTATTGCAACATTGCGTTTGAAGTCCTTCCAGTTGTTTGCTGTAATTTTACTTACTGGATCACCATATACACTATGTTGCTTGCCTTTAGGATCATCGACATAGAAGTAGTATCGCATTGGGTGATCAATAATCTTGCGTTCGCCTTCTTTTGTGCGTTCTACTACTCTTACTATGCCTTTGTTCTGTTCAAAGACTGCATCAACATAACTCAATTACCAACTCCTTCTATCTTTAAACTCATTTAACTTGTCTGAATATTTTAACATAAATTTATATTTGTCTGCTTCTGTAGTAAACTTTCCATATATACTAGCAACTGGTTTGTAAGTGCCGGAAAAGTCTACTTCCTTACTAAATGTTGCATCTGTAAAACTAAAAAACGGCAACATATAATCATGTAATCTATCTTCAAATATATGCTCATAGTCTGCATCATCAGTCCATGGCATGTCAAATAGATGTACTTTCTCTGTAGTCAGATTCATAGTGTACAGTATAACAGATTGACTTTGTAAGTCAACCTATTTTATCTATTTTGGTCCTGTTTTATAAATGATCTTTACCGACTGCGGCTAGAATAGTCTCTAGTGCATCGAACTTATCTGTTTCGTCGGTAAATGATGCCTTATGAGCAACTTTAACTGCTTTCATAAGGACTGCAGGTTTAATATCCATTTCTTCTGCTATTGCTTTAATAGTTTCTCTTAAACCTACTTGGAGTGAATCTACTTCGTAAAGGACTTGGTCTCCTTCCTGAAATAGTTTTGTGAGTCTTGCGACTTCTTCTTGATTGAATGTTTTATTGAACGCCATATTAATCCTGTGTGTATATTATTAATTATCAGACTTATTGTACTATAAAAAGATAATGTGGTCAAGTACTAATATTCTGTACTGGCCTCAAAGTCCCAATCGACCACATCTAATTCTTCTGCGAGTATATCTGCAATTTGTGTACCTTCCTTAGCACTGATATCATCTTCAGTAAGTACCTCGTACACTTGTACATCATCTGATTCATAATGAACAACTTCTGCTTTTACCTTGTTACCACTGCCATCAAATGATGCAAATACTTTCGTAGGAACAACACTTTGCACTATGTCAAAGAAATCTACTATATCATCTCGTGATATTTCCTCTTCAGTTACAATTCTTACAAAATGTTTTCTTACTTTATCTACCATAATTAATCGCTATTTTTGTTTTTACTTGTTCCAGCATACAAACCAAACCAGGCCGCACCTGCTCCAACAATAATACTTATCAAACCACTTTGCTCTAGACTAGGATTTTCTAGTCCCATGAACCAAATTGTTGAATAGTATAGCAAGAATATATAAACACTTAAAAATGCTCTTGGGAATATTCTCCAGGCATCAACTGCCTGTGCTAAAAAAATCCATTTCTGCCATGGATTCTTAGTGCTGTCTACTGTTTTTGTATCGACTTCTAATTCTATCTGTACTACTTTCTTTTGTATTTCGTCTGCCATTTATGCTCTCCTACTAACTTATGACTGCTCTGTCTGTTACTCTTCTCCAGTTTGTGCCATCGCTAAATGCCATAACTGGTCCACCTGTTTCATTAGTTATATAAACCATATGCCCAATGTATGCAGAGGCCGATGGAACCTGTGCTACTGCATATCGTGGAAACTCAACTGGTCCTCCACTTGTTTCAATTACACCATAATCACTATTAACCAATGCTGTGGTTGTTGCTGTAATTAATCCGTAATCAACTGTATCTGATGCTGTTGCTGTGACTAATCCATAATCACTTACAGTTTCAAATAAGATAGATGATGTTGTACCACCTACCGTTAGTTTTGCTTTTGCTTCATCATATGTAAATGCAGATGATCCATTGAATGCACCACCATCATTATATTGAATTTGCGTATTACTGCCACCTGGTGTAGCAGATATAGTAGCAAAACTTACTGCACCACTACCATCTGTAGTGAGTACTTGATTAGCACTACCATCACTGGTAGGTAAAGTGTATGCTCCATTTACATTTACTGTTCCTGTTACTTCAATACCTGCGTTTGTTGTAACAAATTTGGCACTATTATTATGATATAATGTTTGAGCACCACCTGAACTAAATAATGCTGATGTTTTACTACCAGCGGCATTACTTACTGTAAATGTGCCCGATCTTAATTTTATTGCGCCTGTGCCAGCATCGTCTATATAACTGTTGCTACCATCGTGATATATCTGTAAGTCATCACCGGCACCAAAGTTTAGTTTATTATTGTCTCCAAACTTACCAGATGATGTACCACCCGTAACAATTAATGTATTTGCTTTAACTGTATTTGCTGAACCATTAGGTTGAATACTACCTGTAACTGTACCGCTTAGGTTACCAACAAAGGCACCAGCATTAAATGTTTGACCATTTACGGTCCACTCACCTTCGCCCTCGTCCCAACGAATGAACACATTACTTTCAGCACCTCTATTTACAAGGATGCCTGCGTTTGCTGTGGCTTGTTGGTTTGCGGCTAAGTCGCTATTTAAGACTATTTCGTTATCAGCAATATTGAGAGTTTCTGTATTGATTACAGATTGTGTACCGTTAACAGTTAAGTTACCAGTAATGGTAATATCATTAGCAAAAGTATTATCTGTGTCAACTCTTGCAAAACTTGTACTATTAATATCATCTAGTGTATCAGCATCGCCTACTGTAAGTTTATTCCATGTGACGGAATCACCTGATACAGTTGCAATTTTTAATAGTGTATTGCTTGAATCAAACCAAAGATCACCTGTCGAGATATTACTAACGTCACTGGGTGCGTCAGATGTCCCGTATATCCTAGAACCGCGTTTTCCAATTCTAAAACTGCTTTGCGAGGTACCTTTGGCATTCATTATGATTGCCATTAGT
>Ga0213861_10005408_pt1 | contig 10247 bp, 10 predicted proteins | sample PICome_4_FD_160110 | JGI IMG/M metagenome (GOLD analysis project Ga0213861, IMG submission 160110) | Coastal seawater microbial communities near Pivers Island, North Carolina, United States - PICO131 | ecosystem: Environmental > Aquatic > Marine > Coastal | place: USA: North Carolina...
ATCGGTTGTTCTGTGTGTCACCAATATTCCTACTTCCTCGAATGACCCTTCGTCCATTAAGAAATGAATCCTTTCACGTGCTGTCAGTTTTCCTTTCGCGTGCTGCTTATCAATGCGAGCTTGTCCGCCACCAAGTTTGGCTTCGGCTATCTTTGAGTTTAATTCTTCAACTTTATTTTTCATGTTTCTTTGTTAGTTATATTCGATTTGAACCACTAAAGGCACAGTAGAAATTATTAAGTATTGCTTCACTTCCGTGAAATATATATTGTCATCTTGTCCCTCTTGTGATTAAAAAATCAATCTTCTTTTATTGTTTGACACAATTCTACCAAAACGCCATTTGCCGTTTTCGGATGCACAAAACAAACCAGTTTGTTATCTGCACCACGTTTAGGTGTTTCGTTTAATAGTCGGAAACCCTCTGCTTCCAATCGTTTCATCTCTGCATAAATATCATCAACCTCAAATGCAATATGATGAATGCCTTCACCACGCTTGTCAATAAATTTGGCGATAGCACTATTCGGGTTTGAAGCCTCTAAAAGCTCAATCTTGCTTTCTCCTGTTTGAAAGAAAGAGGTTTTTACACTTTCCGAAGCAACTTCTTCAATTTTGTAATGTGCCTTCCCAAGCAATGTCTTAAACAGTACATTGCTTTGTTCTAAGTTTTTTACAGCGATGCCGATATGTTCGAGTTTCATGTTTAACCGTGTATGTCCATAGGTACAACCTATAGTTACTCATATTGAACTCTTCCAGAGTTCTACCAATGGACACTATTCAAATAAATATTTTTCATCAAAATCAATATCATGTTCTTTTAATAATCGTCTGTATTCATCTTCATAAGTTTCAATTTTATGATGTGCTTCTTGGTTTTTGATGTATTCAATTAAGCCATCTTTCTCGTAAACTGAAACGGTAAATGCACCATAACCAACTTGCCATTCTATAAATTCAGAGAAAATTCGTTCTTCTTTTATCCATAAGTTGGAAGCAACTTTAATGTCTTTTACCAAATTTGCAATATTCATTGGTGTTCTCATACTTGTTAAAATATGTATGTGGTCTTCTACGCCATTGATACGATATAAATGACATTTTTTCTTTTTCAAAATTCCCCATGTAAATTGGAATAATCGCTTTCGATTATCTTTTGTTAATACTCGTCTTCGGTGTTTTGTCCCGAATACAATGTGGTAAATTAGTTTAGTGTGTGGCATTTTTTGCATAGGTACAACCATGGCTACTCACGTTCAACTCTTCCAGAGTTGGTCAATGTTCATAGGTTTAGTTCTAAAACCCGTAGGTTTTACCTACCGTTATTCGCATTTGACCTTTCCAAGGTCATTTTATAGTTTCATTCCTCTTCACAAACCCTGAGGGTTAAACATGAGTAGCCATAGGTACAACCTATGGAACAAAGTTACAGCAATTCGTCCGAACTCTAGAAGAGTTCAATATGAGTAACCACAGGTTGTACCTGTGGCACACCAGTGTAAGTTTAATCCTCCAACATAATCTCCAAAATCGAACTTGCCGCCTTAGAAATCACAGTTCCAGGACCAAAAACACCAACGACACCACAATCAAACAAAAACTGATAATCCTGAGGTGGAATCACACCTCCAACGACTACCATAATATCCTCACGTCCTATACTTTCCAACGCTTTGATAGCCTGTGGTACAAGTGTCTTGTGACCAGCTGCTAAGGATGAGATACCTAATATATGCACATCATTTTCTGCTGCTTGACGAGCCGCTTCTTCAGGTGTTTGAAACAAAGGACCCATATCAACATCAAAACCAATGTCTGCAAAACTGGTCGCAATAACTTTTGCTCCTCTATCATGTCCATCTTGCCCCAATTTGGCAATCATAATTCGAGGACGACGACCCTCTTTCTTATAAAATTCATCAGACAAGTGTCTTGCTTTCGCAAAATCAGTATCGTTCATAATCGCTTTAGCATAAGCCCCTTTTACAGTTTGCGTTGTTGCCTTAAAACGACCAAAGTGTTCTTCCATCGCATCGGAAATTTCCCCTAAAGTCGCTCTTTTTCTCGCTGCTTCAATCGCTAATTCCAGGAGGTTTCCCTCACCAGTTTCAGCACAATTTTTCAAATTAATCAAAGCAATATCTACTTCTAAGATATCTCGGTTCGCCTTGATACGTTGTAATTTTTCAACTTGTGCTTTTCGGACTGCCGAATTATCTACTTCTAATACATCGAGCGTTTCCTCTTCATCTTGATTAATAAAGAGGTTAATACCAATAATTTTATCAATTCCGCTGTCAATTCTAGCTTGTTTTTTCGCAGCTGCTTCTTCGATTTTAAGCTTAGGTAAACCATTTTCAATCGCTTTAGCCATACCGCCTAATGCCTCAATTTCTTGAATTAACGCCCAAGCCTTATCGGCAATTTCTTTGGTCAAATATTCTACATAGTAAGAACCCGCCCAAGGGTCAACAACTTTAGTAATACCTGTTTCTTGTTGTAAATACTTCTGTGTATCTCTAGCGATTTTTGCAGAAAAATCGGTTGGTAAAGCAATCGCTTCATCGAGTGAGTTAGTATGTAAAGATTGTGTACCGCCAAGTGTTGCTGACATTGCTTCGATAGCAGTTCTTGCGATGTTATTAAACGGGTCTTGTGCAGTCAAGCTCCACCCAGAAGTTTGCGAATGTGTTCTTAGGGCTAGGGATTTAGGGTTTAGAGGGTTGAACTGATTTACGATTTTTGCCCATAACATTCTTGCAGCTCGCATTTTTGCCACTTCCACAAAATGATTCATACCTATTCCCCAGAAGAAGGATAATCGAGGAGCAAAATCATCAATTTTCAACCCTGCTTTGATACCTGTTCGGATATATTCCAAACCATCTGCCAGCGTATAAGCCAACTCAATATCCGCAGAAGCACCAGCTTCGTGCATGTGATAGCCGCTGATACTTATCGAGTTAAATCGAGGAATGAACTTAGAAGTGTATTCAAAAATATCACCGATGATTCTCATAGAATGTTTGGGCGGGTAAATGTAGGTGTTTCGCACCATGAATTCCTTTAAAATATCATTCTGTATAGTGCCACTTAGTTTCGATTGATCAACACCTTGCTCTTCAGCTGCTACGATATAAAATGCCATAATCGGAATAACCGCACCATTCATCGTCATTGAAACCGACATTTTATCTAATGGGATTTGGTCAAACAAGGTTTTCATATCTTCCACCGTGTCTATCGCAACCCCTGCCATACCAACGTCTCCTGTCACACGAGGGTGATCACTATCATAACCTCGGTGCGTTGCCAAATCAAAAGCTACCGACAAGCCTTTTTGTCCCTGTGCTAAGTTTCGACGATAAAAGGCATTCGATTCTTCAGCAGTAGAAAACCCTGCATATTGACGAATTGTCCACGGACGACCTGCGTACATTGAACTATAAGGACCTCGCAAATTTGGTGCAATTCCCGCCACAAAATTCAAGTGTTCGTAGCCTTCAACAACACTTTTATCATAAGCGGTTTGTATGTCGATGCTTTCGGGCGTTTGCCATTTGGTTTCGGCTTTTGTTGTGCCGTTTTGGCGTTTATATGGTATGTTTTTGAAATTTGGTTTTTTCATTTTTTATTGGTTTAAAAGCAGGGAAAGGAAATCTGATTTTCATCGAACACTCCAGTTGCTATTCGAGCTTTCTACCGCTCTTAACTTATGATTATCCTCCAAATACATCTTCAAACCAACCAATGCAGCAACTTCACGTTCTTTTGCTTGCTGTTCACGAATTTGGTCAGGCGAATAATAATTCTTAACAAAGTGCGTATCGAAATTACCTGAGGTAAAGGCTTCATGCTCACAAACAAATTTACCGAAAGGCAATGTCGTTTGAATACCTTCAATCTTATACTGAGTAATTGCTTCCTTCATCAACTGAATCGCCTCATCACGAGTTTTGCCATAAGTAATCAACTTTGCAATCATCGGATCATAATAAATCGGAATCTCCATGCCTTGCTCATAGCCATCATCTAAGCGAATACCTTCGCCTTCCGGACGAATGTATGTCGTCAAAGTCCCCACATTAGGAGAAAAATTATCTAATGGGTCTTCCGCATACACTCGCAATTCCAATGCATGACCATTGATACTTAAATCCTCTTGTGAAAATGTTAATTTTTCACCTCGTGCAACTTTGATTTGCTGCTCTACTAGGTCAATTCCAGTAATTAATTCTGAAACAGGATGTTCGACCTGTAAGCGGGTATTCATTTCTAAAAAGTAGAAATTATGGTTACCATCCAACAAAAACTCTACTGTTCCAGCACCAACGTAGTCACAGGCTTTTGCAACATTAACTGCTGCCTCGCCCATTGCTTTACGGATTTCAGGTGTCAATACAGCTGAGGGGGCTTCTTCTACCACCTTCTGATGACGACGCTGTACACTACACTCCCGCTCAAACAAATGCACCACATTTCCGTGTGTATCTGCCAATACTTGAATCTCGATATGTCGAGGTGAAGTCACATATTTTTCGATAAAAACCGCACCATTACCGAATGCTGAAGTCGCTTCACTAATCGCTCGCTCCATTTGTTCAGGTAGCTCTTCCAAGTTATTCACTACTCGCATTCCTTTTCCACCTCCACCAGCTGCTGCTTTGATTAAAATAGGAAAACCAACCTCTACTCCGATTTTCTTTGCCAATTCCACATCGGTAATCGCCTCTTCGATACCAGGAACCATAGGAATATTATAATCTTTGACAGCTTCTTTTGCAGCTAATTTATCACCCATGACTCGGATAGCATGAGACTTCGGTCCAATAAAAGCAATTCCTGCTTCTTCTACTTTTTGAGCAAAAACAGCATTCTCACTCAAAAACCCATAACCAGGATGAATACCGTCTGCACCTGTATCTTTGGCGGCTTGTAGTACATTATCCATCACTAAATACGATTCCGATGAGGTTGCTTTACCGACACATATCGCTTCATCCGCAAACCTTACGTGCGGAGCATTTCTATCAACTTCCGAATAAATCGCTACGGTTTTAATGCCCATTTTTCGGGCAGTTTTCATTACCCTAATGGCAATTTCACCACGGTTGGCTATTAGTATTTTTTTCATTTGTTAGTGTATATTTTGCAACCACATAAGAACTAAGTATCATAAAGTCTATCAAAAGATTTCTTTTTTCTGTGAAATACTTTGAATAACTATTGTGCTTTTTATGGTTTAAAAATTAATTCTAGTTTGTTAATCAATACTTCCACTGTAACTCGTAAATATTTGTGCAGCAGGTCTTGTTTCACTAATTCCAAAGCTAAAAGTTCTATTCTCTATATCAAGACTACCAGACTTTGCATAAGAGTTTCCTGTTACATATCCGTTATTTGAAAATACCAATACAGAACAAGAAGAGTATTCATGTTCAAAAAAACCGGTTTCAATCGAATTTGTCGAATTTAAAACTAAAGTTGGTGAACCGTCTTGAAGTATCTGGATATCTGCAATAAGTGTATCATAAGTATCCATAGGAAAATATGCAGGATTGAACGTATGCTTGATTACAGTGAAAGTCCCATTGAAGTCACTTAAAGTTGGTTCATCTTGAGTTGTAAATTCTCCTACTTCTACCGCTCCGCCTGACATAATCCGCCAAAAATATTTTTTATTCGGTTGCAGGACTTCATCGAAATGATATTCTTGAACATCGGTAGTATCTGTAAAAACTATATCATCGAAATTTTCTGTTGTTGAAATATTCAATATAAAATCATCTTCAATTCGAACTTCATCCCATTCAAAATGAATATCACAATAATCAACCGTACTATTCAAAGGACTTACTAATATCAGATACGGTAAATCAAGCATTGGGTCGCCTATTTGATCATCATTACACCCAAAAATAAAAATCGTAAAAATTAAAATAGCTAAAATATTTCTCATGATTTTAAGAGTTTAAGAACAAATAAATTGTTCATTACCAATAAATAGTATCTATTTTAAAACGATTTATAAACTGGTCTTTTGAGTGATTTTAAAATTTATTTTGAAATTTCACCCAAGCTTCCTCGGCAATTTTTTCTGTTAGCTCCTCAATAAAATAACTTCCTGCTGACGCATCAATGACTCTATCCAAGTAGCTTTCTTGTTGTAATAAATGCTGAACATTTAGGGCAATTCTACGAGAAAACGTCGTTCCGTTTTCATTTTTAAAACTGTCTGATGGATAAACATACAAGCGGTTTGCTCCGCCAATTATGGCAGACATCGCCTGCGTTGTAGCTTTTATTTTATTGTAATTTTCATCGTCCGATTGTGCGTTTTCGGTGAGATGTACTTCTATATTAGAGACAAGTTTCAAGTCCGTATTCCAAGCTGATAGAACTTGTTTCCATAAAAATTTTAATGCACGAATTTTCGCAATGCTTGGGAAGAATTCATCATTTAAGCTAATGACAAACTGTATTTGGTGATGCGTTTCTGTAAGGTCAAATCCATTATCATGCAGTTGTTCTAAATAGTCATTTCCTTCCTTTATAGCTTTCGCTAAATTATTGACTACATCGTTGTCAGAGCTTACATCTACCGTCAAAAATCTTGCTTTTGGCAGTTCAGCCATTGCATTTTTGAAAAGGTCTGACTGGTTGAAGCAATTCGAATTAGAACTATTAAAAGTGCAGAAAATTTCACCTGAATCCTGTTCTTTCGCTTCGATAACTTTCACTAAACTCTCAGCTAGCTTCAAGCTATCATTTACTCGGAAGTGCGTTGAAATCCACTCTAATTGAATATTGTCCAAAAGAACTGACAATTCACTTTGACTCGGAGCATTGTGAAGGACAAACAACAACGCATTTACCCCTTTCATCAAAGCATCAATTGCTTGTTTATTAGCAGCAGCATAATCATTATTTTGGATAACAACTCGCTCACCTATTTCCCAGGTATTATCGCTTCGTCCATCATTGATTGGCGATGCATCAATCGCATCTTCACTGTGATAAAAAGGCGTAAACTCTAGGTCTTCGACTTTCCAGTTGAAGCTATCAATAGGCTTTTTACCTTTAAGGTCTTTGATGACTTGCTCGAGCCATTCGGCTTTGGTAACAGGTTTGAATTCTGAAAACATAATTATTTGGTATTTGGTGTTCGGTTTAGAAATACCTAAAAAATTTACTCCATCTCAATCAATATCTGACCTTTATCCACTGCCTGACCTTTGATAATTTCAATTGACTTCACAATCCCTTCTCCATCTGCTTTTAGCACGTTCTCCATCTTCATAGCTTCCAAAATAAGCAAGGGTGTGCCTTTTTCAATCGATTGACCCTCTTTAACCATAATATCAATGATTAAGCCTGGCATAGGAGCTTTGATATTGTCTAACTTTGTAGAAGCTACGACCGATAATCCCATTTCTTTGATGAGCAAATCGTACTCATCTTCAATTTTAATTTGATATTTATTACCATTGACCTCGATCGTCATTGTATTATTGCTATAGTCTGTGTCTAATAATTCGCAATGATAAGCTTGATTATCTTTTAAGACATGTAGTTTTTTGTTGGCAAGTTGAACAACGTCTAGCTCGGTCGCTTCTTTTTTTGATAAAGTGAAGCTTTGTTCATCGACTATAATATTGTATTTCATGTTGAGTAGTTTTTAAGTTAGTTTAGCAAATATATAGAAATCTATATGTAAAAAGACAGTAACAACATTATTTTTATTATTGATTTATGTTAGAATGTCAACGATGAAAATACTCGATAAAAACGAAAACAAGTATTAAATTGGTCACTCGCATACAATTATTAGTTGAAAGTGACTACATTTTTTACACAATGAACTAATTGTTGAAAAATAAGTTCTAATTTTGTGTTTAGATATAGTGAATATGCTTGACAGATGCTAATCGTTCTGTAATTCTTAATTCGAATTTTAACTTGAGTAAAGCAAGACACTAATATCGAAACTATTTGATTTACAATAGTTTGCATTACAATATATTCATTTTAAAAATTGACAAAAGGGTAAAATTCATTTACCTTTGAGCACTCTCATAAACAGAAATTAACAAAAAAACATATTTAATAAAAAACAAGGTTTTAATATGAAAATACTGGTTTGTGTCACTCCGACACCTGAAACAACTGCTAAAATCGGCTTCACAGATAACAATACAGCTTTCGATACAAATGGCGTAAATTTCATCATGAACCCCTATGATGAATGGTATGCTTTGGTACGTGGAATCGAACTTAAAGAGCAGTTTGAAGGAAGTAAAGTAACAATAATCAATGTTGGTCCTGCAGCTAATGATTCGGTATTGAGAAAAGGTCTGGCTATCGGAGCAGATCAAGCATTGCGTATCAATGCAGAGCCTAAGTCGGCTTACTTCGTTGCAGCTCAAATTGCGAAATACGCTAAGGGGTTTGATATCATCTTATTAGGAAAGGAAACAATTGACTACAACGGTGGCGAAGTAGGCGGAATGTTGGCAGAATTGTTAGACTTGCCTTTTGTTGCTTTTGCTACCAAATTAGATGTCGAAGGCAATGTTGCGACAATCGAAAGAGAGATTGAAGGTGGAAAAGAAGTACTTCAAGTACAGACACCTTTTGTAGTAAGTGCCGCGAAAGGTCTGGCAGAACAACACATTCCTAATATGCGAGGAATCATGATGGCTAAGAAGAAACCGCTTGTTGCTCGTGATGCTTCGGATATGAAAGACCCTGTTACGGCAACTTCATTTGAATTGCCAGAAGATAAAGGAGAGGTCAAATTGGTGGACCCTGAAAATATGGAAGAACTCGTACGCTTGCTTCATGAAGAGGCAAAAGTCATTTAAGTTGCTTCATAAATGATAAATAGTCACAACTCAATTTTTTAATTAATTAATCATCACTTATTCATTACGAATGATGCGTGATTAATCATCAATACTCAAAAAATGGTTCTAATTTTTGCAGAAAGTCATAATAATCAACATAAAAAAGCCACTTTCGAAGCTGTTTATTACGGTAAAAAAGTAGCAGATATTTTAGGAACTGAAGCCGTAGCTTTGGTCATCGGTGATGCGGAAAACAGTGCAGATTTAGGTTTGTATGGTGCATCAAAAGTACTAAAAGTAGCAGGTGTAAACGCTTTCGATAGTCAAGTTTACACATCAATTATTACAGAAGTAGCTGAGCAGCACGGTGCATCAACTATCATCGTCAATCACAGCTCAACAGGTAAGTCATTACTTGGTCGCTTATCTATCCGCTTCAAAGCAGGTTCTGTATCGGCAGTAAACTCATTGCCAAACTTAGACGGTGGATTCAGTGTGAACAAAAAGGTATTTGCCGGAAAGGCAGAGGCAACTTATAATATCAAAACTCCTCGTCGTGTGATGTCTTTGTCAGGTAATTCATTAGCACCTGAGGTAGTTGGTGCAGCAGTCGAGCCGACGGTTATTACTGTGAATATCCCTCAATCTCGTATCAAAGTTATCAAGCAAGATACTATATCTGGTACAGTACCTTTGCCAGAAGCGGAGCTGGTTGTGTCTGCGGGTAGAGGAATGAAAGGACCTGAAAACTGGGGCATCATTGAAGAAATGGCGGATATTTTAGGAGCAACAACCGCTTGTTCTCGTCCTGTCGCTGATATTCACTGGCGACCTCATCACGAACACGTTGGACAGACAGGTGTCGCTATCAAGCCGAATCTATATATTGCAGTTGGGATTTCGGGTGCAATTCAGCATTTAGCTGGGGTGAATCAGTCGAAGGTGATTGTTGTTATTAATAAAGACCCTGAAGCACCTTTTTTCAAAGCAGCGGATTATGGTGTAGTTGGTGATTTATTTGAAGTCGTACCAAAATTGAATGAGGCTTTGCGGAAATTTAAAGCAAGTTAATCCCTTCATAAATGAATCGACAGTCGTCAAAAGCGGCTGTCGATTTTTATTATAAAGCCAGTCTATAAAGTGTTGAGCATTTCGAATTCCCTTTTTAATGTTGCTTTATTTACAGGAACAACCCCCACACTTTCACATACAATTCCACCGGCAAGGTTAGACAATTGACATGTCAATTTCATATCTATTTGAAGTGCTAAACCCAAAGAAGCGACGCTTATCACCGTGTCACCTGCTCCGCAAACGTCTGCAATATGCCGCGGCTTTGTCGGAATAATAACCCGCTCACGATTATCATCTAAATACATTCCCTTCTCGGAAAGCGTA
>Ga0213861_10005409_pt1 | contig 10245 bp, 9 predicted proteins | sample PICome_4_FD_160110 | JGI IMG/M metagenome (GOLD analysis project Ga0213861, IMG submission 160110) | Coastal seawater microbial communities near Pivers Island, North Carolina, United States - PICO131 | ecosystem: Environmental > Aquatic > Marine > Coastal | place: USA: North Carolina | collected...
CTGCACAGTGCCGAGCCCCGGATCGACTAGGAAAAAGAGGTTGAGGTTTACCAGCTGTGTGAGGCTAGTGATATTGGGCAAGGGGGTGAGCGTTTCAGCGACCGCATTATTTTCATGCACTAGGGTTAGCTCTGGACCGCTGCTGGTAGCCACTGCAGCAAACATTAAATAATTATCCTGATCTCCGGTGCCGATGTAGGCCCCTATCGAGCGTCCATCCGTGGGTATGATGTCTCCGAATACATCGCCTGCCATGCGCACATGGATGATGAATGCGCCTGAGGTGGAGTTGACATCAATGCCGAACTGTAAGGCGTTTTCTTGGTTGTTTTGACCTTCAAAAGCACTGGTTTGAGTAACGCCATCGATGGTTAATACGCCCGATGTGCCGCCAGGGATAAGCAATTCGTTTTTAAGAAGATCCAAATAATCATCATTTCCATTACTCATTAAGCCCGTGAAACCTAATCCATAAAAGCCTATTCCGGGATCTCCATTGAGCATCGGGTAATCGAGGGGGATCGATGTCGAGCGACCATTGTACTTGTCTTGCGGAAACGGGTCTTGAGTATCCAATATGCCATCATTGTCATCATCGGGATCGAAGAGGTTTGATATAATGTCTTGGTCAAAATCAGCCGGCATATCCGAAGCCGAACAAGGACTGGTGCCATTATCAATCTCTTCGGCATTTGAATAGCCATCCCCATCCTCATCGATATCAAAATCATAAACTCCGCTGCAGACAAAATCGTTACCGCCATCGTAATCGGAAGGTTCAAAAATGGAGATATTATTACTTCCGTAGGTTGCCGCCCAAATCGTTCCGGGAAAGGGCTCGTCGTCTCCCTGGGCGACTACGTCCAAAGGAAGAGACCCGAAGTTGCTGGCAAAGGTCGATACGTTCGTTGCTTCAGTGCCTGCAGCATTAAGCTGAATGCGTTCCAGGTTACCGCTAAAACTTGCCAGTACGAGATCTCCCTGAAGTTCACCGCCAAAATTCGACGCCGTGTATTCGGCAATGCCATTGGTTGACTTTTCAAAAGTGGCTAGGGCGTTGTCGTCTACTCCTGGTTGCAGGTAGTCCCCTTCAAGCGGGTTGACCATGCTTGGTGGCACTGGAGGCCAATCAATGGGAAGGTCTGAGGCTTGCGTTCGCCATGTTCCTTGTGACGCATCATTAGTATCATTGGTGTAGAGGCCGGCACCTGTGGGGTTGGCTCTTATGGGTGTAGGGTGACCTCCGTAAAAACCCTCCGTGACCAAGTGTAGATTATCTAGGTTGTTGACTTTAGCGTCGCCACCCGTACCCGGGCCAGTCGATCCTGGCTCCCCTGTTAAGTATTGATTGGTAGCATTAGATGCTCCATCAATAGGGGGGCCTTCACCATCGGGGTGTCCACCCCAACCGCCATTGGCTCCATTATCCACGGTGTACATTCGTCCTTCTTTGCCAGGCAAACGTGTGATCAGGAAGTCATAGGCATTGCGAAAACCTGAGGCATAGATTTGTACGGGTCCGCCAACAACAAGCTTGGCTTGATTGAGTCCGTCATTCCCCCCCCAAGGATCATTGATATCTTCATTGCCCGATGAGTTATTACGGTCTGGGTCATCAAGTGTAGGCAGATCATATTTATAAAAAGTGGATAAGCCGAAATCAGTTTGTGTCGGTATGGCATCAATGGCACCTAGATCAATGGAGAGAATGGCACACGAATAGGCATACTCCGTCAGCGATGCAAAATTCTGCGAAGGGGAACCTGCGTTGGTGTTACCGCCAACCGCCAAGTAGAGTGTATTGCTTGTCTTATCCAACTGCATGCCATTGACCGCGTGGTTTTCCTCTGAGCGTGGAAGTCCGCGAACCAAGTCAACTTTATCCCAACCGTTGCCGTTCCAAATTAATCGAGAAATGACCCCAGAGTTTGTATCTAAGTTTAGATCCCCGCTTGGCCCCCCCTCTCGAGGGTCACTCGAGGATACATACAATACAGGTTGCTGAGCAGTTCCTGAGAGCAGGATGCCTGTAACCTGACGTTTGCCTAGCCCAGCGTTTATAGTGCCATCGTCATTGTGATTGAGCATGTTTTTAACCAAGAGAATCGTCTCTACATTGGTTACGACGTAGTTATTGGAACCCTGCCTGCTGATGGTGTATGCAAAAATAGTTCCGTCCTGCTGAGATACGTAAAGGCGCCCATCCGGACCGAACTGTAAAGACGTTGGATTGTTCAAGGATTCACCCTGTAACCCACTCGAATTAAAATTAATGGCCGCGTGAAGCTGCAGTGTGCTGAAGAGAGCTAGCGCACTAAGGAAAAGCGCTAGGAAAGTATTTTTTGAGAGGGGTGAGGAATGAGGCATTCGGGAAAAATATTTTAACTAAGCTTATTTCAATCAGCTAACAGGATGAAGATTTTTCTAAAAAGACAAACTAAGCAGACTTTATATTCTTTGGTTTTAGATAGTAAGCTCGGATTAGCTTTGTGGGCTGTATGGCCATCTATATCGAAAAAACTATGTCGTATTTCGCCGGAATTAAGAGCTTTATGAGAAAGGTTTCCTTGGCTTTTTTTTCAAATTCCTCCTTGGATTTGAGCGGAATTTCTACAGGAATCTTAATCGAAATGCGGCCACTAAAAACAAGGCTTCATAGAAGCGTTTATCTACGGCATATTGGGGCCGATGAAGTTGAATGCGGATGTGGGTGAGGGCGTAGGTGATGATGAGTCATTGTTTCGATGGATCGAGATGGCTAACGTTGCCTGTGGAGCTCATGCAGGTGGGCCAGGGGAGATGGCAGAGGCTGTTGATCTTGCTATGAGTTACGGGGTGGCAGTCGGTGCGCACCCAGGATATCCGGACCGTGAGGGCTTTGGGCGAAAATCGATGGAGCTCTCATCTGCTGAGCTTACCCGTCTTGTGATCGAGCAAGTGGAGGCCTTGGATGCCATTTGCCAGCGGGTGGGGACGAGATTGCAGTATGTCAAACCCCACGGAGCACTTTATCACGATATGATGGCGCGTCAGGAGGTGTATGAAGCTATGCTCCAGGCGGTGGCTTCGCTGCCGCATTCCCCAGCTCTGATGATCATGGCCCGCGAGCATGATGCCCTCGACCGTGGACTGGCGGGCAGGCATGGCGTGCCTTTGCTTTTTGAAGCCTTCGCGGACCGTGCTTACACTGCGCAGGGCACGCTGATGGACCGTGCTGAGCGGGGGGCGGTTTATAGTGAATCAGGGCTTATGCTTGAGCAGGTCATGCAGCTTGCCCACGAGGGGAGTGTCACTAGCCATTGTGGTAAAACCATCGCGATCGCTGCTGATACCATCTGCGTGCATGGAGACAACCAGGCATCGGTGGAGGCAGCGAGGCAGATTCACTTAGCACTCAAGTCATGATGGGGATGAAAGTCAGCTGGGCTGCTGTTTCCGAAACGAGTCTCATGCTTTATCTTGGAGACGAGATTGATGTCAATCAGGCTCCGTTGATTGGAGAGGTGGCTCGTCGCATCAAGGCGGAGCATCAAGAGGTTTGTGAAGTAACCGCCTCCTATACATCGATTCTGGTTCAGGTTCATTCACCACGCATCAAGCTCGAGGAGTTTGGCGAGAAACTGGTAGCGATGATCGGCCGCAGCGTCGTAACGGAAAAAGCGGAGGGAAAGCTCATCGAGCTGCCAGTGTATTATCATCCGGATGTGGGGCCTGATCTGGAAATGGTGGCTTGCAACAAAGGCTTAACGGTCGCAGAGGTTATCGCCATTCATACGGGCAGAGATTACACGGTATGCGCCATTGGCTTTGCGCCTGGTTTTGCTTTTCTGGCTGATGTGGATTCACGGATTGCCATGCCGAGACATGAGCGGCCACGAGCCAAGGTGGTAGCGGGCAGTGTCGGCATTGCCGATCGACAGACAGCGGTTTATCCGATGGATACGCCCGGAGGTTGGCACTTAATCGGGCGTTGCCCGGTGCCACTTTATGATCCAGAGCAAATACCGCTGAGCCCGTTTGAGCTTGGTGACCGGGTGCGCTTTGTGCCGGTAGAGCGACATGATTATATCGAAAGGGGAGGGCATGTCTGAGGGTGACCATAATGTAAAGGGGCTGAAAGTTCTTAGGCCGGGAGTGCGCACTACGATACAGGATCTTGGTCGTTTCGGTTATGCAGGGCATGGGCTAAGCCAGGGTGGCTCAATGGATTTGCAAGCTCATTGTTGGGCCAACAGGCTATTGGATAACTCAGTCAATCAACCGACCTTGGAAGTTGCCATTGGCATGGCGAGCTTTCGTGCAGAATGTGATCTGATGCTGGCGATTGCCGGAGCAGATATGCAGGCAGAGCTTGATGGTGAGCCGATTGGCAATTGGCGAAGTTTTGCGATGAGGTGTGGCCAGATCCTGAGATTCAAACCTGCCCAGAAAGGGATGCGAGCTTATCTAGCCACAAAGAGCGGCTTTCAAGCTGCCCCCGTTCTGGGTAGTTGCTCCACCGTGGAGCGCAATCGTCTAGGCTTTATTCTCCGAGAGGGTGATGTCCTGCCGGCTCAGGCCTGTCATCATGTGGCGGTAGCCTACGTGCCTCCTAGGTATGTGCCGGACTATCCTGAGGCCATCGAGCTGCGAGTCATTGAGTCTTATCAAGCCAGCCAATTTTGCTCGGACGCCTTGGTAAAATTTTACCAAGAAGATTATAGGGTCACCCCTGATTCAGACCGCATGGGTGTGCGACTTGAGGGTGGGCCGATCACGCCACCGAGTGGCGGAGTCATCTCAGAGGGAATCGCCTTGGGGGCCATTCAGATTCCGCCGGACGGACAGCCGATTGTATTGCTCAATGATCGGCAGACGCTAGGGGGCTACCCTAAGCTGGGCGTTGTTGCGCGGGTCGATTTGCCCCAGCTCTGTCAGGCGCGCCCGGCTACGCGAATACGCTTTGCTCCGGTATCCATCGAGCAGGCGCGGGTGGAGTGGTTAGAGTTTTGTGACTATTTCTCCGTCTAGTCTTTGCTGCTTACCCTCATTTCTCTAACACGATCACGCACTCAAGGTGCCTGGTCTGTGGGAAAAGATCAAAGGGCTGCACGGCGGTGAGTTTGTAGCCTGCGACGAGAAACTCGCTGAGGTCACGCATCTGAGTGGCTGGATTACAGGAGATGTAGACGACTTTTTTGGGGCCAAAGGCGAACAGTTGTTCGAGGAATTCTTGGTTGCAGCCTTTGCGCGGTGGGTCAATGACCACGGCTGTTTCTTCAGCTGGAAAGGCGATGTCGTCGAAAATAGCTTCAGCGCTGGAGGCGAGGAAGGTGGCGTTGTCGATCTTGTTGAGTTCAGCGTTGCGGCGGGCCCAGTCTGCTGCGGTCTCGCTGACTTCGACACCGGCGACTTGTTTGAACTTGTGCGCGAGGCACAGGGAGAAGAGGCCTGATCCACAGTAGGCATCGACGAGGTAGCGGGCACCGCAGGAGGATGCTTGTTCGGCGACGTAGCTGGTGAAGGCAGGCAGGATGAATGGGTTGTTCTGGAAGAAGTCCCCTGCGAGAAAATGAAAGGTGATGTCTCCGGCGTCGGTGGTGACGGTTTCTGAGATGGGATTGCGGTGATTGGTTTCCACGCGTCCCTCGGTGGCGCGCAATAGCAAGGTGGCGTCTTTCTTATAGGCTTTGGCATTGCTGCGTGTTTCCTCGCGGATACGCGGCAGGGCATCGTTGATCTCATCCATGGCGATGGGGCAATGGGGCACATCGACGAGGTGGGAGCGCTGCCCTGCGAGCAAGAAGCCAATGTCGCCGATCTTGCCGTCGCGCGGACGCTTGAAGTGCGGAGTGATTTTGGAGCGGTAGCCCCACTGGCGAGGTGATGGGATGGCAGGGGAAACATGGGCATGCACACCAGCCATGTGCTCGAGTAACTCCTCGACTTGTCGCGTTTTCCAAGCGAGCTGCTTCTCGTAGGAGAGGTGCTGGTACTGACAGCCACCGCATCTGCCAAAGAGCGAGCATTTGGGCTCAAGGCGGTCAGCTGAAGGGACGAGGACGTCGACGAGATCAGCCTGGCTGTGTGATTTATCGTTGCGGAAAATACGCGCGAGGACTTTCTCGCCCGGTAGGGTGTGTGGCACAAAGACGACCCAGCCTTTTTGTGCTTCGTCTTGGTCATCGAGTTGAACGCGGGCAATGCCGACACCGAGATTGCTCAGCGATAAGATTTCAAGCTCGATTTCCTGATGGTAATCAAACGGATGGGGGTTGAATTTTTTGGGTTTGCGCATGGCAACCGGAGAGCCGATCTATCGTTAAAGCTTAGGGCTTACCGCTCTGCTTAGGGCTTACCGCTCGAAGGGTTTCCTGCAGGGGGTTTGATAGATATGCTAGGGGATGAATTGTTGGGTTGGGCTGGTGGCTTTACCGCTGCGGGCTGCTCGCCTTCCGCTATTTGCGCGTCCGTTGGTAGTGCAATATCATCTGACGGGGTGCGAAAGAGATTGGTTGCAGCAGCCACGGTGGCAGTAGATGCTTTTACTTTTGGTTTTGCTGTTTTCTTAGGAGCTTCTTTGACGGGCTCTGGTGCTGGGCTTTCTTGTTTGGCACAGGAGGCGCAAAACTGAGCGATGCATGTCAGTAGAATGAGGTGATGGATTGTCTTCATAGTCATTAAAAAACGTTGTCGGCAAGGCTAACCATTAAGCTTGTCTGGCTAAGGTGGCAATGGTGAAAGTGAGGAAAGTTAGACTGTCTAGGGGTGAATCGTTGGAGAGTTTAGATGATAAAGCAAACAGGCCCACACGGAAGAGTGTAGGCCTGTTGATTAAAGTGTGTTCTTTGTGAAAGTCCTTACGCAGGACTTTGCAGTTGGCGATTAATCACAGAGACGTGGCGCACAAACTCACGAGTTTCTTTTTGCCATTGGGCCATTGCTTGTCGTGATACGGTTACCTTGTTTGAGATGGCCTGCTCGAGCTCATTGTAACTGTCGGTGAGACGCTGGGAGAAATCATGAAATGCCTCCATGGCTTTTTCACTGAGCGCAGTCTCTGGCTCAATCGCTTTGACTTTGTCTGCTTGGCGACACGCTTCACGCATTTCTGCGAGTAGGATTTTTTCATCTGAAACTCGGCGTAGGTTGCTGGTAAGGCCGAGCTTGGAGAGCACCCAGATCATCCATTTGGTGGGGTCAAACTGCCACGGCTTGACGCCGTTGCGGTAGTCGTGCTGGAACGCGTGGTGGTAGTTGTGGTAGCCCTCGCCACAGGTGAAGACAGCCATGATTGCGCTATCACGTGCGGAGTTCTCTGTGTTGTAAGGGCGTTTGCCGATGGTATGGCAGAGCGAGTTGATAAAGAAGGTGCAGTGCTGAACGACGACGATGCGCAGAATACCGGCGAGCAGGAAGCCGCCGAGGGCGTAGTGCCAGGTAGGCTGAACCATGTAGGCAAGTGCAGTAGGAACAACAACGCCCAAGACGAAGCCGATCCAGTGCACATACTTGTGCTGCCACATGCAGAGCTTGTCCCGCTTAAGATCATTGACGTTATCGACGGGCTCCTCTGGTCTCATCTTGAAAATGAGCCATCCAATGTGAGCCCACATGAACCCTTTGGAAATATCATAAGGATCATCATCGTGGTCGACGTGTTTATGATGTTTGCGGTGATCGGCGGTCCAATCAAAACATGAGTTCTCGAAGGCGCAGGCGCCGAAGAGGAGGGTGACCAGCCTGACTGGCCATTTCGCCTTGAAAGAAAGGTGGGAATAAAGCCGGTGATAACCGAGTGTGATACTCATGATGGTGATCACGGTGTAGAAAAAGAACATCCCGAACTGAAACCAATCGATCCCGAAGTGCCAAAGATAGATGGGAACGGCGGTGACGGCGAGGAAAGCGGTGGTAATGAGGAAGATACTCGTGATCCAGTTGACGCGGGAAAAAGGAATTTTGTTAAACATAGCGGTAAAAAGGGGGCCAAGTGCATTAATCAGTCTGATCAGTCTGTGGCCGATGTGGATAAAAATTGGCAGTGTTTATTTGCCAAAGTTAGGCTCCTGTACACGGGCTAGTTTGCAAAGTCAAGCTCAGGGTGAGGCTATGCGTAGCGGCTAAGCCGCACTGGAAGTCTCAAACACAACGTTTCCATTGAGTTACAAGGGAAACGGTCCATTGAAATTTCCTAGATGTTTCACGGATTAAAAAGGGCTCATTAGTTTGATGTTCCAGCTTAAAAGTCGATTTGAGCTGATCTTTCAGCCACTCAAAAGTGTCGCCAGCAGGTTGGTGAGCTGGTGGTGTATAGGCGTCGAGCCATGTGCAGGGAGTGGCAAGCACGAGGTGGCCACCAGGCCGCACTAGCTCAGGCAGTCTGGTCAACAGCTTTTCCGGGTTAGTTAGTCGGCAAATAAGATTCGCCGCGTGAACGCGCTCGAAGCTTCCCAGATCATCGGGGAGATTCATCGCATCACCACGGAGGAAGCGGCAGTTTTCAGGTCGGCTACCCTCAGGCAGGTAGGCGGTTGTTTGGGTGGTTTGTTTTCCGGTTTCAAGCAGGGGATAATCAATTGAGCCCTGGGTGCGAATATGCTCGGCGGCAGTAATAAAGTTACCTGAGAAATCGATACCGGTCACCTGTGCCGAGGATTTGCTCAATTCGAATGTTGAGCGCCCCACTGCACACCCGAGATCAAGTGAGTTTTCGACTTCAGCATTTGGAAAATGGCTAATGGTCCGAACGGGGAAGCCGACCCCTTCTTTGGGTCCAAAATCCCATGGCATTAGCTGTTCCTCAGTGCCGTAGTGCATGAGGAGGTATTCGCTGAGTAATTGGCTGGATTCGTAGGACATGAGCTAAGAGTCAAGAATTTAGAGATGAGAGTCGAGAAGGAAGACAAGAAAATGATAAAGTCAACATAACACCTCTAAGCAGTTAGATGCTATTGAGAAATTCGGCTTCGCCCACGATGCCACGTTTTTGGATTTCCGAGATCGTTTTCTGCCAGTCTGGAATAAGAAGGGTTTCTTGTTCAATCTGGCGATCGTCGCGGGGGAATTCGGCATCGGGCAGGACTTTTTCCGCGAGGTGAAAACACGCCCAGGCACGCCAGCTGCGCAGTTCTTTGTTCGGCCCGCTCATGCGGCTGGCGAGGTGCTGGTAATGACGTACAGGGTTGCCTATAAAGCCTTGCTCATGCCGGCGGGTGAGGATCCAGACTTTGGCCTGATAAGGTAGAGGCCATTGAACCATTGCCATATCATCGGGAGCTAGGTTGATACCAAGTGAATGGTTGAGTTGGAGCAGTGCCTGGGCGGGTTTGCCTTGTAGCCAGAGGGACTGAGCGCAGGTGAGCGCGGTAAGATAGTAGCAGCTAGGGTCATTGCCCTCACGTGACTGCCGAGTATCCGATGGCGTCAGTATACTTTGCGCATGCGGCAAGAATGGGCAAGCTTCGCGGCCTGCGATGTGTTGGCGGATAGGCATCTCAATGGGCGTCTCAATGGGTATGTCTAATCGTCAAGGCTGCGTGCTTCAGCGGCATAATCTGAAAAAAGAATCACCATCGGGCGGCAGCACACTTCACAATCATAATCGACTTCGCATGGGCACTCCTCGGAGGGAGGAAGTGTAACGTCGAAGGATTGAAAGCATGCGGGGCAGGTAACGGGAGTTGTTTCCACAGCACTAATTTGTTACCAAGTCGCATGATCGTCAATCAGCTTCGTGACCAGATTCCCTTTACCACTGCAGATGGATCCACTATCCGCAGTATCCTCGATGCCACTAATGCACCTGTCGAAAAGCAGAGTCTTGCCGAGGCGAGCCTGCCGGAGGGAGAGTGCACCGAGCGTCACTATCACAAACTCAGTGAGGAAATTTATTTCATTCTTGAAGGGCGTGGGCTCATGGAAATCGATGGTGATGAGCGGGAGGTGGGGCAAGGGGATGCCATCCTGATTCCTCCCGGCGCCTGGCACCAGATCAAGGCATTGGCTGCGTTACGCTTGCTTTGCTGTTGCGCACCGGTTTACTCCCATGAGGATACCTATTTTGAGTAGCTCGTTAATCGATAGGAGCAGACCTACTCAAGCAGGAGCAGACCCACCCTTAGATTCTGTTGCCGCTTTTTTTAAGTTGGTAGCGGTGGGAGGATCGTTTTAAGTAGGCTCATGGCAATGGAGCAGCGTGACTGGAATCAAGATTATATAGAGGGCCATACTCCGTGGGACAAGGGGGCGCCGTCACCGGCATTG
>Ga0213861_10005411_pt1 | contig 10242 bp, 6 predicted proteins | sample PICome_4_FD_160110 | JGI IMG/M metagenome (GOLD analysis project Ga0213861, IMG submission 160110) | Coastal seawater microbial communities near Pivers Island, North Carolina, United States - PICO131 | ecosystem: Environmental > Aquatic > Marine > Coastal | place: USA: North Carolina | collected...
TCAGACGCTGTGCGCGCGGGTAGATCGGGTCAGCCCTGTCGTTGCGCACCGGGGTGTCCCAACCTTCTGTCGTTGTGCAGAACCGCTCGGCACCGGCTTCGCCGAATTCGCGCAGATAGCCTTGAAGAACCGCGTCCACATAGCTGAGCAGGATCGGGTGATCCTTGTCCGGTGGTGCCGCATCGCTGGGTGGGATGGCATAGATCGAGATGTCGCGCACGTCGGTCGCCGCGTGTCGCACTGCGTCGGTCACCGCAAGGCGCGCGTAGGAAAATTCACGGGCATCAAGCGCCACCCAATCGTCATTCGGCACCGGCGCGATCACCCCGTCGATCACGCTGTCCGAATCGACGATGACCGACAGGAATGCTGCGGGCCGATTCGGAGCGCGCTGCCAGATTCGCCGCCACCCCGCGATTTGCGAGGCATGGATCGGCGTAAAGCTATGGGTATTCCTGTTGACCAATGATCCGTAGCCGAAAAAATGCGGGTGCTTCACGGGGCTATCTGCTCGCGATTGGTTGATGTATATCAAAGACAACTTTGCATGAACCGGTAGGTTTGGCCAACCGATCTGAAAGGATGACTGCCTTGCGTGTCACCAAACGAACCAACATCGCGATGCGTGTCCTCATGTTCTGCGCCGCCAACACGGGCCGACTTGTGACCAAGTCCGAAATCGCGGAGCGGTGCAACGCTTCTGAAAATCACCTTGCTCAGGTCATCAACCAGCTGGGGCAGCTTGGGTTCCTCCACACCCAACGCGGCCGAAACGGCGGTCTGGAACTGGGTCGTCCGGCGGACGAGATCAGGATTGGCGATGTGTTCCGCGTGTTGGAAGCGCCCGTGCCGCTGGCCGAATGCTTTGCGGATGTCGACAACACGTGTCCGCTGACCGAGGCCTGTCTTTTGCGCACCGCCCTGACTGACTCTGTCGAAGCGTTCTACCAGTCGCTGGACCCGATCACGCTCGATGCGCTGGTCTGCACCAATGCGGATCTGCTGGATATTCTCAATCCCGAACGGGCCTGCGCAGCCCGAGAAGCCGCGCTTGCAGTTTGACACTTGAGACCGTTCTGAAAACGGTCTACCACTGCATACATCCACGATGGGAGAACCGGTCTTGACCGGTGCCGAAGGAGCAACCGCCCCCGGAAACTCTCAGGCCGAAGGACCGTCGCGGACATAGACTCTGGAGAGATTTCGGGCCGGACCCGGAACGCCGAAGGGATAACGATCTCAGGCGAAAGGACAGAGGGGGCATAGGACGTCTGCGCAGTCGCGCGGGATGGAATATGCCAGTTGTAGTATCACAAGCACCCGGTTGAACGTGAAGGGATGCCGCGTGAGCGACTTGAAACGCACACCGCTATACGATCTGCATGTCGCGCTGGGCGCAAAGATGGTGCCGTTTGCGGGCTACGAGATGCCCGTGCAATACAGCCTTGGCGTGATGAAAGAGCACCTGCAGTGCCGCGCCGCTGCGGGGCTGTTCGATGTGAGCCACATGGGGCAGGTGATCCTGCGATCTGACGATCCTGAAGTCGCCAAAGCCGCGCTGGAACGATTGATCCCGCAGGATGTGCTTGGTCTGGGTGAGGGACGTCAGCGATACGGTTTCTTCACCAATGACGCAGGTGGGATTGAAGACGATCTGATGTTCGCCAATAGCGGCGATCACCTGTTCGTTGTTGTGAATGCCGCCTGCAAAGACGCTGACGTCGCGCGGATGCGCGCAGCACTTGAGCCTGAGGTGACAGTCAAGCTGTTGGAAAACCGCGCGCTTTTGGCGTTGCAGGGGCCGAAAGCTGAGGCCGTATTGGTTGAGCATCACCCGTCAGTGGCCGAGATGCGGTTCATGGATGTGGCGACCGTGCCCATCGCCGGAGCGGAATGCTGGGTGTCGCGGTCCGGCTACACAGGGGAAGACGGATATGAGATATCCGTGCCGGTGGCGGCCGCCACAGATTTGGCAAAGGCCCTGCTGGCGCACGATGATGTGGAGGCCATCGGACTTGGCGCTCGGGATTCGCTCCGCCTCGAAGCCGGTCTTTGCCTTTATGGGCACGATATCGAAGCCACCACCTCGCCCGTTGAGGGTGGGCTGACCTGGGGCATCCAGAAGGTGCGCCGTGCCGGGGGCGACCGCGCAGGCGGGTTCCCCGGTGCCGACCGTATCCTGCGCGAGATGGCTGAAGGCGTTTCGCGCAAGCGCGTCGGCCTCTTGCCCGAAGGGCGGGCACCGATGCGCGAAGGCACGGCGCTTTTCGCCAGTGCAGAGGCTGATACGCCTATCGGTGCCGTCACATCAGGCGGGTTTGGCCCAACCGTCGGTGCGCCCGTCGCCATGGGCTATGTCGATGCCGGCCACGCAGAGATCGGCGCCGCGCTTTTTGGCGAAGTCCGGGGCAAACGGCTTCCTGTTTCTGTTGCCAAACTGCCCTTCGTGGCGGCAGGGTTCAAACGATAATCACTCCAAGAGGAACCATATGAAATTCACCGAGGAACATGAATGGCTGCGCGTCGAAGGCGACGAGGTGGTCGTGGGGATCACGGCGCATGCGGCAGAGCAATTGGGCGATGTGGTGTTCATCGAATTGCCCGAGGAAGGCACCATGGTCAGCAAGGACGATGAGGTTGTGGTGATCGAATCGGTCAAGGCGGCGTCGGACATCCTCGCACCACTTGATGGTGAAATCACCGAAGTGAATGAAGCGCTGGTCGAAGAGCCCGGTAAGGTCAACGAGGACCCGGAAGGCGATGCGTGGTTCTTCAAGATGAAGATTGAGGACATGTCGGCGCTGGACGACCTTATGGATGAAGCCGACTACAAGAAATATATCGGCTGATCCGGTCGGGCGGGTCCTGAGGCCTGCCCGCCCCTTGCCCCACGGAGTGCCGGATGGCGCCGTTGCAGGGCATATTTTTGAAAAGAAGAAGCAGGGGACGGTGCGCCGTTCCGAACCGCAAGGAGAGCGACATGGGTTATGATGCCATCGACTATCTGCCGTATGATTTTGCCAACCGGCGTCACATCGGCCCGTCGCCGGCGGAGATGGCCGAGATGCTGGCAACTGTCGGTGTGTCAAAGCTCGACGATCTGATTTCGCAGACTGTGCCCGAAAGCATTCGTCAGGCCGAACCGCTTGATTTCGGCAAGGCGTTGTCGGAGCGGGAGTTGCTCTATCACATGCGCGAGACCGCATCGCAGAACGAGGTTCTGACCTCGCTGATCGGGATGGGCTATCACGGCACGGTCACGCCGCCCGCAATCCAGCGCAACATCTTTGAGAACCCGGCGTGGTACACGGCCTATACGCCGTATCAGCCCGAGATCAGCCAAGGGCGGCTAGAGGCGCTGTTGAACTATCAGACCATGGTCAGCGACCTGACCGGGTTGGAGATCGCCAACGCGTCACTCTTGGACGAGGCGACCGCCTGCGCCGAGGCGATGACCATGGCACAGCGGGTGGCAAAGTCGAAGGCGACCGCGTTTTTCGTGGATGAAAACTGCCATCCACAGAACATCACTGTCATGAAAACCCGCGCAGCTCCTTTGGGGATCGAGATCATCGTCGGTGATGTGGCGGATATGGACCCCGAGGCGGTGTTCGGCGCGATCTTCCAGTATCCGGGCACCTACGGGCATCTGCGAGATTTCACCAATGACATCGCGCGGCTGCACGGGGCCAAGGCGATTGCCATCATGTCCGCTGATCCGATGGCGCTCTGCTTGCTGAAAGAACCGGGTGCGATGGGAGCGGACATTGCTGTGGGATCGACCCAGCGTTTCGGCATTCCGCTGGGATATGGAGGACCGCACGCGGCCTATATGGCCACCAAGGACGACTACAAGCGCGCGATGCCGGGGCGGATCGTGGGGATCTCCATCGACAGCCACGGCAACAAGGCTTACCGCCTCGCGCTGCAGACGCGCGAGCAGCACATCCGCCGGGAAAAGGCGACGTCGAACGTGTGTACCGCGCAGGCGCTTCTGGCAGTCATGGCCGGGTTTTATGCCGTGTTCCACGGGCCGAAAGGGCTGCGCGCGATTGCGCAGCGCATTCATCGCAAGACGGTGCGGTTGGCCAAGGGGCTGGAGGCAGCCGGGTTCAAGGTGGAACCCAAGGCGTTTTTCGACACGATCACCGTGGATGTGGGCCTCCTGCAGCGCGGCGTGTTGCAGGCCGCGGTACGCGAAGGGTTGAACCTGCGGGCGGTGGGCAAGACCAAGGTGGGCATCACACTGGACGAGAAATCGCGTCCGGCGACCATCGAAGCCGTGTGGCGGGCCTTCGGACTGGTCAAGTCGGATGATGACCTCACGCCGGAGTATCGCCTGCCGGACGCGCTCATTCGTATCTCCGAATATCTGCAGCACGATGTGTTCCACATGAACCGGGCCGAGACCGAGATGATGCGTTACATGCGCCGTCTGGCGGATCGGGACCTTGCGCTGGACCGCGCGATGATCCCGCTTGGTTCCTGTACGATGAAGCTGAACTCGGCAGCAGAGATGATGCCGGTGAGCTGGCGCGAATTTGCGGACATCCACCCCTATGTGCCGGACGATCAGGTGCGCGGCTATCACACGCTGATCGGCGACCTGAACGCGAAGCTGTGCACGATCACGGGCTATGACGCGATTTCGATGCAGCCCAACTCCGGCGCGCAGGGGGAATATGCGGGGCTGTTGGCAATTGCGGGCTATCACCGGGCGAACGGGCAGGGGCATCGCAACATCTGCCTGATCCCGGTGAACGCGCATGGCACGAACCCGGCTTCGGCGCAGATGGTCGGTTGGAAAGTGGTGCCGGTGAAATGCGATGAGAACGGCTCCATCGACCTTGTCGACTTCCGCGCCAAGGCCGAGCAGCATTCTGCGAACCTTGCCGGAACGATGATCACCTACCCGTCGACCCACGGTGTGTTCGAAGGCACGGTCAAGGATGTCTGCGCGATCACGCATGAACATGGCGGGCAGGTCTATATCGACGGCGCCAACATGAACGCCATGGTTGGCCTGTCGCGTCCCGGCGATCTGGGCGGCGATGTGAGCCACCTGAACCTGCACAAGACCTTCTGCATCCCGCATGGCGGCGGCGGGCCGGGCATGGGGCCGATTGGGGTGAAGGCGCATCTGATCCCGCATCTGCCGGGTGATCCGGTGTCGGGTGAAGGCGCTGTGAGCGCTGCGCCCTTCGGGTCGCCGTCCCTCTTGCCGATCTCCTGGGCCTATTGCCTGATGATGGGGGGCGAAGGCCTTACTCAGGCGACGCGCGTGGCGATCCTGAACGCGAACTACATCGCGACCCGGCTCGCTGGGGCGTTCGACGTGCTCTACCGCGGTGAAAAGGGCCGCGTCGCGCATGAATGTATCCTTGACGTCCGGCCGTTCGAGAAATCTGCGGGTGTCACCGTCGAAGACATTGCCAAACGCCTGATTGACGCAGGGTTCCACGCACCGACGATGAGTTGGCCCGTGTCAGGAACGCTGATGGTCGAACCCACGGAATCGGAGACCAAGGCGGAGCTGGACCGCTTCTGCGATGCGATGCTGGCGATCCGCGAGGAAATCCGCGCCATCGAGGCGGGGGATATGGACCGCGAGGTCAATCCGCTCAAGCTGGCGCCGCATACGATGGAAGACCTCGTGCGCGATTGGGATCGGCCTTACAGCCGCGAACAGGGGTGTTTCCCGCCGGGTGCCTTCCGGGTGGACAAGTACTGGCCACCGGTCAACCGGGTCGACAACGCCTATGGGGATCGGCATCTGGTCTGCACCTGCCCGCCGATGGAGGATTACGCCGAAGCGGCGGAGTGACCCTCGCGATGAGACTTTCAGATGCAGGCCGGGCGCAACACCCGGCCTGTTTCGTCAAAAGCGGATGGGACGGAAAATTCCGACCACGGCGTTGCAACCGATCGGGGCGCACTACGTTCCTTAGGTATGAGACATTTATTCCGAGCCCTGAAACACCGTCTGACTGGTGGCAGACCAAAGACGCTCGCGGATGAGCAGAAGGCGATCCCGGTTGTGACCTTATCGCCCTACCGTGGTGATCTTGCGCTCAAGCATGATCGCTCACAGCATCGACGCTACACGGCGCATTTCGAGGACCTTCAGAATTGACCAAGCCGATCCTGATCATGGGGGCCACGTCCGGTATCGGGCGCTGTGCCATGAACGAGGCGGTGCGGCGCGGCCTGCCCCTGCGCGCCTTCGCCCGAAGTGCGGATACACTTGAGGCGACCGACCTTGTCGAGCCGTTCAAAGGGGACGCCACCTCGGCAGAGGATGTGTTGCGCGCTTTGGATGGGGCGCGGGCGGTGGTCTATGCGCTGGGCATCACCGAACGTCTGGCGATGCTTTGGGAGGAGGAAACTCTCTTTTCAGAAACCACGCGCGTTTTGCTTCATGCAATGGCGCAGTCGGATGTGTCACGTCTGGTGGTCGTTACCGGGTTCGGCGCGGGCCGTAGCCAAAGTGCGATGAGCTGGATCGAAAAGACCGGCCACCGCGCCATTCTGGGCAAGCCCTATGCGGATAAGGACCGTCAGGAAGCGTTGATAACGGCGTCAGATACCGATTGGACGATTGTCCGTCCGGTAATCCTGACCAAAGGCGCGCGGACCGAAGACTATCGTGTGCTGCGGGATCCTGCGACATGGCGCAACGGGCTGATTTCCCGCGCCAGCGTGGCGCACTACCTGATCGACGCTGTCGAGCAGGGGTTGGATGTCAAAGCGGATGTCGTTTTGACCCGTTGAGTGCCAGTGATCAGTCGGCGTCCAGAAGGAACGAAATCGCGTCGCGCACCCGGCCCCATGTGGCGGCGTCAGGCGCACAGAGCAGATAGCCGTCGCGCATCTGGGCGCGATAGTCAGACCCGTCAAGACAGGCGACATGCCCACCGGCCCGCTTGACGATCAGGGCACCGGCGGCGTGGTCCCACGGTGTCAGGTTGGAACACAGAACGAAGTCGACGTGGCCTTGCGCCACCATGCGGAACTCATGCGCCGCACAGCGAAGCATGTAGAGCCGCTGGAACCGGGTCATGAGCCCGATCAGGTCGGCCCGCTTGTTTTCGGGAACGTTGTAGACCGAGGCGAAGCCGCTCAACGCCTCAACCGGCCCACCTTTTGACACGGAGACGGTGCGTGCGGGACGGCGCGGGGCGATCACCTGCGCCGGGCCGGTTTCATCTGCGATCAGCAGCTCATCCGTGATCGGGTCATAAATCAGGCCGAAGACCGGAACGCCAAAGCGGGTCATCGACAGGATCACGCCAAAGGTGGCCAACCCGTGCGCAAAGTTCCATGTGCCGTCGACCGGGTCGATGGTGAAGCCCATTTCCGCGTCGGCAAGCGCCGCGACCTTTTCATCGGTCACGGTTTCTTCGCCAACCATCAGCGCATTGGGGAACATCGCAAGCAATCCCCGCACGATCATCTTTTCCGCTTCCTTATCGGCGGCGGTGACCACATCCATCGGACCGGATTTCTGGTCAATGTCGCCGGAGCCCAATGTACGGAAGCGCGGCAGGATCTCGGCCCGAGCGGCGCGGCGCACGAGGTTGATGATCTGCGTACGCTGCGCTTGCGTCAGCGGGGCCGGGATCGTCATGGGGAGGCTGTCGGACATCGGGCGACTCGATTTCTTGTGGTGGGTTGCCCGGGGCATGCCAAGGGTTTGGCCTCAGGGCAAGGTGGTATATTGCCGTTCAGCGGGCCTTTCAGCCCGCTTCGCTGCGATTATTCGCGTGCGCGCAGCACTTGGGCGGGACGCGCAGCCAAAGGTCGCCACGCAAAAATCAGGCCGGCGAGGAGGGTTGCCATCACACCCCCAACTACGACACCCAAGGCCGAGGGCCAGACCACCGCAAAGCTGCTGTCCATGATGAAGGTCATCACCGCCCAACTGCCAAGAATGCCCGCACCAAGGGCGACAAGCCCGGCACCGCCACCCAAAAGGGCCGAGCGCAGGGCAAAGCTTTGCAGGATGCGGGTGCGGCTGGCTCCGAGGGTTTTCAGAACTGCGGCTTCGTAGGTGCGCGCACCTTCGCCAGCGGCTGCCGCGCCGATCAGGACCAGGAAGCCGGTGAGCAACGTGGCCGCAGCGCCCCAGCGCACGGCTGCACCGATGCCTTCGAGTAGGACACTCACCCGGTCGATGGCGTCGCGGACGCTGATCGCGGTGATGTTCGGGAAAGCGGTGGCGAGTTCGCGCAGGATGCGGGCCTCGTCTTCGGCAGGGGCGTAGACGGTCGAGATGAAGGTGTGCGGTGCGCCCTGCAGGGCATTCGGGGTGAGTGTCATCACAAAGCCCATCCCGGCGGTCGAAAAATCGACATCGCGGAAGCTCGTGATCGTCGCCGAGATGTCGCGCCCAAGCACGTTGACCGTGAGCATGTCGCCGAGCGACAATCCCATTTCCTCGGCTTCTTCGATGGCAAAGCTGACCTCGGCGGGACCGTCATGGTCGGCCTCCCACCATTCGCCCGCAACGACCCGCGTGTTGGCGTCCGGCTGGGCGGCATAGGTGATACCTCTGTCGCCGGTGACGACCCAGTGATCGCCCGCCACCTCGCGCGCCGGGCGTCCGTTGATCTGGGTCAGCACACCGCGCAGCATGGGGGCTGTGTCGATACGTGCGACAGCAGGATCGCCTTCAAGCATCTCGGTGTATTGGGCAATCTGGTCGGGCTGGATGTCGACAAAGAAATAGGCCGGTGCGACCTCGGGCAGGTCGCGGTCAATGGCAGTGCGCAGGTTGCCGTCGATTTGGCCCACGGCGGCAAGCACCGAAAGCCCAAGACCCAGCGACAGAACCACGGGAGCCGCTGCATCACGGGGACCACCGATGGAGGCCAACGCCCACCGCCAGACGGGGCGGCCGCGTGTGGCCTTTGTCGAGCGCTTGGCGATCCAGCGGATGGCGATGGCCGCCAGCACCAGCACGATCAGCGCGCCGATCAAGCCACCTGCCGTCCAGAGCGTCAGAAACGGGCTGCCGGAGAAGAGCGAGGCGACACCAACCAGCAGGCCCAGCAGAACCAGCGTTGCGATCACGTAGCGCCAAGCGGGCAGTGCCTTGCCGCCGTCCAGCGCATCGCAGAACAGCATCGCGGGGCGGATGTCTTCGGTTCGGGCCAGCGGCCAGAGGGTAAAGATCAACGCGGTCAGGATACCATAAAGCGCCGCTTCGATCAGCGGGGCGGGATGAATGGTGAAGATCGCGGGCACCGGCAACGAGGCGCTGATCAGCGGGCCAAAGAGGATCGGGACAAGAGCGCCCAAAACAAGGCCAATGCCGATGCCAAGCAGGCTCAATGCACCGATCTGGAGGAAGTAGGTCTGAAAGATCGTCGCGCGGGTTGCGCCAAGTGTGCGCAGCGTGGCGATGACGCTGGTCTTGCTGGCCAGGTAAGCGCGCACGGCGGCAGACACGCCGATACCGCCCACCGCAAGACCGGACAAACCGACAAGGATCAGGAAAGCGCCCAGGCGTTCGACGAACCGTGCCACGCCCGGTGCGCCGTTGCGGGAATCCCGCCAGCGCAGACCGCTGCTGGGAAATGCGGCCTCTGTCGCGGTTTCAAGCGCGTCGAGATTGCTTTCGGGCGGAAGCAGCAGGCGATACTCGGTTTCATAGAGTGTGCCGGGCTGAAGCAAACCTGCATCGCGCAGCGCCTCGGTGGTGACCATCGTGCGTGGGCCAAGCGAAAAGCCCGAAGCGGAACTGTCGGGTTCGGTGACAAGGATCGCCGAGAGGGTGAAATCCTGCGTGCCAAGGCGGAAGCTGTCGCCCGGTTCAAGGCCCAGCCGATCCGCCAGCAAAGGCGCCATGACCGCTCCGGGTTGGGTGCCATCACCGGCCAGCGCGTCTGCCAAAGGTATGGCCGGATCAAGAACCACCTCGCCCGTGAGCGGATAGGCGGCATCTACGGATTTAACCTGTGTCAGCGCACGTTCGGCCACGCCTTCGGGGTCTTTGACCACCTTGGAGCGGAAATCGGTGATCTCTGAAATGCCGGTCGAGATGCTTTCGAGATAGGCGCGTTCTTCGGGTTCTGCGAAGCGGTAGGTAAACTCGACCGACGCATCGCCGCCCAAAAGGATGGACCCCTGCGCATCAAGTCCCGACTGGATCGCCGAGCGCACCGAACCGACGCCTGCAATCGCGGCCACGCCAATCGCGAGGCACGCAAGGAAGATGCGAAAGCCCTTCAGTCCGCCGCG
>Ga0213861_10005412_pt1 | contig 10241 bp, 6 predicted proteins | sample PICome_4_FD_160110 | JGI IMG/M metagenome (GOLD analysis project Ga0213861, IMG submission 160110) | Coastal seawater microbial communities near Pivers Island, North Carolina, United States - PICO131 | ecosystem: Environmental > Aquatic > Marine > Coastal | place: USA: North Carolina | collected...
TTATTATTTTTACTAAATTTATTATTATTATTATTATTAGTTTTATTTTTATTAGATTTATTATTATTAGTTTTTGTATTATTGTTTAACTCTAAAATAGTATCATTTATATCTAGAATAAAATCATTATTAGTTTTAGTTTTAGTTTTAGTTTTAGTTTTAGTTTTAGTTTTATTATCTATTTTTGCGTTATCTTTAATAATCTTATAATTTAATTCAATCCCTGAACTCGTCGTTTGATATCCTTCAATTATAATAATTGGTGGAGAACTATGAACATTTTGATGGCATTTTTTACATAATGAAACTAAATTCCACAATTTATTTTTATTAAATATTCCATTTTCATTATCATTAATAATATTATTTTCATTCGCATCACATTGTTGATTAATATGATGAACATCACTGGCATTTGTATTTTTACAAATTTCACAGGTAGAAATAATTTTATTAATATTGTATTTTGAACCTATACTAGTATGATTTATATTTAAACTTTCATTACCAATTCGTGTTTCGTCATTAGTATTATTACTTTCGCCGTTCATTAGTGTTTTTATACTATTCATACTTTCTCTAATTTCTTTTGCTTTAAGAATAAAATCGTGTTCTAATTCCATAGTTTCACATACTAAAATACCATATGATTTTGGTCCATTGCCAGGTTGTAATTTTCTACTATAAATTAATTTAGAAGGATTATTTACATCTCTTTCAACTAATAAATGAAATAACTTAACATTTTCTAATTCTTTAATATAAGACATATCAGCCAAAAAATGTAAATGAGTAGCAAAAATAAAACTACATTTACGTTTAGATAATGTTCGCACTCCTGAAGCCACTAATGCCGTAGCATCTTGGGTTTCAGTGCCACTACAAAGTTCATCGCCTAAAATAATTGAATTTTCATTAGCATATTTTAAAATAACTTTAAATTCTTTCATTTCAACTTCAAATGAACTTAATCCTGCGTAAATATTATCATTACTACGTATTCTTGTAAATAAATAATGGTATGGTTTATAAGTAAAATGAGTAGATGCTACATACATTCCTGCTTGTGCCATAATAATATTAATACCAATAGATTTCATTAAACTACTTTTACCTACCGCATTTACACCAAATAATAACATACCATCAATATTATCTCCACCCATACTATCTCCACCTATACTATCTTTACCCATTACAATATCATTTGGTACATATTTTGTATTTTTAGATATATGTTCTATGATAGGATGTCTTATTTTATCAGCCTTTACAAAACTATGTGAATTATTCATATCAATTTCAGGGCATACATAACCTTTTTCTATCGCATTTAAAACATTTGACTGAAGAACATCAATTTCAGCAATAAATTTAGAAAATGTTAATAATGTATTAATTTTACTATTCTCATTCTCATTATTCTCATTCTCATTATTCTTATTCTTATTATTCTCATTATTCTCATTATTCTTATTCTTATTATTCTTAATAATATCATCAATAATACTATGTTGTATCCATTTTATAAATTCGCCTTTTACTAATTTACCTATTTTTTCAATATTTACTTTTAATGTTCCATTACTACTTTTTAAATGAATAATATCAAGTTCCCACTTATTTTCTTTCATTTGATTAAATTTAATATCTTTATGTGTAATGGTATATTTACCAATTTTAATTTGATTTTTATGTTTATAAAAATAGTCTTCTAAAATGTCTTTTTTTGTTTTTGTTGTATAAATATAAATACCTTTAGAAGTATTATCACCAATACATATATTTACTTTTGATGTATCTTTATTAAATTTAGGTTCAATAATAATTGATAATTCATTTATAATCGTTTCTAATAACATTCTATCACAATCAATCTCTTCTTGTAATTCATCTAATACTTTAGAAACACCTTTTATAAAAGGATTATTTTCAATACCATTCCAAATATTACTATTTAAATTTTCCAAAATTATAGTATCAGTAAAAAGTCTATGTATCTCAATAAATGACTGAAATTGTTCTAGACTAGGTATTATTTCTAGAAGTGCTTTAACTACTATGTTAGTATTAGTATTAATAATACTATGTAAATACTCATATACATTTATACATTTATAAAGTGAATCAATATAATTACCTATATCATTTGGATTAATATTATGAGTAATCATTTTTCTCAAATAATTATCAATGTTTTTAATACCAAATAAATGTTGTCGCAATTGATATAAGGGAGAACCATATTTATCATTCATTGATGAAACCATATTTTTTTTCATATAATTATTATGTATTGTTTCTAATTCACCTATTGTTTGATAGCGTTTTTCTAAAATGTCATTGTTTGTAATTGGGGTTGATAAACGTATTCTAAACAGATTTTTACCCAAAGGTGTTTTAGTATTATCTAATAAATCTAATAAACTAATACGTTTAATATGTTTGCTAGAACTAACTGTATTTGTAATACTACCATCATTACGAAGATTATCAATAATATCTAATTGTTCTAGTGAATTATTTGCTAACATTAAATAATTATCACTATTTAAAATAATTTCAGGTTTATCTAATTTTTGAAGGATACTTTTATCGTGTTTTAAAATAAATTCTAAAAGCAATGTTAAGGCTATTCTAGAATAATAATGTTCAGCACCATCAATATCCAATTGTTGTGTAATATCCATCAATCCCTTATATTTATTATAAACACTATTAAAAGTTAAATTTTGATAATTTAAATTAGAATATTTATCATCCATTGTATCACGATTTATAGTAAATTGATAATTAAATAAATGTAAAGCATTAATAAGTGTATCATCAGTTAAACTATCGTAGTTTTGTATATAAATAGTTAATTCTTTTGGATTTTTAATTGTTAATAATTTTAATAATTCATCAAATGGTATTGAAATATCCGTGGATGATGTATTATTTAATGCTAATAAACCATTATGACCTGTAATACAATCAACATAACTTACACCAATATTTACAATTGTTGGGTTAAGTTTATTTGGTTTATAATACGTTGGTAATTGTTCAATATAAATAACCATAGATACTGTGGAATAAGAATCGGAATGAATATTAATACCAGGACTTAACACCGCCGTTTCTTTACGTTCATATTTATTTCTACCTATACATTCTTGTTCAAATACAACTACCGTCCATCCAAATTTATCAATGGCTTTTTGAATATAAGGTTGAACATAAGGTAATTGAACGCCTCCCATAAATACTTTAATATCAGGATTTTTATATACTTCTTGCTTTTTTTCAGCAACTTTTAAATTTACATTTTCACAAAACTCCCAAAGATCTCCAACTCGCGAACCATCAGGATATATTAAACCATATATTTCTAAAAATTCACCAACTTGCATTAATACAATAATTTTATCTTTTTTAAACTTATCCTTATATTGTTTTAAAGTATCCATATAAAATTCAACCACTTTTTGGGGTTGGGTTTGGTTTTGGGTTTGGGTTTGGTTTTGGGTTTGGGTTTGGTTTTGGGTTTGGGTTTGGGTTTGGGTTTGGGTTTGGGTTTGATTTTTTTGAGTTGTCATTTTTGTTAGTAAGTATACTTAATTATACTTAATTATACTTAATTATACTTAATTATACTTATTTTATATTAAAAATACAATAAATTAAGTGTATTTTATATATATTTATAGTATAAATTATGTTTAAATTAATAAATAAAAATATAAAATGTTTCTGGATAAACAACATTATTTAGAAATATAAAATAAATAAAAATAAATAAAAATAAATTGATAAAAATAAATGAATTAATAAAAATAAATTAATAAAAAATAAATAAATTAATAAAAAATAAATGAATTAATAAAAATAAATTAATAAAAAATAAATAAATTTACAAAATAAATAAAAATAAAAATCTAAACAATAATTAATATATAATTATTTTACAAATACATTAACATTAATATTAATATTAACATAACTATATAACTAAAAAATGGGTTTTTATGAATTAGGAAATGGATGTGATTCGTGCGATACAATTAGTTCTGCTATTCCAGGTAATGTAAATATGCAAATGGATCAAAATTCCGCTCTTGCGGCAAATATGGCTTATGGTGCTCAAGCCAATACAGTTCAACAATATAACAATGGTTCATCTGCTGGGTATGCTTCGCAAGGCAATACTATGGGTAGTATGGGTAATGGTTCTAATGGTTCAACTATGGGTGTTCCTCAACAACCTGCTAAAGCCCAACCTAAAGTAGTTAAACAAGTTGTTACTACGACTACTACTTCTGCTCCCGCATCTAACAACAATAATACTATCAAAATTAACACTAATACCAACAATAACAATAACAACAATAATGATGTTGAAGGTTTTACTGATAATATGAATAACAACTTAATGAGCAATGATAAAAAATGGATTGTTCTTGGCTTAGTCATTTTTACTGCTCTTGCTTCTAATGAATGCTGTAAATATTTTCTTAACAAAAGCCTTCAACTCAATGATGGCAGTCCTATGTATTATGTTGCTTATGCTGGTGTTGCTATTTTACTTACAATGGCTGCTAATAAATATGCCAATACTAATTAAATTAAAAATAACTAAAAATAACTAAAAATAACTAAAAATAACTAAAAATAACTAAAAATAACTAAAAATAATTAAAAATAATTAAAAATAATTAAAAATAATTAAAAATAACTAAAAATAAATAAAACTTAATAATTATATGTAAATAATTTATCTCTAATAAAGATAAATATACTACACGGTTTTTCAAAATTTATATTTGATCCTTTTATTTTTTTATGTATAATATATATCATATTTAAATTATGAATACAATATAAATCATAATCATAGTCTATAAAATTAAAGTTATATCCTTTTAAACATAATATATAATATAAATGTTCTATTAAATCTATATATTGCCATTTACGTATTGAATAAATTAATTTATGTTCTAATTTTTTAGTCGTATTATTAAAATTTCTATTTAGATGTTCAATATTACCTATTTTTTCTAATATAATTTGTGAATATTCTATTGGTTCGGTTTGCTTCATTTTAGTTTCATTATTTTCATTATTTTCATTATTTTCATTATTTTCATATATATTTATATTATATATATCAATATAGATTGCTAATTTTATTTGAAATTCATTTACATTTTTAGATGTATCTAGAGTAAACTTATTTTTACAATCAATAATTGTTTTATTATTCATAAGTAAGTAAGTAAGTATAAGTAATTATAAATTTTTATAAATAATAAAACAATTATTATATTAAATTAATAAAATATTTTTCATTTTTTATAATTTTTAAAAAATCTAAATAGTATATAAACTAATAATATAAACTAATAATATAATTGTTTTTATATTATTTTAAATAATAAAAATAAATAATAAATAAATAAATAATAAATAAATAAATAATAATAAATAAATAATAATAAATAAATAAATAATAATGAACAATAATGAAAATTCACCACCAGAAAAAAAACATCATGATAAAAATCAATATCCTACCATACCTAGTAAATATAGATATAAATTTGGAATACCTTCTAGTTTAATATCTATTTATCATAAACAATTGTATTATTTTTATAAAAATGTATCTTCAAATAAAAAAGTATTACCAGAAGATATACATACACTAATAAGAGATTTTTTTATCCATTATTATTATCCATTTATATCTCAAAAGTTTGATACAGATAAACAAACAATGGTAGTTATTATGGGTTCAGTAGCCTTCAATATGAATATACCTAAGAAATTTAAATTTTTGAACTTTAAAACAGATGATATTGATTTAAAATTATATACAACATTATTACATTATGATAAAACTAAACAAGATAAACAAAATGTAAAAAAAGTTATGCGTGTATTTAAATATATATTACTTGTTATAACAATGTTTATGAAACAAATAGCACATGAAACAATGACATTTTTTAAAACTATGTTTGAAGAAACAAAACCTAATTATAAAAAATCAATAAAAGATATAAAAAATAATGAACAATCTGGAGGTTTTACTAATACTAAAACCGAATTATTAGAGCATAAGAAAAAATATAATGGAATTTTAACACGTATGGTTATAAGATTACAAATAAAAAATAAAAATGAAAAAGAAGATATATCAGAAAATAGTATAGATGAAGGTTCATCAAAAAATGCTATAGATATTACAACTATCTCCTATGATGATTTAGTTGATATTATTATGAATAAAATTAATACAATAGATTTATTAATCACAACTAAAATTAAATATTCTATAAAGACGACAACACTTAAAACCAGGGATTTAACTTTTACAGATAGTCAAATAAAATATCCTAGTCTTTTAGATAATCCAACATTTTATTCATATTATTTATTGGATAATAAAACTATTTTAGATACATCAAAACAAGTAATAACACTAGATAAATTACATAGATCAATTAATAATGTAAATGATATTGTTAAAGTTAATCATTGTAAAGATAATTATAATAGTAAATGTAATTATATAGCATTAAACTCATTAAAGGTTGATTTAGTTCTTATGTTACAATATGCCGAATTTATTAATACAGAACGTTATGATGAAACTATAAATATTATTGTGCCTATTGGAGCATTATTTAAGTATTATAAATATTTAACTAAATATTTAAAATTATATATTGTTATGAAGTATTCTAACAAACCATTGGATAAACATTACAGTAATGTTATACATAATTTTACAAAATATATTAATAATATATTAGGTAATCTTAAAACAGATATAGCACCTGAAGATACTATTTTTAATATTGAATATAAAATAAAATTAAATCAAATACATCAAGATTTATTTATTAATCAATCTATACTTAAAGAACATGAAGAACTTCGTGAAGCAGTAAATGATTATAATCATATTAAAAAATATATTAATAAAAGCAGATTTTTATTTAAAGATGAATATGAAAAATACATTGCTAACAATAAAAAATGTAATATGGACTATTTAACTATATTAAGGCATATTTATACTAATCCTGAATATAATACTAAGTCTACACCTACTTCTATGACTGGAGGTATGTCTAATAGTTTAACTTCTAAAACATCACAATTAATAAAATATAAACCTATACCTATATCTAAACATAAACCCTGTTTAAAAAAACAAACTATTATTTTATATAATGATATTGATGATGAAATAAATGATGATTTTCAATCTCTTTATAAAGAAAGTCGTTTAAGTGTAAAATCAAAACACACTAAACATTCCAAAATGCTTAACACTTATAAAAAATGTAAAAAATCTCACCATTTAAAAAAATCTAAAAAATGTAAAAACCTAAAATTATCTAAAAAAGTGTTATCTAAAAAAGGCTCATCTAAAAAATCTAAATTACAATCTAAAATTGAAACAAAGTTAGATATAGATAAATTAATTATGAATAGACTTAAATCTGATTTACATAATGAAATAGAAAGTCTTAAAGATACTCTTAAATAAAGTATTGATTAAAGTATTGATTAAAGTATTGATTAAAGTATTGATTAAAGTATTGATTAAAGTATTGATTAAAGTATTGATTAAAGTATTGTTTAAGCATTCCAACTAGGTGGTAATCCATATTCACACGCTCTGAAACTTTGTTGTAAATATAAAATATAGATTTTAATTAATGTATCAACAACACCAGACCAATCAAAGATAAAATCTAATTTATTTCCTGGATACCAACCACCAAACCGTTCTAAGAAATAACGACTGTAGATTGTTTTTTTATTTCTATCCGCAATCCCAAAATAAATAAATAACTGAACCATAATTAAAGCATCTACTACCATGCTAGCATAACTAAGTAAAACTCTATAATTATGTGGGAGCATATATGTTGGTGGTGGATTAAAACTACCATCATCTTTATATTGTTCTGAATCAACAGTTATTTGAGTTATAATGGCTAAATACAATACAAAAATATACATATACCAATAATTAGGTAATTTATCTGTAAATGGAATTTGTATCCATAAACCAACAAATGTTAATGTAGTTGTAATGACACCAAAAATGGCTAATATATAAAATTGCCATTTATAAGATAAACCAAGAAAATCCGTTTTATAACTAAAACGTTGAGGTTGATTTAAATAAAGTAATATAGATAAGATAATTGTTAATAAAAGTGTAATCCAACGAAACAAAGGTGTTATAATAAATTCCGCTAAACCATATACTAAATTTTGTTCCATTATTTATATTTTATATTACTATTCTTTTTATTTTATTATACTATTATATGTATTTTATATTACTATTCTATTTTTTCTTATTATTTTTCTACTTATTTACTATTATAAACTATTTTTATTATAGATTATAATATATTATTTATCAATTGACAATATATTATGAATAAATAATAAAATTTATTCTGGATACACACTATTTATTTATAATTAATATATATATAAAATATAAAAAATAAGAAAATAAAAAATATAATAAATTATAAAATAATACATAAAAATATAAATTAATAAACTAAAAGTATAAATTAATAAAATGAGTAATAATGTATCACTAAAAAAATCACAAAAATCTATGTCAGTTATTGACTGGGTTACACAATATGACTCACTTGTCGTCTTTGGAGGATTTGGTCTTGCTATTATGGGTGTTATATTATTCACAGGTATATTTCAAGCAGGTCCTGTTGTTAGAGATAATGTTTTATACAATGCCCTTGGAGCAATGTTAATGGCAGGTGGATTTATTTATGTTATATTTAAATTTATGGGTAATCAAGTTATTATACTTGGAAAACAAGTTGATATTGGAATGTTTGTTTATGTTGCTATTGTATTATTTGTTATGTTCGTTTTGGGTAATTAAATAAGTAATTGACTATTAGAAAGGTTGTTAATGTGGTTAAGGTGTTTAAGATGGTTTATGTGGTTAAAATGATGAAAAAGGAGATGAGGAATTAGTTAGTTTTTAGAGTTTTTATGCTATTGATGATGATGCTGATGGGGTTGTTGCGGTTCCTAAATTTGTATTTATTTTTGTTTTATCACTATCCTGGATATTAGATATGTCTGTATTATCCACAACATCCTTCATTTGGTTTACAACATCTTGTATTTTATTTTGGTCATTAACTAAAGTAAATATATTTTTAATGATAGGTTTTGGTAAATTTATAGTAAGTGGATTTGATGGGTCTATTGGAAACTGTGCGTTTTTTCCAGGTACTCTTACTAAATTTTTTAATAAATATAATATAACTTTTATCGCATATTTATATTTGTCAAAAAGTTGTAATACAAAACTAAATATATTTATAATTTCTTGATGTTTGTTTAAATATAAATATTCTAGATTAACACACGCTTCTAAACGAGTGTTTATTTCATTTACATCATTAGATGGTTTTTTTTCAGTGTTTTGTATTTTAGTTGCTAATATTTTGTATTGATTATCATCGTCCGTTTGTTTCATAGCATTATAATAGGCATCCATATCTTTATTATTACCATTAGTTTGTGCATCATCGTATGTCTGTTTTAATTGTGTTTCAATTCCTGCCGCGGTTTCTATTCCATAATGAGTTTTTATACTTTGAGAAAGTTGATTTAATTTGTCAAATATTTGTTTTGCACCATCATTAGTTGTTTTTATATTATTATAGTTACCATCATTATCATGATCTTCAACAGCATTTTTTAACTTTACTATTATATCATCTACACCTTCTTCAATAATTCTAAAAAATAAACTACTTTTAGGTTGTTGTTGTGTACGATAATGTTGTCTTTTTGTTCCATCATCCTTTTCTATTTGTTGTTTATCTCGCATAAAAGCGTGGTAACTATATGGATTACTGACACTAGCCATTTTATTTAATATATTCAAATTAATTTACTATATATTACTATTATACTATAAATATAATAAATATTATTTATATTATAAACATATAAAAATTTAAACTAAAATAATTAAATAAAAACTAAAATAATTAATTAAAAATAAAAATAAATAAAAAATAAGATATCTCTAGAACTATAGAACTCTAAAAATCTAAACTCTAAAATAATCATTTACATTTTCTTAATTAATAATAGTTTTCTCCCTGCTTGGCAGAATGTATCATTGCTATCACAATTTTGGTATTTATTTAATAAATTTTCTATTTTTG
>Ga0213861_10005413_pt1 | contig 10241 bp, 7 predicted proteins | sample PICome_4_FD_160110 | JGI IMG/M metagenome (GOLD analysis project Ga0213861, IMG submission 160110) | Coastal seawater microbial communities near Pivers Island, North Carolina, United States - PICO131 | ecosystem: Environmental > Aquatic > Marine > Coastal | place: USA: North Carolina | collected...
TCAACGAGCTGCGCCACCATTCCCCCTTATTTGATTTCAGGCTAAAGCGTACCTACGACAATGCGCACTGTTGAGTCATTGAGCGAAGATGTCTTCTGGGTTGACGAACTAAAGTCAAAACTAAACCCGCTCATCTTCAACAAGGAGAAGGTCCTCTGCACGGACATCAATTCCCGCTTCGGAACGACAACCAAAGGGCGAGCACCCAGGAAGGTCAACTTCTTGATCGACACTGATAGACGCAATACTGAGTGGTACGCGATCTCGGTGAAGGTACGCCTTTCCTTGTATTCCAGTGGCGCCAGGGACGTGTCGAATCGCTTCGTCAATTGCAATAGCTTCTCGCCATTCGTGTGGTGAGTGATCGCGGAGACGTTGCCACTCTGCATTGGAGTGATAGGGGCATCCAATGCACGCGGAACGCGGAGTTTCGCCCCAACCCCTACTCGCCAAATATTCCATGGTGTCATTTCTTGACCAGCCAAGATCAAGGAGCGGGTATTCGTGTTCCACATACTTTCGCCTGGATGGCCCAACCCTTTGAATTTCATCCGTTGAAAAACCAATTGCCATGGTTACCCATGCATTGGGGTCAAGGACTGGTCCGACTTTGACGCGTTCCCCTGTTCCCCTGCACACTGAGCACTCTCCCCTGATCGCATCGACGGTGTATTGGCGAGATGGGGGGACTCGCGATCCTGCACCCTCGCACTTGTCACAGACCGCTGATAGTTCTCTCGCGCCCAGCATTTGTCGAACTGCTCGGTAGATGGGAACCAATTTGTAGTTTTGAGTGCACTGACGGGACAGCATCCCAGCACCTCCGATTGGGTTAGTGATGAAAAGCGGAAGAACGGTTGTGTAGTCATTTGAGACGCTGTCTAACTTGATGTTTCCGAATGAAACTCGTTGAATTGGAATATTTGCGGGGCCTGCCACCTCGGTTTCCAATCGGCGAAGGTGTGAGTAGACCTCAGCAGGTTCCCATTGCGTATCAGCGAAAATCGCTGCATCAAAGCGCGGGATGCGTCCCTCGGCAGCGAGAAGTAGGAGCGCTGTCGATTGGACGCCTGCACCAAGGGAGAGGAGCCTGCGTCTGGGGACTGACTCACGAACACGGGGTTGCTCGGTGGTCAGGTGAACCCGAGGGGTCGAATGGACCCGTGGGATCGTCGTGACCGCAGGTCTTTGAGGCTCCGTGCCAGCGAGTAAATGTTGCCAATCTCGAATTAAATCCGACATTAGATCCAAGGATGCTTACGCAGTAACTCAGAAGCAGCGTTGGGCGAGACCATATAGAACCAAGCGTAGTAGCCGCGGGCGACCGCCCTGGCATTTTTTCCAATCTGCTGCGACACCGAGTCAACTCCTTGCGTTTCACAGCGGTGAAGAAAAGCTCGGATACGTTTGCGGTCACGTCGGGAAATTTGTACACCGTTGTTCACCAACAAGCCCGTAACTGCCTGACGGTTTGGCGCACGCATGATGCGTGTCTTAGCAGTATTTACATGAAATCCTTCGTCAGTATTAATGGACGTCACCGATCGTATGAGGCGATGAGGTGAGGCATCGGCGCTTGATGTTGAAAAGACAAGGTCGTCTGCATAGCGCGTGTACACCCATGAAGTTCTTGCCGCGAAACCTTCGAGCCGCCGGTCAAGCGCGCCGGCAATAAGGTTTGCAAGGTCAGGTGACGTACAAGCACCTTGCGGAAGGCTTCGTTCTCTAATGGCAACGAAATGAGTTTCACCATCACGGGTGAGACGCACGCGGGGGGCATCTGTGCAGATCAGAGCTAGAACGCTGGCCACTCCCGGGTTGTAACCCAAGTACTCAAAGTAACCGCGAACACGCTGGAAAGTGATTGACGGAAAGAAGTCCTTAAGATCCATGCGAACAACAATTTGAGAATTTGCGTGCCGCGCAGCATTGTCAACCACCGACATTCCAGGGCGAAATGCCGTTGCAGCAGTGTGGACGGGCAGGCGAATGAGAATCTTTTCTCGGACCCAGGTCTGCGCTGCACGGAGGTCCGACTTGGGGCTGCTGATTAAGCGCATGCCACCACTTCGTTTGGGAATCTCAAATCGCGAGTAATGGTCCATGTTCGCCGCACCACGCTCGTAGGTGAGCCATTGGAGTTTCTCGGGAGGTACTCCAAGGGCGCTAGCAATGTCGGAGAAGGTTGTCAACGCGGGTAAACCCGCTGAACTTACGGAATCCGGTGAACCACCAGCAAAAGTCAATCGATCTGAGACGCCTCTACCCAGCCATGAAGGAGCAATTCTCCGCTGTTCAGCCACTTTGACCGCACGTTGAGCGGCAACTTGCGCTTTACTTTCACGGCGGGCAACTCGTTCTTCTTTTACTCTTGCAATACGACGACTGCGGATTTCAGAAATTGCCAATTCGACGTCTTCGATTTTTTCGATTTGCTCGGTGAGTTCAATTAGCTGTCCCCGTGCTGCCGAAATTTGTGCTCGAGCTTGATCGTATTGCTCTTTTGAAATGTTCGACTCGGCCAACAGCTGATCCATAGTTTCCTGGGTGATAAACCCCAACCGCAGCATCTCCACATTTTCAAACCCACGTTTTCCTAGGAGTTTGACTTGCTCTCTCCAATCCTCCGAGAGACTCGTACCCTCTTCTGACATGTCACCCACCCGCCAGACTGGTTGCCACAATGTGTCGGCAAGGACCAAAACGCAACTTGTTGTGACGGAAGTGAGAGCAATCGCACTGGGCGTAGGTCACCCTTGCGTCTTCATCCCGCCTAATCTCGACATTGTGTACGCGTTCGCTACCCGAAACTTTCGCGTGCACGGTCCGCTCGTTTTGCCCGAACTCGTCTAATGTGATGTCGACATTTCCCGCACGGAAAAATTCAACACCCCGCCTCTCCTCAATTCCAACTTCTGAATCCGACTCCAAATTAAGTTCAGGGAAAAGTGCTCTCCACCTGTAACTGTTATTAATTGGATCGAACATCGCTGTTCCCGCGACACAAAGTCGTTGAAGGAGCACCCGCGCTTCGCTGGGCGTGACATTCATTAACGCAACTACATCGTCTGTAGTCATAGAGTGATTGGCCTGCAATTGAGCAGCCAGTAATTCGGCTTGGCCGTCATCAGCTGCGGATGCAGGTATCAGCGCCGAGAACCGCGCCCTTCCTGCCCAGTCCTGAGATGTCCAACCGGAAAGTCCGATAGTGAGATTAAGGCCGTCAAGATCGATACTCCAAAAAGAAGGCATACCTGAATTAATCAAACTCACATTAACGGATGGAGTGAGTGGAAGTAGTTCTTTCAATATTCTTAAGCGGCGGCGCCCCCATACCTTTATTTGCTGGGTTGAATCACCGATGTAAGGCTCGGAACCCGAAGTGAATACATCACCCCACGGTTCGACTGTGATGCGTACGGGTTCGCCAGGGACGAGGTCGAACAGCATTGAGCGCGGTCCAACTTTTTCGCGTTGTGATTCCAACTTAGCAAGAATGTCAGCAAGGACTGAAGATGCAATCGTGACAGATATTGGTGCCATGGACAGGGCGGCTTGCACCTCGACAAGTCCACGAACCCACGACTCCGGTAAATCAATCTTCTTCTCAATCAGTGAGGATGCACTTGTTTCCAGGGTTACCGAGTCTGCCCCCACACCTAATCGCAACGGTCGATAAGGACGCGTCCGTGCAAATTCTCGTTCAAGGCTCACACTGAAATCAATGTTGGTTGTTCCAAAGACAGGTTCGTGCTCAGCGCTCGTCGCTTCGTGGGGAAGAGTTACACGTGCGTAGGTGGATTCATCAAGGGAGAACGCCTCAAAAAAGGTGGCATCTGGTTGCACGCTCACAATTGGGTCAAGGACCATCCAAGCATCCCGATCGTGGGTTTTGAGCCACGTCCAAAATTTGAGGCGTTGATCCCACAGCGCGTCCCTTCCCCAGAAGGAATTAATAATCCCTTCTGCACTTGTTACCCGCTCTTGAACGGCCTGTCGTTCGGCGAGAAGTGAGGGCAGCTTGATTAGCCCTGCAGCCATTTGAGCGGGAAGTTCTTTCAGGTACTCTCCGCGAACCCATTCTTGGTATTTCGTGTGATCCCGCTCAGCCCCCGTGTCTTGCATTCGCACAACGCGACCAAGGGCGAGCATGAGACGGGCAAATGAATGACTGGGAATCACATTCACGTCGAGGTAGACAGGCACCTGACTGACATCTGCGCCAAACTGCACGGAACTTGCAGTCGAGGAACCCCCAGCCACCGACGGAGTAAAACGACCTTGAACATTCACCATTAGTTGTGTCCCCCACTTGTCACGGATACTTCAATGTTGGCAAGATCAACACCCGCGAGACTCAAGTGGGCCAGTCTCTGCAGCGCCCATTCTCGATCTCGAGTGTTGCGCCCGCTTGCCATGTCTTGAAGTGCTGCGATGCGCCTTGGTGAGATCAAAATTGGGTCGGTGTCTTTGAGTCGTGTCTTGATATTTTCCTTGGTTCGGCGATTACCTCTTCGAGCAACGAGCAGGCGCTCGTCCAGAGCGCTCAATTGAGTGTCATCGTCCCAATGCTGAACTAATGACTCTTCAATGACTCTGGCCTGAACTACTGGGTCATCAGAATGAACCAGTGAACTCCAGATTGTTGGAAGGTCAAGTTGGTCGGGATCACTGTCAAGCATTTGCAAACCAAAGTCACGCAATTGCTGAACAGGGCTGTCAATACAAACTAGTGCCGCGTCTGTGCGGGATCCACGATCCTTGATCGAGGTAATGAACTCGCAAGCAGCATCTGTAGGTAGCGGCAACATACTTTCAGCAAGCACCAACCAGTACTGAGACATGTGGCCTGAAACAATCAATTGATCAATAGCAATTCGTTGCACACTGGTGTGCAGTGAACAAGCCAAATGCACTCCGAACAATGGGTCTCCAAAAACCCGATCGGGGTGAGCCAGAAGGTATGAAGTAAGCACGGTGATTTGAGCTTGACTCATGGACTGGGTGTTGGACACTATTAATGAATCTCCGACGAGAGTGAGAATTTGGCTGTTGGCTTCTATCAGCCCTATCACCAGATCGGAATCTTCCTGACCCAGAGCGGCCCACAGGAGCAGTGCAGCCTCTGAACTACTCGACAACATCTCGGCAATCTGGGTGTTATCGAATCCCCACGAAGAATCAGAAATTACGCTCGTCAGCAACCCAGAGGCGTCTTCATTTGATACACGGCGAAGAATTTCATGCAGAATCAGGCTTCGGTCTGCGGCGCTGATACCACTCTGGCGCAGCCAATCGCTAATTCGAACTAGAACGCCAGACTGGTTGTCTAATAAATCGGCAGTACGCCAAGCAATGTCAGCCATAACTTCGGTTCCGTATTCGAGGCATGTCCTGATTCGCGTCTCTGACTGCCAGTCCGAGTCCTTCTTCACTGCAAGATCAGCCAAAAGAACCTGCGAACCATGGGGGACACCATCACGGCCTGTGAGTTGATTGAGCGCAGCGATGATCGCTTCAACAGAGATTGCCGCCAGTACAGAGATCCACATGTCACGGGTTAGGGAGAAATCATGAGAGCTAGCCAACACCGCAACTGCGGTGACATCAGCTTGCATGGAGTGAGGCCACTGTCGATAGCCATCAGTGTTAGACGCTGAATATGCCAAGTACACCCTGGCAATGGCCTCCCTGCGCGAGGCGCTGAACCTTTCTAGACCCGTTTCGAGCAGTTGGCTAGCCGCATAGGTAACGTTATCGATTCGCTCATTACGTAGTAATCCTGTGACAGTTGCCTGAAGATTGATTTCCTCAGCATCACTAAAAAACGAAGTCCATGCAGATGAGGAAAGTTTCGGCCAACACCCTGGATTCGCCGACAAGGCCGAATACCCTGATCTCAGCACCAATTGGTCAGTGCTCATCAAAGCTAAAGGAACGGTAACCTCAGTTAACAAGGGAGTGTCTACGCCAGCGTCCCTCAGCACTTGTCGAGCGAATGTATAAGTCTCCACGGAATTCGTTATATGCGGAATTAATTCAAGTGCTAATTCAGCATGCTGATTCCAAATCTCGGGGTGCGCTTCTCGGCGCAACTCTTGCGTGGCTGGAAGGCGAACCCACCGACTTCCGCGTTGCAGATATTCATCACCCCCTAGGAGCACATACGCGGGGGCATAGGAAGTAGGCCTGAGGTTGGAATCCCATGCGCGTAACAAGCCAAATGCAACCTTGGCGTAAACATCAGGCTGTGAGACAGCAAGGTTCATTAAGTCTCTTCGCACCCGCCTACGCATGTAATTGGCTGTGGATTCACGGGGCACGGTGAACATTCGCGCCAATAAAATCGTGTTTTCACAACCTTTCACCGTTGTCGCCGGGCGTGGAAAATGAGAGTCAAGCCGGGCAATAGCTTCTCCGAATTGCTCTGGAATCAAAGCTGGATCAAGAAATTTAAGGAAGGCCTTGAAAGGTCCCCACCAACCAAAGAAAAGGGGCGCCTTGGTGAGTACTGCGTCCACGACTTTCAGGTCATTCTCGTTAAGAGGACTACCGTCTACCACCTGCTGAGCGACGCGCTGCGCGTCAGCAAGCGTCAATTCACCTGAATTACCAGGAGTCTTGCCATCAATAAAATTTAGCGAATCGATTTTCCTGAAGGACTCAGATATTTTTTTAGTTAAAACACTGCGTTCTTCGGGCTTAAATTCAGCAAGCGAATGAGAGCCGATTAAGTTTGCAATCAATGAAGATGCACCTTCTGGATGTTCAACCGCTCTAAGTACTTGCTCCCGAATATCGCTCATATCAACCGACGTGTCAGCGAGTCCAGTTCCGCAACTTCCGCAGAATCGCCCTCCCAAAACTCGGGGAGTACCACACGTCCCACAGAAGTTCCCGCCCGAAGCATGATCAGTTATCAAGGGCCCCCAATAGTCACATGCCCCCCAGGGGTCGCCTTCGCCTTGCCATCCAGCCGAGACATAACTTCCGGTTTCAGAATCCCAGCCCCCAAAGGCCCACCTATGCAGGTCTGATCCGTATGAACTTTGATTTTTAAGTTGGATGCGCAACACGGATTCGGGGCCACGCTTTACGAGCATTATGGCGACATCAAGGTCACTAGACGTAAATCTCGCAGCAAAATCGATGCAGGCCATATACATACCTGTCACGAACTCCCTCCCCCAGCGTGAAAGTGCAAGTTGCCCCTACCATCCCACTATGATCGGTGTCGGTCACTGTAGGTGCTTTTCGGCGCCGGCCGGCGCTGAATTCATGGACTACCTGTAGTCGCCTCAGTATGAAATCAGCGCCGGCCGGCGCCGAAAAGTACCGAGAGACATCGGCATCCGATGATGATTGTCTGGCTTGACTGCTGCCCTGGCGAAACACCAGGGCGTCATTGCTAGGGGCAACCTGCATCTGAAATAAGACTAACTCTTCTCTGTGACATCTCGCAACACACTTTCCAAATTCTCTAATCAATGTACCTTCTTGATACAACGACAAGAAAAATCCTGAGTGGAGGAGGAATTAGCTCTACTATTAGTGAGATGCATCGCGACTACACGAATGCGTGCAACGATCGATAAACAGGGGAAGAATTCTGATGGAAATCATTGTAATTGGGTTGCTGATCCTCTTTGTGCCACTAATCATGGTAGTGGTAGGAACGAGCCTCATTAATAAGTCAGCAGAATCAATTTCTGAAACGCGCAAAGATTCCAAGGATTTCAAAATGGCGACATTCGCGAACAAGTTTTTTGAAAAGAATGGAATTAATGCGCCCTGGGAACTTTACATCTCTGAATTCGAACGACAATTCGGACGAAAACCACAATTTAATGAGATCAAGGTTCCCAGAGTACGGGGAGACGAGGTCACTCAATTAATACAGATTTGCCGCTCACAGGGCATCTACTAAAGCCTTGTCCCAATGTGACCCAATTTCAGAGCCTGAGTTCAAGGTCAGCGGCTCTCAACTCAGATCTAATTCTTTTGCGGGCGTTAACGAAGTGCTCTTCGGACAGTTCACTGCCGACAAATTCGCGTTGCAAAAGTGATGCTGCAATGAAAGTGGTCCCACTTCCTGAGTATGGATCGCAGACCAAATCGCCCACTTGCGTGTAACAGTTAATTAATCGCTTTGCGAGCTCGAGTGGAAATGCAGCATCGTGATTTGTTCTCCGCGGGCTCCGCTCAATGCGCCAAACGTCGCTCATTCCCTTGTGGCGACCGAGCGGGTCATAATTCTTGAAGTACGGAATCGCATCAGGCTTGCACAAAATGTAAACGCGTTCGGACTCGGGATACAAATAATTTTTGTCGTGATTGTGTGTGCTTCCTCTGTCCCACACGATTTCTTCATATACCTTCAATGTCCCTGAGCTCACCAGGGGCAGTATCCATTCATATGGTGAAATCAATTTTTTATTCTTGTGACGATTTTTGTGGGAGTAGGCAATCACACCATTAGGGCTGAGTTTATTCGCTGCCCAAGTCAGAAATGTTCGTTGTAATTCCTGGTAAGTTTCTTCGGGCCAAGTGTCAAAGTATGACTTCACGCCGCCAAATGACTTTCGATCGAATTGGCCTTTTTTCCTGTATCCATCTTGTCTATCACCACCAGAACCAATGTTGTAAGGAGGTGAGGTCAAGACAAGGTCAAAATTATCAAACTTCGTCAGCACAGCAGAGTAGTCACCGTGCCGCAACAATCGATTATCCAAACGTAAATTACGAAGAGCCATGAGTGATCCCGCATGAGCAACCACAACGAAACTGAGCTTTCAACGCAACCCCCGTTGCCTAGATGAATCTGTTTATAGTACATCAATCGTGGGTGGATAAATGAATCTTGTATCAAACAAAATGGTCAAGGAATTTCCAAGAAACCCTTTCAAAGTCGTAACGCAGGCGTCGCAGAACTCATAACCAGACCCTAGGACAATCCACGCCACCGAGCACAATTATGGGTATGCCGGCCCTCTACCAATAGATTCATGCGCAAAAGGAACATTCTTTTCAAATGGAGTTCTTTTTGCGCTAGTCTTCACTAACGAAACTCGCATGGGGGTAGGCAATGGGTCGAGTAATTTCAGTGGGTCTTCAGGGTGTTGAGTCCACGTTCGAATTCAAGTCGGTGGATCGTTCAGCTCTTTATGGCAAGCGTCGCCGAATTGCTCTGGACGCGAATGGCCAACAGTGCGCCAGGGGAAGCATCCTTGATGACGGGTCAATGCTCCTCAAGTCAGGAATGACAGGTCAAGGATATTTTCTATCCGATGGAACCTTTTTTAAACAAAGCGAACTTGAGGGCTTTGATGCAGACGGGAATCCATTAGAGAAGGTTCCGAGCACATTAGGGCTTATGCAGGAACTTGTAGGGCCAGTCTCCCCAACAAGGGTTCTTGAAATGCGGGTCTCCTCCATTTACGTTTTGGAGTCGGATTCAATAGATGAAGTTTTGTCTGCCTCACTTGACCGAGGCGACATCTATGAATTCGCATTCAATTATCGCGAGGATTACCAAGGGGAAACAGGACTCCTGCTTCGCAATAAGTCCGACACATTCGCTTTAATTGGTCTTCCCGTTTCCTATGAGTGGTCCGAACTCAACATTGTCTTGGAATTACCTGCGATAGATGAAGACACAGATGATGACCTCGACTTCGAGATGTTCTAAGGGGGAAACATGGCAACATTAAGACGAATTCACATCTCAAATGCTGAACAGCGCAATGCCGTCATTGTGGCGAGTAGTGCGAAAGCTGCTCAAGGTCCAGTGCTGGGGGTGAATGGTGAAGTAGCCACTTTTAGGCGCTTCATTGCCGCGGGGACTGGGCGACTTGATGAAGATCTCAGATCTGAACACGGAGATGATTACGCCAAGGAATTGGTGTCAAGTGACGTTGAAGTTGACTTTGACAACGTAGGCAGGTTTATTGAAGGAACTCAGTCTGTCCTTCTTTCAGGTGATGGTGAGCCACTTTTTTCCGCCCCTCGCGTCATGGAAATCACCTTTAACCCTGAAGGTGAGGAAACGGAACGGCGGGAACCCGTTGAGGTTGCGTCAACCGTCAATGACGCAATTCCACTGAGGTGGACCGGCAAGAAGATGCCTAAGTCTGAAGTCGTGAGGAATTTTGCCTTCAGAAGATCACTGCAATTGCAGCACGTAGACGGTGTTACTTTCGATTTCCTCTTTTCAATGGCCAAAGAACTATCTGATGAGGACT
>Ga0213861_10005416_pt1 | contig 10239 bp, 11 predicted proteins | sample PICome_4_FD_160110 | JGI IMG/M metagenome (GOLD analysis project Ga0213861, IMG submission 160110) | Coastal seawater microbial communities near Pivers Island, North Carolina, United States - PICO131 | ecosystem: Environmental > Aquatic > Marine > Coastal | place: USA: North Carolina...
CTCAAGGTTGGGCATCTGCGCAATGAGTTCAAGACTGTTTCTGGAACCCATATATGCAGGGACATAAAAACCCACTTGAGAAAGGTTCACCGAAAAATCTGAGTAACCCAGCTGCAGCTCGTCGGGTAGGAGAACAGACAACATGGGTGGAGCCTATATTTGTATTCATGCGAGGCGCCTCCACATCACAATAAGCAGGTGAGACCCTGAGGAAACACCAAACGGAACAAAATCCCTCAACATTACCTGTCAGGTTTCAAAAATTTCGATCCAGTTGAAACGGTGGTACCGAGTGGACGCGAAATGCTATTCGCGAATTGTTCGATCCCCCGCAATCTGGGCAATGCCGGGTGTTACGTGAAGTGACTCCGGCTTTCTACGGGAAGCTGGGCCATCTGTGTGGCCAATTGCGCGATTTCACCGTCGAGTGTGGCCTAGGAGTCGAGCAGTCCGCTCGTCTCGTTGTTGAGCATCAGGTGTCCGTGGAGCAGCGACCACATGTTGACGCCCAAGAACTTCGCCGTTAGCCTGTCGATACTTGGTTCTCTGGCAGCGACGATCAAGGTGATGACTCCACCCATCGCTCGCGCCCGCAGCTCGACGATCTCAGGAAATCGCTCAACGTCGACGAGAGGACTTCGAAGGCACTCTGTCAGGCTAAATGCACTTTTGCCCCATTAGCAGTAACGGCACGCTTGTCCTGACTGTGAATGGTGGAACTTTTTTGAGAAAATGAGGCTTCATTCGGGTGCTTTTACCCATTTTGACAGGTGATGCTCACAGAGGATTTTCACTGCGCCAGTTTTGTATGCTTGGACCTTGGTTGTGAAGCGACGAACCTCTTGAGGCCATCCGCACGCCACAGCAATTTTTCCCACCCACATGCGAGCCTGCTCTTCACTTTGGACATCGAAGATAGTCATGCCTTCCAGAAACTCCTGCGTTTCAATGTATCGACCAGAAGAGATAGCAAGTGAACCGCTAGTGGCATCCGCGGTGATGGTGGTCTCAATTTCCTCCACCAAACCTCCGGCAAACACGAGGACGCCAGCGCCTTTCATCTCCTACACAACAGCGCGTTCCAACAGCCCTCGCGAGTCGTACCACTCATCGAGGTGGTGACCAACCCATTGCTGATTGAAATAGATGAGGTACCAGGACACGGTTCATTCCGTCTGGAAAGGTAAATGGGCATGTGGTGCCTGCGCAACGATCGTTTCGCTACCTCACCGATCAGCGCGATCTCTACTGTCTAATAAAAAAGACCTTGTCTACTCATGTTTTGCGAGGAACAAGGTCAACTGTGTGGAGATAAGTGAGCAGTTTGTGTGTGTCCAACGGGCGTCGTTTCTCGTATGGCGAGCACTTACCTGTCCCGACTCGTGAGATCCTCTGGCGTTAAGAGTTTCAATGCGCCGGGCAACACGACGTGCCCACACACCTGAGGTGGTAGGGGGCCGAGACGATCTCGGGAGGAGTCTTGCTGCATCTGTGGAGCAGACCTTGGATGATGTCGTGCTGGTCGGGTAGGACGCCGACGATTTCGTCGATCGGCACGGCGACCGGGCCCGGCCTCTTCCCGAGAGCGATCACCCGTGGAGTGTTCCTTGGGGGTCGGCGACCATGCCGCAGCCGTCCCGCAACCCGCGTGGTCAGGCCGTTGTTCCGACGTTGGCAGCCAAGAACTCGAGAAGTTCCTGCGGGTATTCGTTGAAGTAGTTGTAGCCGTCGAAGCGTTTGCCTGTACCGAACGCTCGTGGCTGGTCGGGACCGATCCATACGAGGGTCTTCGAAGTAGGACAGCGGTCGAAGATCACCTCGACGTCGTTGACCCCAGTCTCAGCATTCGTGGTGTAGACGTCGCCCTTCACCTGGGTGAACAGCACCGGAACCTTGACAGATCCGATGGTCTCGAGTGCGTCGGCGAAGCCGAAGCCGAACTCCTTGCGCTGGGCCGCATCGACTGCTGCAGCGAGATCCATCTTTAGCTTACGTTCCGTCAGCCTTGACATCATGTTGTAGGAGATCGTCGGCTGGACCAGCACCTGACACTTGATCCTGTCCAGATCGAAGGCGTTAGGGACTTGGTGCCAGGCTGCCAGGACTGCATTGGCACCCATGCACTGGCTCATGAGGGCAATGTTGAGTTGGTTGAAATCCTTGTGTTGACTGACGTACTGCAGAACACCAACAGCGTCCTGCCACTCAAGGGCGCCTGCACCCACGGGGGTTTGGGGTCCCTTCGCTGACTTCCCAACACCTCCATCACTTTCGCCTTGGCCACGCTGGTCATAGGTCAACACCGAGTAACCGGCGTCGTAGAGATGCTTGATCATCGGCAGGAATGCAACGGTCACTCCATCCATACCCTCGACCGACCCGTACCGGGTGCATAACAACGGGTGGTTGACGATAACGAGTCCTATGGGATTCTCCGCGGGGATCTCCCAAGCGCTGAGCCGTACGCCGTCGCTGGCCGTGATATCGACCGCCAGGAATTCCATCCCATAGTCGGCCGGTGTCTCGGGGAGCTCCTGGCGTTTTGGTCCTACCCGTTGTCCGACGACAATTTTCGTCAGCATGCGCTTCAAGAATGGCAGGCGAGCGAGCACGCCTTGCGACGTCGGGGTCAGGTTGACGGACTTCGCGGAGTCAGCGGCTCGAGGGTCCGAGGTTGAGGCAGGCATGTTTGCTCCTTCAGCGATGCAATGTATCTGACGTATTTACCTTAAAATGTCAGGTTACAGGTCCCGGACACTCTTGTCCAGATGTGTCAGAATTGAAGCCATGGAGGTCGAGCCGATGTTTTCGCCCGTTGCGGTGCGACGAGATGCGAAGCGTGAAGCAATTCACCGCGCGGCTATCGAACAGTTCGCAGCACGAGGATTCGCAGGAACATCGATGGCACACATTGCAAATTCGGCTGGTATGTCCCGGCCTGCCCTCTACCAGTACTTTCGCGACAAGGGTGACATCTTCCAAGCAGCGTTCCTTGCCCTGTTCGAAGATCTGGTCGAGCAAGCCCTGTCAGCGCTGCGCGTGCCCGGATCGACAGCGGAACAACTCGACAGATTCCTACAGCGCTACGAAGGCGACCTCTGGGAACGAATGGCAGCTTCGCCATACGCCGACGAGATCATCAAGGCGAAGAACGCCGACGTGGCCGTCGCGGTCGCCACCGTCGTCACTCGTTTGACCGATGGACTGACCGCGTTCCTGGAGCAGCGCTCACCCCACACCGAAACCCGGGCAGAGTGGGTCGAGCTCCTGCGTTGGTCGCCCAAGGGACTCACGTACGACCGGCCGTCCGTGGAAACCTACCGGCGTCGCCTCACAGCCTTAGCCCGTGCTGTCGCTGCGGATCTCAATTCCTCCTGACCTCCAGAACCAGCAGCGGTCATGCGAGGGCGACACGAGCACCGGCCCCTGCGCACCTGGCACGACGAGACCGGACTCGGTCCCACGGACCACGAACTTCTCGTACCAGATCCAGAGTTCCACGGCTTCCGACAGCTCACCCGCGAAGAAGCCGAGAGCCTCGACAGCACCTACCTCAAGGAACTCAAAGCCTCATGAAGAGAGCGAAATGCGATGGCCCCGGAGAGCTCCGGGGCCATCGCATTTCTACCAACCAAGGGCAGTATTTCTACTAACCCCCAACGTGGACCAAAGTGTCAGAAGCGGCATGTCATCCATATCTAACAGTTCGTCAAAGTGCAGTTCCAAAGTGAAAAACATCAGCGAAGTGTCTCCCAGAGCTGAATCTGTCTTCTTAAGAATGCCTGAGGGTCAATTACGACTTTCACGATCAACCAAATGATTTGATTACCTCCATAAATTCAGGGGCAAACTAGGGGGGTGTGTGCAGAACTTAGTGCATAACCTCGTGTGCATGGTGTGACTGGCGGTTTCATCGGGTTTGATGGGTGTTTCCCGTTCATTGGTGAAGTGAAATTGCTGGCGTTAACTCAGATGCGGGCTGTTGATGCCCGCTAATCAGTGATTTGAGTGTTTTTGGGCGGGGCGGTGTGAGGTTTTCTCGCCGAATGAGTTCGCGAACTCGCTAGCTGGCGAGTGCGTCGGGGATGTGTTCTCGCCAGAGTTGTTGATGTACGAGGTTGTGTCCGGTGAGGTAGCCAAAGACCCAGGCTTGTTTTGATTCCAAGCTCCAGCGTTGGAGTCGTTTAAAGGGCAGCATGTTATCGATGATGGAGTGCATCGCCTCAGCTCCATGACGGTGTTCCTCCATTCACGGCGGCTCCTCGTGCCACTTTCTCCAGCGGTCATATTCGTGGAACCTTGATGTGCAGTGGCAGCCATTGTTGGAGGACGTGATCCATCAAGCCGCACTTCCTCGGGGCGGTTGTGCTTCATCAGGCACCCATCGGGTCGCCGTTCTCCAAGCAGTGCACGGCCACCGACAGGATGCGGGCACGTTCGTGCAGCTCAGAAAATGCTTGACGCAACCAACAGCGGCATTGCGTCAGGGTTTGAGTTCGCTCGACAAATAATGGTTGAGATCGAAGTGGATCCCGGGCGGATTCTTCCCACTGATTCGTCGAGTTTTGTGCGCCCAGCACTGCGCCTGCCTACTCGGTTCTCGGTCACGGACGCGGGGCTGAAGTTGGCAGGCAGCCCATGCGCGGCTGGCACCATGCATTGCGAGCAGCGGCGCCCGACATGCTCCGGAATTTGACATAGGAAAAACTTAAGTCCAACACTGGATCCCCCAAGGACTCTTTAAGAGAATGAACTCTCTGGCCTATGGTGCGTTTAAACAGAAGGGGAACTTATTAGTTGATTCCAAGGACGAGGGCTAGTTCCGGTGGAATAAAGCCGGCTTCTAGTGTCCCTGGGTTATTTGTGTCGATGGTTGTGACGCGTTTTCCATTAAGGAGAGATGAGGTATCGAACCACCCGGTGAATTGCAAGCCTGACTTAGTTGGTTGGGGGATCGAGTCCGCAGAGCCACCAACTTGAACAAGTGCACTGTTTCCGGTGTTTCCGCCGGTAGCGCCATTGTTGTTCAACGTGATTTCGATTCCAGGGTAAGTAGACAACCCTCCAAAACTGCCAGCGGAAACCCAGCCCGTTGTCCCTTGCTTATAAAGGATATTGGTGGCCCTTACATTTCCGAAAATATTAGCCCCCTCGGTGGTGGGTTTGTTGCCAAAGAAATAGATCCCCGCCAGTGAGGTTGCATTTTCGAACGCAACTGCTCCAATTGTGGTGAGGCCTGTGCCGAAGTTGATTGTGGTGAGTGATGACGTGTTTTTGAACGCGTAGTTTTCTATTGTGGTGAGGCTGTTGGGAAGGGTGAGTGAGGTGAGTGCGGTTGCATTTTCGAACGCAACTGCTCCAATTGTTCTGAGGCCTGTGCCGAAGTTGATTGTGGTGAGTGATGACGTGTTTCTGAACGCGTAGTTTCCTATTGTGGTGAGGCTGTTGGGCAGGGTGAGTGAGGTGAGCGCTGTTGCGCCTTCGAACGCAACTAATCCAATTGTTCTGAGGCCTGTGCCGAAGTTGATTGTGGTGAGTGATGACGTGTTTTTGAACGCGTAGTTTCCTATTGTGGTGAGGCTGTTGGGAAGGGTGAGTGAGGTGAGTGAGGTTGCATTTTCGAACGCAGAGTTGGACACAGAAGTCACGCCCTCTGGGATAACGGCAGATCCCGCACATGAGGATGAACTTGTGACGATGTTTGAAGCAATCGTGTAAGTGCCTCCACCCCCGCACGGGTAGGTGCCGTCGGCAACGGCGGAGGATGGTGAGGCTACCGCAAGACTAATTATCAAACTGATGGGAATGAGGAGCCCTAACAATTTTTTGGACGCCAATTCCCGCATAGAGTAAGCATATATTAGTCAATTTCATTGAGCAATCGGATAACGGTGTAATGCCCGTTGCGAGATGTTTGATGTTCAAAACGCACCTTTCCGAGGCTACTAATCACCCAACCGCACAGCAGGACTCGCGAGAAGACACCCTGAGTACATCGAAAATACCTTTTATTCTTTGCTTTGTGGACCCACGATCGTTATTGCGCTTTTAATTCGTGGACCGGGCTCACCCGTCAGGGAGTCCGCGAGCAAACGGGTTATATGCTCCATCGCCCTAGATGATTTGGGTCCATCCTTTAAATGGTTTTCTGTGGAGTGCGTGACTGAACTTCAACAGATCGAGTGGCGACCACCGTTGTTGCGTCACATGTGCTCAGGAAGTATTTTCACTTTTGGATTAGTTATTTTCATTTTGGAAAACTCGTGGACTAAAGAGGCATCCCATTTCCACATAAAAAGGGGTTATGCACAAGCCCCGCGATGGTGCAGTGAGGGACATAAGGAGCGTGCTGCTATCGATGAGGTCTCGTGCTTATGTGAGGGCGAATTACCCGAAGACATACGTGAAAGCTGGCAAGGCCGATAAGGGCCGGATTGAGGATCAAGTCGTAGGGGTGACGGGTTGGTGCCGGAACAATGCCCGCCGCCGCCCTGTCGCAGCTGCTCGGTTTACCCCAAGTAGTGGTGGTGCCACATAAGGCGCGGGCATACATGCAGACCTCAGCCCGTCAAATCTGCGACAAGAGCCCTCTCAGGAACGGGAACCCGTCAGGGAGCGCGCGCCGGTCCAAAATGTCGATCGTGGTTTGAGGGTCGTGTGAGCCACCGCCTGGAAAGGTTAAAGGGTCACCGGTCATCTTGCTGCGGCTGATGAGAAATACGCGCATGAAAAATGCCTCCCACTAAAGTCCCGAAGGACACTCGTTGGGAGACATTCATACGAGCTACTGACATGCAGTAATCCGTAATGTCAGAATACAGTTTAAATATCTGACTCGTGGAGATGCCGGGAATCGAACCCGGGTCCGTGCAGGATTTTTCCGTCCTTCTACGTGTGTAGCTGCGCTATCGCTTTCTCGGCCCCCGCACTACGTGCAGCACTTTGCGGTGGCAGCCCAGTTACTGTTTGGTTTTCCGCCTGTCTCCGTAACCGAGACGATTGGTGAGTCCCCTAGCGACGTCAGACCCCAATTCGAGGACACATTGGGCTGACGGCTGATTTATCGGTTACGCAGCGAGTGCGTAAGCGTCAGCAGACTGCTTAGTTTTGGCAGTTATTTGTTTTTAAGGGTGTTTAACGAGATCACCTTAAATTCTCGACACGCTTCTCCGGTTAAACGACTGAACGTCGAAACCTTTCATCCCCTATTGATTTGTGACCCTATTCTAACCCCTTGGCACGTCTTCCGACTAATCGCTGGGTTTCCCGCTTGGAGTCACGCTCAGCAATAGCTTGGCGCTTGTCATAACTCTTTCGTCCACGGGCAACTGCAATTTCGACTTTGGCGTAGCCATCCTTGAAATAAAGTGAAAGCGGAACGAGCGTGACACCGGTGTCCTTGGTGGCTTGCTCAATGCGCTTTATTTCGTCCTTTTTTAAAAGAAGTTTGCGGGCGCGACGTGGCTCGTGGTTAGTCCAAGTCCCCATTGAGTACTCGGGAATGTGGATCTGGCGAAGCCAGACGCCACCATTTTCACACTGGGCGAACCCGTCCACCAGACTGGCGCGACCTTGTCGCAGGGACTTTACCTCAGTTCCCGTCAGAACAATCCCAGCTTCGTAGACGTCCTCAATTGAATAGTCGTAACGAGCCTTCTTGTTTTGGGCAATGAGTTTTTTACCGGTTTCACGTGGCATGAGTAGATGCCTCCTCTTGGATGTGAACGGCTTCGAGTTCGGCGCCACGCTGTCCCACCCAAGAAACAGCGATAAAGAACACTGAGATGAAAGCCATCACCACGGTCCACAGGAACACGTAGATGTCAATTGCGGCGCCAATCGGTGGGGCACCCGGAAGATAGGAACGCAAAATTGGCAACGCGAACAGCAGGCTTCCCGTCCAGGCGAGTAATGCTGACTCTACTTTTCGTCGATTTGTTAGCACGAGAATCGAGATGAATAGTGCGAGTGAGGACACTATTGTGGCAAGCGCTAGGAGTACGAGTGCGAATAGTTTCGTTGAAAACGCGCGATTAAATTCGGCCCCAAGAATTACAGTCGAACTTCCCGTACTCGCCTGGGTCAATAAACTGTCCCACCCATTGATTGCACCACTTGAGTCAAGACTGATCGGAATCTCACCTTTTGATTCGTTGGCCCCACCCGATTGCCGATCATAGAAATCGGCATTAACAAAATAGAGCCCGCTGTAGGAATCCAGTGGATACTTGGCTGGTTCGCCAGAGACACCCAACACGACTTCAGCCCGACCAAAAGTTGAGCCTTGCGGAATTCGGATTTCCTGACTGCCGTCGGGTCCAAGAACGGTTACCCGAATGTTGTCAACAGCTCGCCCGTTTGCGTCTGAGATAGCTGCATCACTTGAGCTCATGACTAAGCGAAAGCTTGCGATGCTCGTGTCAGGAGTAAGGCCTATTGGCTCAAAATTGATTTCGATACCGGATGTCGCAGTGTCAGCCGTATTTTCAAAACTACTTCCACCCTCAGCGGAGTAGAAGGCAACGACCAGCCAATAGATGACAACAAAAATCAACCCCGTGACACCCAGCAGAATCCACCCTCTCTTGGACAGTTGCCGGGGGTGTGGTTCTGCAGTGAAGTCAGAGCCGGTGAATGTGCCCATTGACTTCTCCTTAACTTCACATTCTGATTCTCAGCGGTATTTCACACTCAGTTCTAGCAGGGCTAACAGGGCACCGCTTGCTTTGATTGCCCGAACCAACCCATGGGATCATACGCCGTCCCATTTAAACGAGTTTCAAAATGCAAATGTGGACCGGTTGACCACCCGGTTGAGCCAACTTTTCCGACTTCCTGGCCGGCGTTGATACTTTCTCCAACGCCGACACTCACCGACGAAAGGTGTGCGTAAAAGGTTGTGAGCCCACCGGTATGCACGACCAATACGGCATTTCCGTAGGGACCACCCCTCGTAATCGTTGCCACGGAGCCGGAATCCGCTGAGATCGCACTCGTCCCGGAGGGTGCACCGATATCGATCCCCGTGTGACATGAGTTGTGGCCGTAAATCGGATGAATGCGGGGGCCAACACCTCCACCTTTTTGGTGGCCAGGGAGTGGCCAAGTGAGAGTCCCGCTCGGGGATTGATTATTTTGAGATGCAGCTGCCCTCGCGGCAGCTTTCTTAGCGGCCGCAACTGCTTTCTTTGCCATTAGTTCTAACTTTCGCTGCTCTTGCTTCAGCCGCTCATAACGATTCTTGATTTTCCCTTTAAAGGCTTTGGCGCTTTGGACCGCTTGCCGCTTCTCTTTGCGCATCTGGATCACAGCTTGCTGTTTTTCTTTTGCCGATTCGAGTGCCTGCAAAGCTATGGCCTGCTCTCGTTTGGATTGTGACTTAGCAACTGATGCCTTCTCAGTAAGTGCCGTTAGTTTGACTTCTTGCAGTGTTGCATCCGCACTGGATGCCAAGATTGTGCGTTCCATACTTTGCTGTTCACGACTCACGTAGTTGACGGCAACCATTCGAGCCGTGAAATCTGCAGGATCCTGCGCGGACATAAGAATGCTCACTTCACTTAAGGGTCCCTCTTGGTAAATCAACCGAGCAACGTCTTCCATGTCACCGCGTTGATTCTCCAACAGTCTGTTTAAGCGGGTGAGCGCGCGTGTTCCAAGAACAAGTGCACTCTTTGCGTACTCGGATTCAACTCGCGCAGACTCAGCAACTGCATTTGCACGTTTGACTTCGCGTTGTGCTGATTTCTTTTGCAGTTTTGCTTTCACCAAAGTTCGTTGGGCAGCAGTTGCGGCGCTGAGCGCTTTTTGTAATTTAGTGTTCGCTTTTCCTAGGGCCTGATTTGTCGACACCAAACTCGATTGAACTTGACGTTGATCACTTTTGATCTCATTGAGATCGGCAGCCTGCGCGGGGGCTACCAAAGCCGAACCGGCCAGAACAATGCCGGCCATGAAAATGCACGCGGAGGACACGGCAATGCCAACGCGGGAGGGGACCACCTAAGCAGGGTAAACCCCGAATGCGTGGTCTTGGATGGTTCGGCGGGCGTGTTTGAGGACTAAACCCTCAAGTACTTCCTGAGAGTCAAGAAGGCGGCTATACCTGAAAGGCCGATTCCGACCAAGATCAAAATAGGTGCGATTCCCAGCACCGCGTCCCAACCAACGAATGCGGTGAACTGGAATGAGGGGGCAAGGATCTGATCAATCACAACAGACTTAGCCAAAATTAATCCA
>Ga0213861_10005417_pt1 | contig 10239 bp, 9 predicted proteins | sample PICome_4_FD_160110 | JGI IMG/M metagenome (GOLD analysis project Ga0213861, IMG submission 160110) | Coastal seawater microbial communities near Pivers Island, North Carolina, United States - PICO131 | ecosystem: Environmental > Aquatic > Marine > Coastal | place: USA: North Carolina | collected...
AAACGGAACTTAACTCATGACCGCACAGAATATCGCTCTTATCGTTGGCGCAACGGGCCTTTCAGGCAGCTACACGGGCCGTATGCTCAAAGAGAACGGCTGGACGGTCGTGACCTTGTCGCGTGGCGAGGTTGATCTTGATTTTTCGGACCGTCACATCGCGGCTGACCTAAAGGATGCTGTTGGCACAAAGGCCGCATTGGCCGCGGCACAGGATGTGACCCATGTGTTCTTTTGCACGTGGTCGCGTGAAACGAACGAGGCCGAAAACGTCCGCGTTAACGCGTTGATGATCCGCAATTTGTTCGAAGGTATCGCCGATGCACCGGTAAAACATGCCGCTTTGGTGACGGGCCTCAAGCATTACCTTGGTTCCTTTGACGACTACGCACAGTTCACGCCTTATACGCCGTTCTTGGAGAGCAGCCCGCGCCTACCGGGTCCAAACTTCTACTATGCGCAAGAAGATGTGTTGTTTGAGATGGCGAAAAAGCAGGGCTTTAATTGGTCTGTTCACCGTCCGCACACGATGATCGGTTTGGTAATTGGCAATGCCATGAACATGGCAGTCACATTGGCTGTTTATGCCTCGATCTGCAAACACACGGGACGGCCTTTCGTCTATCCTGGTTCGCCCGAGCAATATAACGCTGCGACCGACGTGTCGGACGCGCGCGTAGTTGCCGCACAGCTGATGTGGGCCGCCAATACGCCAGAAGCTGCAAACATGCCGTTCAACACGGTCAACGGAGACATTTTCCGCTGGACGTGGCTGTGGCAACAGATTGCAAACTACTTTGGTCTGGAAGCCGCGGAGTATCCTGGTCACCCCACGCCGCTGGAAACGCAAATGGCCGATGCGCCTGCAATCTGGGCTGAAATTGTTGCCAAACACGGGCTTCAGGATATCCCTGTGGGTAAGCTCGCCTCGTGGTGGCACAGTGATGCCGACCTTGGTCGCGATATTGAGTGTTTCACTGATATGACCAACAGCCGCGTGCGTGGCTACGACACATATCAGCCGACGCCCGCCAGCTTCACGGACGTGTTTGACGAGCTGCGCGCCCAAAAAATTATCCCTTCTTAAGACCGTAAAAGGACTGGCTTCATGCATTACGTAATCCATTGCCTTGATCACGACGGCGCTGTTGAAAAGCGGCTTGCCAATTACGACGATCACAAGGCCTATCTTGGGTCCGCCCCAGTTAAAACCGTGATTTCCGGTCCACTTATGGCCGATGACGAAGAAACGATGATTGGTAGCTGCTTTGTAATCGAAGCAGATACCTTAGCCGAGGTTGAGGCGTTTAACGCCGCTGACCCTTTTGCAAAGGTTGGGCTTTGGAAGACAGTGTCAATCCGCCCCTTCTCTAAACGTGTGGATAATCGCTGATGTCGGGTCCTGTTAAAATTGCATTGGTCGGTATGGGCTGGTGGGGTCAAAAGATGCTAGCCGTGCTGTCGTCTGCGCCAAATGACATCAAGGTTGTGCGCGCTGTTGAACCTAACGTGGAAACCGTGCGCGATTTGTGTGCAGGCAAAGGTATTCCCTTGTCAGCGCATTATGCAGATGCGTTGAACGATCCCGAGGTCGAAGCCGTGGTTCTTGCCACGCCCCATTCTCTGCATACCGATCAGATCAAAGCGGCTGTTGCTGCTGGAAAACATATCTTTTGTGAAAAGCCGCTAGCGCTGAACAAGGCAGAGGCCGAACAATCGGTAAAGCTTTGCGCCGATGCAGGGCTGATCCTTGGCATGGGGCATGAGCGTCGTTGGGAGCCGCCGATTGCCGACATGCTTGCAAAGGCGGACGCGGGAGAATTGGGCCGCATTCATCAGATCGAATCCAACTTTAGTCATGACAAATTCGTCTCTCTGGATCGCAACAATTGGCGCCTAAAGGCAGACCAAGCCCCCGCAGGCGGCATGACGGCTACAGGCATTCACTTGCTTGACCTATCTGTGCGCCTACTTGGCCCTGCTGAAAGCGTGTTATGCATTTGCGAACAGCTGTCATCGGATTTGCCCCAAGGCGACACTGTTGCGGCCTACGTGAAATTCAAAGGCGGCGGCACGTCTTATGTGTCAGCCTCGCTCGCCAACCCGTTCATTTCGCGCTTTACGGTTTACGGCTCCAAGGGCTGGATTGATATTCGCGACAAGGCGCATGTTGAGGCGCCTGACGGATGGATCGTAACCTCGGCCATGGCTGGCGGCCCAATTGAAACGGTCGAAATCGCGCCTGCGGAACCTGTGAAAGACAACCTTGTGTCCTTCGCACGCGCCGTACGCGGCACGGAAACCTATCCGGTGACCGGCGAGCACTTGGTGAATAACATCGCCTTGCTTGAAGCAGTCTTCAAATCTGCCCTTAGCGGCGCAATCGAAACAGTAGCCTGATCCGGCCAACGAGGGAGAGAATAGATGAAAGCGCTGATTTTTGACAAACCGAACAAGTTAATCGTTGCGGATGTCCAAAGCCCGTCGATCACCGAGCACGAGGTGATGATCCGCTCGACCCGCGTTGGAATTTGCCACTCGGACTATGAATTGCTGTCTGGCAACTACATCATCCCGATTTCATATCCGGTTACACCCGGCCATGAGTGGGTTGGTGAGGTCGTCGAAGTTGGCAAAAGCGTGTCCGGCCTCAAGGTCGGTGACCGCGTCGTCGGCGAATGCGTGATCAACACGCCCGAGCGCATTCACCATTTCGGGTTTTCCATGGACGGCGCGGACCGCGAATATTTCGCGGCACGCCCTGAATGGCTGCACAAGCTGCCAGACGGTGTCGATGACAGCAAAGGCGCATTGATCGAGCCATTTACTTGCGGCTATTACGCAGTGCTTCGCAATGGTGGCGTGGATGCGTCGCAAACTGTGGTTGTTTCAGGCGGCGGCACCATCGGCCTTGTGTCTGCGGCGGCCGCAATTGGAATGGGGGCACGCGTGATCGTGGTTGACCCGGTTCCTTTGCGTCGTGAAATCGCGATGAAGCTGGGCGCAGATGCAACTGTTGATCCCACTGACGGTGATCCATCAGAAGCTATTGAGGAAATGACCAAAGGTGGCGCTGATCTGGTGGTTGAAGCTGCCGGTCACAGCTCTTCATTGGCACGCGTATTCGATTACGCTCGCCCCGAAGGGTTTGTATCTATGGTCGGCATCAACATCGGCCAGAAATTTCCAGTCGAGCTGGGCAAGATCCAGATAAAAGACCTGACGGTGCGCGGTTGTATCGGCTCACCAGGGGTGTGGCCAGCTGCGATTCGGTTCCTCGAAAAGACCGGCATCGACCTGTCTCCGATCCAGACCCAGACCTTCAAACTTGATGATGCGGCCGCCGCTTACGAATTGGGCAAACAGCCTGATAAAGCGGTCAAAGTCACCTTAGAAATCGGCTGAAGCGCCATAGGAAACGGGTCAGAGACAGAAGTCATGATGGATGCAAACACACATACAAAGGTGAGAACCTACACCGACGGTGACCGTAAACTGCCGTTCACCCGTGGGTTTGCCACTGTGGTTGTCTCTACGATTGCCTTGATCGTGATGTGCTTGATCTTTGCGCCCTCCTCAGTCTCGACTGGCGGGCTCATGGGCAGCCTGCCATTCGCGGCAATTATTGCTATCGTTGGGCTCGGTCAAATGCTGGTCGTGCAGCAAGGCGGCTTTGATCTGTCGCTTGCGGGTGGCGTATCGCTCGCCGTGGTCATCACGACCCATATCCCAGCGGGTGATAACGCTGGACTTTTACCAGCTATCGCTTTTGCTCTCGGCTGCGCGATTGCTGCCGGGGCGTTGAACGGGTTTTTGGTCGGGTTCATGCGACTGAATGCAATTGTGGCCACAATCGGTGTAAACGCTTTGCTTTATGGCGCGGTCTTCGCGGTGTCGGGTGGTGTACCAAAGATCACCACGCCATTGATGGCGACGATTGCAGGCGGCAAGACCGTAGGCATTCCAAATTCGGTGCTTTTTGCGCTGCTTATCTTGATAATTGTGTCCTTCGTGCTCAAGAAGACCGTCGTGGGGCGCAAATTTGAAACTATCGGCGCGAACCCTTTGGCGGCCCACGCCGCAGGCTTGCGTGTGCGTCTCTATGAGGGGATGGCCTATGTCTTTGCGCAACTTCACTACTGCGTCGCGGGCATTCTGATTTCTGGCATCACGCGCGAACCAACAGCATTTCAAGGCGATGTGCTGTTGTTGCCATCGGTCGCGGTGGTGGTGCTTGCGGGAACCTCGCTTTTGGGCGGGCGTGGCTATCCGATTTCAACCGTGATCGCGGCGTTTTTTCTCAATCAACTCAGTCAATTTGCCTTGGCTGTCGGTGTGCCGTTTTCGGCACAGACCATCATCCAGGCTCTCGCTTTAGTGTTCGGCATCGGGGTTTATTCCCTCCGCTGGAACACCAACAAGACCAAACCTGCTCATCAGTCCAATATGGAGGAAACGGACAATGTTTAAGACACTCAAAGCAACGGCAGCGGTTTCAACGCTTGCCCTAACACTTGCGGTTGCCGCGTCATCGGCAATGGCGGAAACACCATCCTGGTGTGGCCCGAAGGAAGCATCTCTTGCCCTGCTTGACGGCTTTGGCGGCAACAGCTGGCGCTTGGTTACAACTGCATCTGGCGCTGAAGAAGCCGCAAAGTGCCCGAGCATCACGCAGTACGAATATGCGGACGGCCAAGGCGACACCCAAAAAGCAATCTCTGACATCAACGCGATGTCCGCACGCGGCATCAACGCAATGGTTGTTTTTGGCGACTCTGGCCCGGCCGTATTGCCTGCGCTAACCAATGCTTACCGCGCCGGAACGATTGTTGTTCCTTACCGAGTCAACGTCGGTGGCGAAGCTGGTACGAACTACACCAAGTTCATCGGCTCATCTTTCTTTGATGATGGCGTGAATTGGGGCAACTGGATCAAGAGCATTCTGCCCGCTGGCGGGAATCTTTTGTTCCTCAGCGGTCCGGCTGGCAACAGCCAGGGTGTTGACGAACTCGCAGGCATGAAATCGGTTCTGGATGACACCTATGTCTTTATCAACCAAGAGCCTTTCGCTGTCACCAACTGGGATCCATCGCTGACCCAACAGGTGCTGTCGGCAGAGATTGCCAAGAACGACAAAATCGACGTTATCGTGTCTGACTTTGGCCCATCGCTGGTCGGTGCTCTGCCGGTCTTTGGAGAGTTTAAACGCTCCATTCCTGCGCTTGCGACGTCGGATGGCAATTCGCTGTCTTGCTTCTGGGAGCAGAACCATGAAGCCAACCCAGACTTTAAGCTGTTCACCGTCGCGACCGGCAATGATAACGTGCGTTTGGCTGTGCAGTGGGCGATTGCAGAGGCGACCGGTGGCACGATGCCAACTGCCGAAGTCTTCAGCGCACCAGTGTATGAAGACTCAGTTACTGGTTCTCCAAACCCGGTTACATGCCGTGCCGACCTGCCCGGTGCAATCTATATGTCCGCAGAAATGGCTGCTGACGCACAGGCAAAGGCCGTCGGTCAATAATACGAACTGCGGCCCCAGCAATTCCATGCTGGGGCCGTTTTCCGATCATCTGCCAGACATGACAGGACCACCATGACGCTTGCTGTTATCACACATGGCCAAAGTGCAGAGCCCAGAGCGGCAGACCAGGTCACCCTGCGGCTGTCCGGTATAACTAAATTATTCTCTGGCGTTACCGCTTTGTCTGACGTCTCGGTTGATATTTATCCCGGTGAAGTCCATGCGATCCTTGGCGAGAATGGCGCAGGTAAATCAACTCTGATGAACCTCATCTCGGGCATATACCAGCCAACGAGTGGAACCATCGCATTTCAAGGTACACAGATCGCGCCGATGACGCCTGAAAAGGCGGTCTCGCTTGGCATTGCCATCTCTTATCAGCACCCCGCAATCCTTGAAGACCTGTCCATTTTGGAAAACTTGCGCGTTGCCTTGCCATCAGAGGTATTCGCAGCAGGATCCGCGCCTGACATTTCCAAAGCAATGCTCGACGACGTGGGTCTACATATCCCGTTGAACATGCGCGCGGCGTCCTTGACCGTAGCACAGAAGCATCTGCTTGAGATTGCCAAAGCTTTAGCTATGCGCCCCAAGGTTCTGATATTGGACGAACCCACAGCAGCGCTTGATCAAGATGCAACTGACATGTTGTTCGGACGCATCCGCGATGTTGTCGCAAACGGCACGTCGGTAATCTACATTACACACCGCTTGGCCGAACTGCGCCAGATTGCAGACCGCGTGACGGTTCTGCGCGATGGCAAGATGCAAGGCAGCGCACTGGTGCGCGAAATTTCGGACGAAAAACTGTTGAGCATGATTGTCGGACGCACGCTGGAATCCGCGTTTCCGCCAAAATGCGAAGACGGTATGCCAGAGATAAATTTTGCGGTGCATGCTTTGAGTGGCAAAGGTTTTAAAGATATTAGTTTTGAGGTCGGGCGCGGCCAGATCATCGGTGTCGCAGGCGTGGATGGCAACGGTCAAAGCGGTCTAATGCGCGCGCTGGCGAGCTTGTCTGCATGGACAGGCGACGTGCGCTTGAACGGTACGGCGCTGTCGCCCGCCGAGCTTGCCCGCCAGACCGCCTATATGCCGTCTGACCGACATGCCGAGGGTGTCGCCCCTGATCTGACAGTGCGTGAAAATGCAACGTTCACAGCCCTTGATAAATTCGCCAGCGCAGGCGTGCTCAGCCGCAAAAGAGAAGTGGCCGAAGTTTCTCGCGTGTTCAATTCGCTGTCCGTCAAAACCGCTGGCCTCGACACAAATATCATGTCCCTTTCGGGCGGAAACCAGCAAAAAGTCGTTATGTCGCGTGCGCTTATGTCTAAGCCCGGATTTATCATCGCGGATGAACCGACGCAGGGCGTTGACGTTGGTGCGCGGTTCGAGATTTACCGGATCCTGCGCGAGGTGTCCCAGTCCGGTACGCCAGTAATCATAAATTCATCCGACGCCGCCGAACTTGAGGGCCTGTGCGATGTGGTCATCGTCATGTCACGTGGTCGTGTGGTAGAGACCCTACGCGGTGATGCCATCACAGAAGCGCGGATCGTACAAGCGGCCGTTAGTGCTGAGGCCCATGTAGACGGCGTTGGCGAAGTCACCCAAAGCAAGAAAGCCTCTGGTGGGTGGTTCCGGCATTTTGTCCAATCAGACAACGCAACTGCCGTGCCTTTGGTGATCGTGATAGTGCTTTTGGCGCTGTATGTTTTCGGGCAAAACGACAGATACCTTTCGGCGTTCAACATCTCCAACATCCTGCTTTTGGCAACGGCACTTGGGTTTATAGCAATGGGCCAGACAGTTGCATTGCTGATGGGTGGCATTGACCTTTCGGTAGGTCCGCTGGCTGGATTCTTAGTAGTCGTGGCGTCGTTCTTTGTTAATGACGGGCAGTCGTCTGCAATGATTGCGCTTGGGTTTGTTATGATATTTGCAGGGGGACTTGTCGTTGGAACGATCAATGGCGTGCTGATCAGGTTTGCGAATTTCACACCGATTGCCGCCACCCTTGCTATGTATATCGGCCTTCAAGGCATGAGCTTTGTGCTGCGCGACGGCCCCGGCGGCTACATCAAATTTCCAGTGATGGATACGATCACATATAAACTTGGCCCGATCCCAGTCGCCTTTATCATCTTGGTCGCAGTCGCTTTGATTTGTGAGTATTTGTTGCGGTCGCGCCGCATTGGCTGGACCTTGCGCGCCATTGGATCTGACGAAGGGTCAGCGCGGCGCATGGGCATTCGCACCGACCGCGCATTCGTGCTGGGCTATATTACCGTTTCTCTGTTGACGGCTTGCGGTGCGGTTATGCTGATGGCCCAGATCGGCGTCGGTGATCCGGCCCAAGGCGTCAGCTATACCCTTGCCAGTATCACGGCGGTTGTTCTTGGTGGCACCAGCCTTCGCGGCGGTCGCGGCACGTTTATCGGCACTATTCTCGGCGCGGTTTTATTAACAGAGGTTCTGAATGCGGTTTCCTTCCTTGGACTTTCCCAAATGTATCAATACCTGTTCCAAGGCGCGTTAATCCTTGTTGCAGCCCTGATTTATTCAACTGCCCGCGGGCGTGCAGAAACCTGAGGGCCCTTGGCCCCGATACGAAAGAACGGTTCCACCGATGACATTTCCTTTCGTCTATCAAAGCGCACCTTCAAGGGTCATTTTTGGCGCTGGCTGCATGACGCAGCTGGCTGACGAACTTGAAATTCTTGGCTGTAAGCGCGTTCTGATTTTGTCGACGCCGTTCCAGAAGGGCGACGCAGATAGGCTTGCAAGTGACATCGGCCCGCTGGCCGCTGGTGTCTTTGCGGGTGCTACGATGCACACTCCTCTTGCTGTCACCGACCAAGCCCTTGCGGCCTTTGACGCGGCAGGTGCGGACGGAATCGTTTCGATCGGGGGGGGGTCGACCATCGGATTGGGCAAGGCCATGTCATGGCGCAACAAAGCACCGCATCTGGTGGTCGCCACTACCTATGCCGGATCAGAGGTTACGGACATTCTGGGCCAAACCGAAAACGGCGTTAAAACCACGATCCGAAATCCGGCCATCCGCCCCGAAACCGTACTCTATGACGCAAACCTAACACTTGGTCTGCCGATCCCCATGAGTGTCTCAAGCGGGTTGAATGCCATCGCCCACGCTATCGAAGGGCTCTATGCTCAGGACCGGAACCCAGTGACAAGCCTGATGGCTGTCGAGGCGATCCGCGCCTTAAAAGATGCATTGCCCCGGATTATCAATGCACCCCGGGACATCGATGCGCGGTCTGATGCGCTTTACGGATCGTGGCTTTGTGGCGTGGTGCTGGGTTCGGTGGGCATGTCGCTGCATCACAAACTTTGCCACACCTTGGGCGGTATGTTGAACCTGCCACACGCAGAAACCCATGCGATCCTGTTGCCCCATACGGCGGCCTTCAACGCCGTAGCGGCGCATGACGCGCTTGCCCCGGCAACGGCGCTCTTTGGCGGTGACCTAGGCGGGGGGCTTCATGATTTCGCGACCGCACTTGGCGCTCCGCTGGCCCTGCGCGATCTGGGCGTCACGGCGGCGGATCTGGAAAAGGCGGCCGATCAGGCGGTGAAGAACCCCTATTGGAACCCGCGCGACATCACACGCGCCAGTATTATGGACCTGCTGACTCCTGCCCTGAATGGTACGCGACCCCGCGCATTTTGACGACAAAGGACACCTCATGACCGAACATGCCAAGATCAATTATTTCACCGAAGACGGGTCTGTCGATGCGGTGACGTCTCGGGTTGGCCGAAAGGCGGATGCGCGACTGGCCCATGTGATGAACCGTCTGGTGCACCACATGCATGCTTTCGTCAAAGACGTGGAGCTGACGCAGGATGAATGGGGAATGGCAATCGATTTTCTGAATCGAACCGGGCAGATCAGCGACGGAAACCGACAGGAATTCATTCTGCTGTCCGACGCGCTTGGTATCTCAATGCTGGTCGATGCGATCAACAACCGCAGACCCAGCGGAGCCACCGAAAACACTGTGCTCGGGCCTTTTCATGTGGATGGCGCGCCGGAATACGGGATGGGTGCGAATATCACCCAACAGGGTGGGGCCGAGACCTGTTTGTTTGAAGGCATCGTCACCGACCTGAACGGCGCACCGATGGAAGGCGTCAGGATCGATGTCTGGTCCGACAATGAAGACGGGTTTTACGATGTCCAGCAACCGGACCTGCAACCCAAACATAACAATCGCGGCGTTTTCACGACCGGCCCGGACGGGCGCTATTGGTTCGAAGGGATCAAGCCGGTGTCTTACCCGATCCCGGATGATGGCCCCGTTGGGCAGCTTTTGAACGGCCTTGGCCGCCACCCTTACCGGCCTGCCCACATGCACTTTATCGTCAGCGCGGATGGCTATGATCAGATCACGACGCATACATTTGTTGCGGGTGACGCCTATCTGCAGTCCGATGCCGTCTTTGGTGTCAAGGAAACGCTGATTGCGGCGTTTGAGCCCGTCCAGCATGGCAAAACCAAATGGCGCTCCGCGTTCAATTTTGTGATGTCACCAAAGGCTGGCACCGCGTGATCCCAAACTCTTGAGTGGAGACCCACATGCCATCCCAAAAAACTGACGGCCCCCGCATTGCCTTTATCGGCACTGGTGCACAGGGTGCCTCGATCGCGGCGGATTTCACGCTCGCTGGCCTTGATGTGACGTTCATCG
>Ga0213861_10005421_pt1 | contig 10233 bp, 5 predicted proteins | sample PICome_4_FD_160110 | JGI IMG/M metagenome (GOLD analysis project Ga0213861, IMG submission 160110) | Coastal seawater microbial communities near Pivers Island, North Carolina, United States - PICO131 | ecosystem: Environmental > Aquatic > Marine > Coastal | place: USA: North Carolina | collected...
CTAGCACAGTATTACGAGCACCAAACCAGGAACCCTGGAAAGGCCACGATGAGTCATACGAAGAAACTCCTAAGGGTAAACTTACTAATAACAACAGCGTAACTGATAATGCATTAGATCCATTTGGTGGTGCAGGAATACCTATCAATAATATCAATGACATTAATATATTACCAGAAAAATTAAGGCAATCTGCATTTGACCAATTTGGAATAAACGCTGATATTCTCCAAATCGAAAAAGATCTCAATGGCATCGGAATTGATAGAATAGATATTGGAGAAATTAATAAAGTTTTAAGTACTGGAACAAATGAAGGATCTGCAATAATTGGAGATATTGCAAACCGTATTGATGTTACTAATGTGTTGCCTAACACTAAAATTAATAATTCAGCATTTTCAAATAGTATAGGAAACGTAATTGATAATGTAGGCGATATTGACGATATTGTAAATGCTGCAGGAAAAATAAATTTAAAAGACTTGTCATTAAGAGGCTTATCCAGCTCAATCAATGGAGCCGGGCAGCTATTATCAAAGTTTTCTTTATTGCCAGTTAACCCAATAGTTAATGGCGCATTGGCTATTAAGGCAAATATTCAAAATGCAGAAAGTTTAGTTGGACAATTAGCAGCACCGCTTACATCACTTGGTGTACTTTCCGAAAACGTTATAAGCAACAATTTATCCGGGCTAATTGGCACCAATAAATTAACACAATCACTAGGACAAATTGCAAACATTTCAAGATCGGTTAATGGTATTGCTAATGGTCTTAATGTTGTTGAAAATATTAGTACTACAACAATAGGGAATCTCACTGATATTAATGTAGGAAAAATAACCGATACAATTAAAGACTTGCCAATTAATATACCGGACACAATTACAGATATAATTCCTCCAGATATTGGCGATGCATTTGGAGATGCTACATCTGCAATAGGAAACTTAAATGCAACACAAGCAAGCACAATCATTCCAGCAACTCCAGGCGGCGGAAATGCACCAGCAAGTGCAACTGGATCAGACTGTACTACTCCTGTTACAAGAGGAACTGATACTCCGGCAAATCAGGCACAAGGCAATGATGGCAATACTGGCAATGCATATGCAGGAGCACCAGGAAATGTAGTTCCGCCAGATGAATTAATCAATGATCCAGAATGGCAATCTGAATTAGCTAATCTAAAACGCCAATTCCCAGAATTAGACGAAAGAGATTTGTATAAAGTTATACAAGGTGAAAGTAGATTTAACAGTACTATTGTAAACAAAGACAGTGGAGCAACTGGATTCTTCCAGTTTATTCCAAGCACTGCCAGAGGCCTAGGAACAACTACTTCTGAAATACAAAAAATGTCCCCGGCTCAACAGCTAAAAGTTTACGGAAAATATTTAGGACAATTTAATTATGCTGGTGGTCCACTAGGTATTATGCAAGCAGCGCCCGGAACTTACAGCAATTTAATTAGAAAGTTTGGCGGCAAATATTCTAATGTTCCTGGAAATTATGAAGTATATTCAACAAGCTCTGCAGCGTGGAGACAGAATCCGGGTTGGCGCGGTCCAGATGGTCGTATTACAATTAATAGCATTAATCAATATTACGGTAAGCAAACATAATTATAATTGATTAACTATTGCCCTAACAATGTATTTCCCTGCGCCTGGGATATTAAAGATATTTCTAGCATCGTCTTCGATAATTCCTAAGTAGTTTGCAGCATTTACTATCATGATTTTTTGTATCATTGCAGTTAATATCCTAATATCTATGTCAATGGACTTTAAGTAAATTTTAGCTTGTTCACTAAGTGGAACATCAAACACAAAATCTTCAATTGATTCGTTTCTTAGGATTTCAGATATTATCTGTTTATAAGGACCAATGACAAATCCAGAATCTGGATAATTTTCATCTAGACTGATTTTAAATACATCACTGGTATTGAATTTTCTATTCCTAAAACTTTCCTTATAGACATTGTAAAAATTAGCCAATTGATTAGATATACCAACATACCCACCACTGTGGAAAATCAGCTTTCTGCATACTGTTGTCATGATATCATCAAAACTGTCCTGCTGCCGGCTTTTGTTTTTCTTAATTTGGTATGCAATGTATTCTTCTCTAGTTTCTACATTGGCACGATTTTGTACATATATCTCAGCAGCTCTGCTAGGATCATCAGACCACAGTCCGTTTGTCTCAGTGATTGTGGTTATGCTGTTTGGGTTTTCGTCATTGAATGTGCTATTAACACGATTGTATTCAATAGGCTCTAGTCCGTATGTGGAAGCACGTTCTTTGTTTCTTCCTTGCAACATTGCTGATTTAATTCTGCCTCCGTGCATATCTGGTGCTAATAATCTTTGTATAAAGTCAGCTTCGTGGCCAAATCCAGTCTCAACAGCATAAGTTTCTAGACTGCTAGTAAATCCCCAGATATCTCTTATGTTTCCAGTAACTGGAAAATTCCCAGTATTGTATATTATTTCAACACTGCTACCAGTTGGGGGTATAGAAGTTAGTGTTACTGTGTTTTTTTGGCTATCGTAGTTTATTTGTCCACTAGAAAGCTTAATACCAGAAACATAAACTGTAATGTTAGGAGAATCTGAATCCACAATTCCCATTAATTTAAACTCAGATTGAGTTCCATTTCCGGCAAATAACTCAACACCTATTTCGCTAAATCCAATGTCTAGTCCATAAGTTTTTCTTAATTTTTGTTCTTTGTATAGTTGGTAATTGACTTCGTCGTGAAGTCCTTGTATCCGGATAAGTTTTTCTAAATTGTCTCCGGTAGAGTTATTATATAAAAAATCTAATTCAGTTTCGACATAGTTATGTAGATCTAACAATGCATCGTCTATATTTGCGTAATATCCAAGTGAGTATTTCCCACAAGCAACAATAGGATCTAGCCCAGCAACAGCTTGAGCATAAGTGGCAGTAGCAGGAGTTGGATCAGTTAGATATATACCAGCTGGTAATGTTATTTGATTCAACGGATCACTAGGATCAGTAAATGTTGTTACGCCAAACGTATAATCGCCTCTTAGTGTGTCACGTAAGTATTCGAGCAAGTCGGTATAACAATCTAATGTACCTGCAGCAGTCAACTGATTAATAAAGTTAGCAATCTGTGGTAGAGTTTCTGTCACACGATATCCAGCAGCAGTACCAATAAAATCTGCAATTGTTAAATTACTATCACCACTATATTCGCTAGTAGGAGTTGCTTCACGTTTAAGTTCAATGTTTTCTTCTAATCGCATAGGCTGTACTTCGTCTAACAATCCAGATTCTGACGATATAGTTTCCATACTAAACAGTAATGCTCCTAGTTGATCTAACGTAGAAATAGTCAATTCACCTAATATACTAATATGTAAAGATATTTCATTTAGATTAACAAATCTGTTACTGTCTTTGCTATTTGGGAATAGCCAAGTTGGATCTAACAGTACACCTAAATCGGTAACGTTATTGTTTCTTTTGATCCCCAATACTTGAAATGCATTATCAATTAAATCTTTACTGTTAATTTGAAACAAGATACTCTTGGCTAAACTATCATTGCTTGGTTGATTAATTGTTGACACACTAAGTCCTTTGCTAACAAGCATCGGTGCTATTATTTTTTGTGTTGCAGTTGCTCCGTGAATAACCAATTGTTCGACAATTTGTCCTGGTGTTCCTATTCTAAACAAATCTTCGAGATTTGCTAGTTTTCCCAAAGTCATGAGGTCACGACCAGTGCTAGTAATATCACTACTAAGTGACCCCAGCCCCTGTGTAACCATTGAATTCATGTCATGATATGCTGTGCCGAACATTGCAACTGGATTGTCCTTAACAGCACCAGGAAGTACAGATTCTTGCTTGCCAATTAAGTTAGTGTATCTACCGCCAGCGATTTTGTCAATCTCAAATCCTGGAACTGGTCCTAGTGAATTTGATGATTTTTCACGTGCATTGCCAAAAACTTGTCCTTGTATTTGTGACAAGCTTTGTCCCATTCCTGTGGCTGATCCTGCGGCACCTAATGCTGAACTAAAAATGTTACAAAATTTTGCTAAGTTTCCGTTTCCTAAAACATTGTTGGCAATTTCTATTATAGGTTTACTAATAACATTATTTAAATTACCATCAATGATTCCTGCAGTAGAACCAGTCATGCGTCCAGTTAATCCATTTAGTTTACACCTAACACCTGTATGCATTAGCAGTTCGGTTGTGCTAGAAACAAATGTGTGAATTGTTGCAGGAGTTTCGTAGTTTGGAGCATCACGCAATAGATTAATTATTTCTTCATTTAATCCAATAGGATAACAAGACTCGTATGTATTTGTTGCAGTCACAAGAGACGCAGGAATTTGCAGGCCTTGATTTTTTAAAATACTATGAGTTGCTGCTACAGCAATACCACTTACTGCAGTGCCGCCAGTTGACTTGTTTCTGTTAAAGTCGTTTGCAGGGTTACATGATGTTTGCTTTTGTTTTTCTATCTCAATTGCAGCGTTTGATGCCGACGGGTTTGATAAATTTTCAAATGCTTGCGGATTGAGTTCGCCTCCACTAGACCCATCATTTAAAAACATGCCTTCACCGGCTATCTGTTTACTGTCTGCTCGTTGTTTTCCCTGCGATATGCCCTGGTCTAACGTGTCAGTGATAGTACTTTCATCTAATGCAACAACACCAGGGATACCAATTTGTCTACTTTCGAGTTGATCAAAATAAATGCCCCAATTGTATAATCCAATTGCACAAAAACGATTATCCAATAAACTATTTCCTATTAGACCAGATATAAAATCTATATATAAACTTGCATTGTCCGCGGGCAACAACACAGATCCTTGTCTAACCAACTGTACGTTAACAGCCCACCCACTGGCACTTTTGCTACTAACATAAACATTAGTTCCTCCACCATTAGCTACTATTGACGGATATACATCTGATGGAATTAATGCACTAGCCTGATCTAACAAGTCAATTATTGGCTGGTTTGGTAGTAGAGTTGAATTGTTTACTGCGGCTCTAGTGCTGGAGTTGTTAAATTCACCAACCTGTGTACCTTCAAGTGTGCCCGGTGATAATGTTGTTCCGTTTATTCTCAATGGAATATGGCATCTGTTGCTTAGTGACATTGATTAATTACCTATAATAAAATCTTTACTTCCGCCGCGACGACTATGCCCGCAACTGTCTGAATTTCCAATAACATTCGCTGGCATGCTGTTGATTATAAAACTTCCAATGCCGCCTTTTGTAGTAGCACTGCAGTGGATTGAAACTTTTGGACAAGGTTTGTGTTTAGCCACCGAAGTGCCGTTTACTACAGCGTTTTTACTGTTTACTTTAAAGTTACCTTGGCCTGACAGTGCAGCACCGCCTGCACTGTTTTTGTCGCCTTTTCTCACTATACCTGGCATGAATGATCCTTGTTGTAGTGTATTTAACAATAATTAAACTGCTACTATTTTAGTCTATTGAGTATTTCGTTTTGGCGCATAGTTTTAAGAGATTTCCATCCCCCAGGGATAAATCTTTTTCCATCTGAGTAAAATTGTGGTAAAAACTTGTCTCCTTGCTGAATTAAAAAATCTGCACTATGTTGATCCAGTCCAACATCAATTTCGGTATAAGGGATATCTAAATCATCAAGAAAATTCTTAGCTTCGAGACAACCATTGCATCCTTGTTTTGTATAAACTAAAAGGGTTTTCATATCATTATATATGCCTTTAAAATTTGTGGTAAATATTAGTATGGCACTTTATAAAGGTTACGACACAGTAAATAATAACAGCACCAAAGTTCGGCTCGAAGACGCCGAACTTATTAAGCGTGATTTGTTAAATCATTTTAATATTCGCAAAGGTGAAAAACTTATGCGTCCTGATTTTGGCTCTATAATTTGGGATGCATTATTTGAGCCAATGACAGAAGATCTTCGTGACGCCATAGTCGATGATGTAGTTGAAATTGTTAATTACGATCCCAGGATTGTTGCTGATAAAGTGCTAGTTGATGAATACCAAAATGGAATATTAATCGAACTACACATAAGATACAGCAATCTAAATCAAACAGAAAATTTAAAATTAATGTTCGATCAAAGCGTAAATTTTGTCACCTATTCATAATAATAGCGTTTTACAAAACAGATAAATATCTGATAGATAGGGAATATCAATGTCAACATCAATACGTCAGAGCAACCTTTTTGCAGCAGAAGATTGGAGAAAGTTATACAACACTTTCCGTAGTGCTGACTTCCAAAGTTACGACTATGAAACCTTGCGCAAAAGTATGGTTGACTACCTAAGAACTTATTATCCCGAAGACTATAATGATTATATCGAAAGTAGTGAATTTATTGCGCTACTTGATTTGATTAGTTTTATGGGACAAAGTATCAGTTATCGCGGTGATTTAAACTTTAGAGAAAATTTCCTACAGACGGCAGAACGTAGAGACAGTGTGTACCGAATGGCAAACATGTTAGGATATAATCCTAATAGAAATCAAGCAGCATCGGGTATGCTGAAAATTGTCAGTGTTAACACTACAGAAGACATTATAGATAGTAATGGCAATAATCTTGCTAACCGTACAATTAACTGGAATGATCCCACTGACAGTAATTGGCTAGAAAAGTATACTACGATAGTTAACAGTGTATTGACGAGCAATCAAAGAGTCGGCAAGCCAGCAAGTAGCTTTAGAATTGGTAATACTAGACACGATCTTTACGAATTTAACACTAGACCAAATCAGATACCATTATTAAATTTCAGCAGCTCTGTTGATAATATCAGCATGAATTTTAACATATACAATGTTGGATTAAGCAGCACAAATGGTGTTTACGAAAAGTCCCCAGGTCCTGGCGATACTTTTGGATTTTTATACAAGAACGATAGCGAAGGTAACCGCAGTCCTAATACTGGTTTCTTTGTAGGATTTAAACAAGGTAATTTAAATAATCTTGATTTCACCATTGGCGAAAGAATTCCTAATAGATTAGTAAGTTTAAATGTTGATAACATCAACAACACTGACACGTGGTTGTTTGAAATCAATGATGCAGGTGCTTATATAGATCAATGGACTGAAGTTGAGCAACTACGTGATAGTAATGTTATCTATAATAACGTAGCTCAAGAAAACAGAAAAATATTCAGTGTATACAGTAGAGCAAATGATCAAGTTGATTATGTTTTTGGCGATGGGGTGTTTAGCGAAATACCAGTTGGAATTTTTAGAGCAGTAACTAGAACTAGCAATGGTCTTAGTTATACCATAACACCGACTGAAATGCAAAATGTTAATGTTGATCTTCCATATGTGACAAAATCAGGCAAAACTGAAAGACTTAGAATGACTTTGTCTTTGCAAAGCACTATTAGTAATGCAAGCACAAGAGAAAGTTTAAATCAAATTAAGCTTAAAGCGCCACAAAATTTCTATAGTCAAAATCGTATGGTCAACGGCGAAGACTATAATACTGTTCCATACATCAAGTATGGAGATATATTAAAAATCAAAAGTGTAAACAGAACCAGTAGTGGTATCAGTAGATTTCTAGAACTTAAAGATGTTACAGGAAAGTATAGCAGTACTAATATTTTCTGTGAAGATGGCTACACATACAAAGAAGAAGACAGCTTTAGTAGTAAATTTACTTGGACTACTGCAGCTGATGTACAAAGTTTTATTTCCAACCAGCTTGGTAATATACTCAAAGCCAAAGAAAGTATAAATCTTTATTATTATAGTTACAGTACTAAAGTACCACCGACTACCTATTGGGTTAAAGGCACTGCTGAATCTACTACAAGCACAGGTTTTTTTGTATTAAATTCTGATTCTACTCCGTACGAAGTACAACAAATCGACAGCTTTACTGCAAATAACAGGAAGTTCATTGAGCCAGGTGCTTTGTTGCTGTTCCGGGCACCTAGTGGATATTATTTTGACATTGACAGATCATTGACTGCAGGCACTCCAACTCAGGACGGTCAAGTTACTGAATTATGGGCTAGTGTTAAAAGTGTAGAAGATGATGGTACTGCACTTGGCAACGGTTGGTTAAACAATCAAACACAAGGACCTGGTCCAGTTGTGTTGACAGAAAATATACCCAATGGCGCTGAACTGGTAGAAATTTATCCAGTATACAGTACCAATCTTTCTGCATCACTGGCCCAGATTATCAGTAGAAAAATTATTAACAATGAAGATTTTGCACTGCGTTATGACCAAGAATCTCGTGTCTGGGCTATTGTAAATCCAAGTGATATTAACAGCGTTAGTGCATTTGATTTAACCAATGCAGGGGATATTACTAGAAACAATCTTGATGCTAGTTGGCATGTGCGTATGACCAATGAAGGATTGGGGCGTTACACTGTATTGCAAAGAAGATTAAACTTTTTCTGGGGAAGCGAAGTAGAAACAAGATTTTATTTTGATTCAACTACACAAGTTTATGACAGTAGAAATGCCTCAGTGGTTAAAGATCAAATAAGAATACTAAAAGGCAATACTTTGCCAGATAGTAGTAATTTCTTGCCTACTGAATTAAGTTACGAAATTTATGATACTGTAGATTTTGTTGATGGATATAGCGACGACAGCAAAGTTAAAATCACTTATGCTGACAGTGACAACGACAGTGTGCCAGACAATCCTCGAGTGTTTGATACTATCGTTGATGCAAGCACTAATCCTCTGAATAAATTAGTATTCTTTGAAAAATATCTTGATTATGACAACATCGAACGATATCGTTATTTTGAAAGTTCAAATGTAGTAACAAGATTTGCAACGTTGGAAGCAATACAAACTGATGGAAGATATGCTTATCAAATTGGTACAATTTTTTATGCAACTACCGAAAAGAAATTTTATGAATTAAGTTTAATCGAAGACATTCGTACAATTAGTAGCACTAGTAATTATATTGTTCGTGTTGGTAGAGACAAGTTAAATTTTCAATATCGCCACAACAGTCCAACTGACAAACGCATTGATCCAAGTGCTAGCAATATTATCGATATGTACATTTTAACAGAGGCGTACAACAATCAGTATAGAATTTGGTTAGCTGATACAACTGGATTAGTTGAAAAACCCGAACAGCCTACATTGGTTGATATGAATGTTGCTTATCAAGATCTTAACAATGTTAAAAGCGTTAGCGACAGCATTTCATTTAACAGTGCCGAATATAAAATATTGTTTGGAAGCAAAGCTAGTAGCGAGTTACAAGCAACATTCAAAGTTGTACGTGCAGAAAATAGCAGGATAAGTAATAGTGAAATTAGAACAAGGGTAATTGATATTATTAACAAATATTTTGATATCGAAAACTGGGACTTCGGTGATACGTTCTACTTCAGTGAACTAGGAGCTTATTTACATCAAGAACTGTCTCGAGAGATTGGCAGCGTTGTTATTGTTCCTAAAACAATAAGCCAACAATTTGGCGAATTATTCCAAATCAGTTGCAATCCAAATGAAATTTTTGTAAGCAGTGCAACTGTTGACGATGTTGAAATAATCGATAGTGTAACTGCAACTCAACTGCAAAGCAACCAGTCGGTTAATATATTCGGAGGATACACTCCTCTTGGTTTAAGAACTTAATAAGAAAGATACTCACAGATGGCATATAGAAAAAGTTTAGATTTTTTACCTAGTATTTTTCAAACCAAGACCAATGAAAAACTACTGCAAGCGACACTTGACCAGCTGATCTCAGAACCAGAAGTTAGACGCCTTGATGGGTACATTGGTAGAAGATTTAATCCAGCGTTAACTCCATCGGACAGTTATATAATAGAAGATTATGTTGATAGACAGAATTATCAGCTAGAGCCTAGTACAGTGTATGCTGACGAAAATAATAATATTAAGTTTGTTAGCGGATATACTGATCTACTTGACAAAATTAACAGTTATGGTGGCACAACTAATAATCATAATAGAATGTTCGCTGCTGATCAGTATAATTATAGCGGCTTTTTTGATTTTGACAAATTTGTAAACTACAGTAGCTATTATTGGTTGCCTGCTGGCCCAGATAGTGTTAATGTGATTGCAAGCGAAATCCCTACTGATTTAGATATAGACGTTTTGCCACCTAACATTTATGCTGTCAATGATGGTGTATATGGCTATGAAAATTTTGATAGTAATGTTTTT
>Ga0213861_10005425_pt1 | contig 10230 bp, 7 predicted proteins | sample PICome_4_FD_160110 | JGI IMG/M metagenome (GOLD analysis project Ga0213861, IMG submission 160110) | Coastal seawater microbial communities near Pivers Island, North Carolina, United States - PICO131 | ecosystem: Environmental > Aquatic > Marine > Coastal | place: USA: North Carolina | collected...
GGATTGCGCCCGATTATTGCAGGAGGCTTGGGACGATCAAGAAAGAGTAATACCCACTATTCAGACAACAGATAAAACCGTTATCTATGCTACAGCTGACTTTTCACCTTTATCGGCTATTACGGTCGCACCAATAATCTGCGATCAAATCATTACCGATGCACATACGAAAATATTTCGTAGTTACCTAGTCCAGCAACCCAGCCAGCCAATGATGTTTATTGCCGCATTGGCTCGCTGCACAAAAGTAATTGGCGAGATTCCGATAACATTACGTACCCTGGATAATCAAATGGATGTTAGCCTTCCGCAAGATCTTCAGGGGGCAGCGAGAATTATACAATCCGACCCTGACGGTATTTTTGAAATGGAAATAACTCGCTCAGGTAATTCCGGTGAGGCAACTACAACAGATGCAAATCTATCGGGGGGTATCGTTACCGACAGTGAAGCCTGGCGTATTATCTGCGAATTTTTTCACCGTTCGTTAGTACCAAGTAATGCTGAATCGCGACTTGCAGGCGCTGGTGCCGGGCTAACCGACAACGATTAACAGGTCCAGTATTCTCATTAAATCACTTTGGTACTGCTATGCGCTGAATACTGCACGCGCTTTTAACCGCCATAATTTTGACTGTAGAGATCTATGACCAGACGGTTTCACGGTAAAACTCCGCATCGGTATCGCCCTCGGTGGAAAGCAACATAATGCTCGAATTTGCATCTAGGCCTAGGTCATTCCGGATACCCGCAAAACTGTCATTCTCCATCAATTCGTATAACGCGCCTAAGGTAACAGCGCCGGACTCTCCAGAGATAATCGCCTGATCACCCGCTAGCGGATTGCCCATCACTTTCATACCACGACGCGCGACATCATCGGAACACATCAGAAATGCATCCGTTATAGACTTTATAACTTTTAAGCCAAAATAACTGGGCTCTCCGCAGGCAAGACCTGCCATTATAGTGGGCATATCACCCGTCACCTTGTAGGCCTCACCTTCATTTTTACGAATCGATTCGTAAAGACACGGTGCTTCATCCGGCTCTACAACGATTATTTTAGGAGTGGGTCTTTCATCAACCGCATAGAGATAGGCCATAACACCGGCCGCCAGTGAACCTACGCCGGCCTGCAGGAAAACATGGGTAGGCCAAACATCAGGATGCTCCTCGACAAACTCACTGCCTAAACTAAAGTAGCCCTGCATGATGGTTAATGGAATCTCTTCATAGCCCTCCCACGACGTATCCTGCAATAATACCCAACCGTTTTCCCGACCCATTTTCTCAGCGTGGAGAACGGTATCGTCGTAATTTAGTTCGGTTATCTCGGCCGTTGCACCCGATGCCCGTATGGCTTCTAAGCGCGCCACTGACGAGCCTTTTGGCAAATACACCACAGACTGACAACCAAACGCGCCCGACACCCACGCAACGGCACGGCCGTGATTACCATCGGTGGCCGTTACGAAGGTTATATGCTCATACTCCGCCTTTCGTGCGCAAATAGCATCGTAGTTCAACTCAGTTTCGTTAAGGTGAATAACATCTGCTAAATAACGGGCCATTGCATAACTTGCGCCCAAAACTTTAAATGCATTTAAGTCAAATCTCTGACTCTCATCTTTAACTAAAATCTCTTTCACACCTAGCCGGTGGGATAGGTTTATCAAAGAAACGGCTGGCGTAGGCTGATAACCGGGGAGGCTTTTATGAAAGCGTGAAATAGCCTGGGCTATATCATTTGTCGCAAAATCAAATAAATCGGTCCGAGGGGTATGTTTTAGATGATTAATCTGACAGGAAATCTTAGAGATAGTCATTTGAACGGTAACTTTGATTGAATATAAAAAGACGCTGTAGTGTACTTTAATAACCATATTGCTTGCTAGAATAGAGCTGGATAAATATATCCCTTGGGCGGCCCTGCCAGAGGAAAAAAGATTAAAAAATAATCATCCGTTTGCGATTAATCATCTCTTGTAACTTCACTCTCGACCCCAACTCAACATATATGTTTCGCTCTACTACAATCGGTGCACTTGGTGTTGTCTTCGGACTTGGCTCGGTACTGTCCCAGGATATTATCATCAAGAACCTGAGTGATGAGTATTCTGTCGTTCAACTGTTATTTATACGCAGTGCGTTTGCATTGCTAATATTGCTTTTATTCATTCCATTTTTTGTAAAAGGCAATGCACTATCAACCAGCCGTCTTGGAATACAAGTACTTCGTGGATCACTGCAATTTTGCTCGTTTGTGTGCTACTACATTGCGCTTAAGACTATGCCCATACTTGATCTCGTCGCGATATTCTTTACCGCACCATTAATAGCCGTTGCTCTATCCGTTCCGGTCTTGAAAGAAAAGGTGAGCATGAGCCACTGGTGTGCGGTCGGTCTTGGTTTTCTGGGGTCATTAATTATGATTAAACCCGGCGGCAATAATTTTGAACCGGCAATCACCCTATTCGCCCTTGGAGCGGCGAGTTTATACGCAGGCTCCATTGTCGCTACACGATTGCTTGGAAAATCCGATCAGAGCGTGACTACTACACTGTATACCTGCATAATGTATGCGGCTCTTGGCGGGCTATCCGTTATAGCTGTGGAGTTTATCGTACCGCTTTTTCAACCGGGAGCTATCATATCCACTTATAGCATCTGGATAACCCCGGGCATCGAACAGTTAGGTCTACTGGCATTAGCAGGCCTTGCCGTATGCATCGCATTTTTATTACTTGCCTATGCCTACACCCTCGCGCCGGTTTCCGTTCTGGTTCCATGGGAATATTCTGCCCTAATTTGGGGCGGGCTATTCGGCTATATTTTTCTAGAGCAAATACCCGCTACGACTACCGTGTTAGGGGCTATGCTGATTGTTATAAGCGGTATTTATATTGCCAGAAAATCCTAGATCGTAAGTTATCCCATTTTAAAATTTCTTTTTGCACAAGAATTCTCCACATATCACCGACAAACCCGCCACACCACATTTGCATTGACATAGGTTCGTTGCTCTAGAACAATAACTGAGATATCTGCACGTTATTTGTTCCTAAACCCAAGAGTTAATACAACATGCCAAAGAAAATTCTGATCATCGGGACTTACGACACTAAGTCGGATGAGTTACGTTATATAGAAAATTGTATAACGGCACAGGGCGGCATACCGGTTTCAATGGATGTTAGTGTAATGGGCGATCCATCCACTCCGGTTGACCATAATAAACATAGCGTAGCAAAAGAAGCGAATGTTTCCATTGCGCAAGTAATCGATTCTGGCGACGAGAACAGCGCGATGCAGCTAATGGCAAAAGGCGCATCTGAACTCACCAGAAAGCTTTATTCCCAGAGAGCATTTGATGGAATGATTGCGCTGGGTGGCACTATGGGCACCGACCTTGCTTTAGATTGCGCCAGCGTACTACCCATGGGTGTTCCCAAATACATTGTATCCACTGTATCGTTCTCACCAATAATACCCACCGAACGACTAGCCGCAGACATCCAAATGATTTTGTGGGCCGGCGGACTGTACGGTCTTAATTCTGTGTGTAAATCATCACTCAGCCAGGCAGCTGGGGCTGTGCTTGGTGCAACTAATGCGGTAGAACCGCCCAGCCACAAGAAACCATTAATCGGCATGATGAGTTTGGGGAAATCCTGTCTATCGTACATGGTTAGCCTGAAACCCGCATTGGAAAAACGGGGATTCGAAGTAGCTGTTTTTCATGCAACCGGTATGGGTGGACGCGCATTCGAGAGTCTTGCCGCCGAGGGTGCATTTGCTGCAGTAATGGATTTCGCGCTTCCAGAACTCGGTAATTTACTCAACCATTCTCCCATCAATGCCGGTGCCGATCGACTAACCAATGCGGGCAACGCCGGTATTCCCCAAATTGTCGCGCCCGGATGTCTGGACCTTATTGATTTTCAAACATGGCAACCGCTACCGGAAAAATATAAAGACCGCCCTTATCATGCACATAATCGACTAATTTGCTCGGTAACGCTAACTCAAGAAGAACGACGTCAATCGGCACAAGAAATTGGTACACGTTTATCGAAAGCTAAAGCTCCCGCTCAATTCATCATGCCACTTAAAGGTATTGAAGAATGGGATCGCGAAGGAGCAGATGCTCACGATCCTGAAGGCCTTACTGCATTTGTTGATGAAATACGGTCATCCATAAAAGATCCTGTCACCTACACCGAAATAGATGCACATATAAACGATGCAGAATTCAGCAATCTGGTACTAAAGATTTTCGATGAGTGGGTAGCGTCTGGCGTAATCAGAACCTCGATATAATCCTATGACTACTCACTCCCCCTACGATATTCTATTTGAACCCGTACAGATCGGCCCAGTCGAAGCACCTAACCGCTTTTACGCCGTGCCCCATGCAACGGGCCATGGACATTTACAACCCAATGGAGCGATCGCCCTTCGCGGCATGAAGGCAGAAGGCGGGTGGGGGGTTGTTGCTGCGCAAATGACAGAAATCGGCCCCGATAGTGATATGGCAAATCACCCCATGGATCGTATTTGGGATAAGGGTGATCAACCTATTCATAAACGGCAGGTAGAAGCGATTAAAAAACATGGTGCACTCGCTGCGATTGAAATTGCACACGGTGGCTTGAGAGCCCGAAACCTAACGACCGGGCTACCCGTACAAGGACCCAGCAATTTACCAATCATTCGACCAGAAATGCCCGTTCAAGGCCGCGCGATGAACCTAAAGGATATTCGCGCCTTTCGTAATCAACATAAGCGTGCGGCTATTTCTGCGCGAGATGCGGGTTTCGATATTGTTTATGTTTATGCCGCACATGATTTATCTATATTGAGCCATTTCATTTCAAGAAGTGTTAATCATCGAACGGATGAATACGGTGGTTGTCTTGAAAACCGAGTGCGCTTGCTAAGAGAGGTATTAATAGATACCAAAGAGGCTATAGGAGACCAATGTGCAGTGGCGCTGCGTTTCTCCGTAGCCGAGCCTGGGAAAAATCTAGGTTTGACCCACGATGGCGAAGGTCGAGACATCATAGAGATGCTCGCCGATCTACCAGATTTATGGGATGTAAATATCTCTTCCTGGCCCAATGATTCTGCAACATCAAGATTTTCCGAAGAAGGGTTCCAGCTAGGTTATGTCGATTTTGTTAAATCAGTTACCGATAAGCCTGTTGTCGGAGTCGGCCGATTCACCTCGCCAGATAAGATGGTTTCACTGATCAAACGGGGCGTTCTAGATCTAATCGGTGGTGCACGCCCTTCTATCGCAGATCCGTTCTTACCGAATAAGATTCGTGAAGGTAGAGTCGAAGATATTCGGGAGTGCATTGGCTGCAATATGTGTGTCTGTTCCGATGCCTATGGCGTTCCACTACGCTGCACACAAAACCCCACTATAGCTGAAGAGTGGCGCCGTGGCTGGCATCCTGAAAATGTTGTCAAAACGAACTCCCCATCCAATATTCTGGTAGTTGGGGCCGGTCCTGCAGGTTTGGAATGTGCATTAACCTTGGCCCGCGCCGGCCACGAAGTAACTATTTCAGAACGTCGAAAAGAAGCAGGTGGCAGAGCAATTTTAGAATCCCGTTTGACCGGCCTGAGCGCATGGTCAAGAGTCGCCGACTATCGATTGTATCAACTCGGCCAAATGGCCAATGTTTCTATGTATCTAGAAAGTGAACTCGATGCTGCATCGGTTACAGATTTTAATGCTGATCACGTTTTTGTAAGCACTGGTTCCCATTGGCGAAGGGACGGTATTGGTAAATCCCACATGCAGCCCATGGATATTGATACTGACGTCTCAATTTTAACACCCGACGATATTCTTGGCGGCAAACTAATATCAGGCAAGGTCATCGTTTATGACGATGAACACAACTATATGGGTGGTGTGCTCGCCACTCATTTAGCTAGCAATGGTTGCAATGTTTCCATCGTATCGCCACTACAAATGATTTCTGCCTGGACTGAATTTACTTTAGAACAACCGCGTATTGTTCGACAATTACATAATTCGGGAGTTGATTGGCACGTCAACAATATTTTATCTAGGGCTTCAAATGGTGTTGCAGAATTCTCCTGCGCTTATACGGATAGTAAAATTTTAGAGCTACCATTTGAACATCTCTTGTTACTCGGCGGGCGTTTGCCCAATGATAATTTATATAAAGAATTGGCTCAGCAATCAGATAATGTCAACGTTATCGGTGATTCCCTTGTTCCAGGCATAATACAGGCGGCAGTTCATTCTGGGCATCGTCATGCAAAACTCTTCTGTGGAGACCCACTCGCAGGCGAAACTTTTAACAGAGATCAAGCGCGTCTATTCGTGTGAGCAGGCAAATTCTTCGATTATTCAACCCTAATAACCGAATATAGAAATAGTCGTTTTTCCAAGTAGATATATACCCAACATGCCGAGCATTTGTAATCACCCCCATAATTAACAAATTTCATACTTCCGGATTCGAGTAGTTTCTTTGCGTATCCCGAAAAAATGGCAAACATACTTTTAGTTATAAAACCCATCGCCATATATAGAAATGCAAGCAATAGAAAGTGACTTCGATAAGAATCGCTCGCTATATCTGCAGTAATAAAGGTTGGGATGAAGGCGGTATAAAAAGAATATCTTTGGGGTTTAAAGCACTTGTTATAAAGCCGTTTCGAAATAGCGCTCGATGATCTAGATCTTCCAGTATTTCGTCGTTAAATCCCGTTGCCGGCTTTCGTGACCATAATCGAGTAGCCAGATAAACGAGGTAAATTCCGCCGACAACTTGAATCTAGAAAAAAAGACAGCGTGAGAAAACTTACAAGCTCAATGTTCATTGCACTAACCTTGTGTATTTGTTGTTATTAAATAAATGCCCTTTTTATTGGAAATTTGCGCTAGAAATTTACACATCAAAGAATGACACAGTATCGTCGATACAAACCAATCCGGCCTTATACACACGAGCGGTAATTCCACCGTGTCCACGCATTGCATTGTAACCACCCGTGCCAAGCAGTCGTTCCATCTTACTACAAGGATGACATAAACCACTGAACTCAAGGACTGCGCCACCAATTTGAAAGCGTTTATCCTTTAACGCCAATAAATTAATGCCAGAGACAACGATATTTCTGCGTAGTGATGCAGGAGGAACCGCGTCACGATTTAGACAAGCTCCAATAACGTTCAAATGCTCCTTTTGAATTAACGTTACTTGCCGTGGGTTTCCTGCACGCCCACTAAAACGATCACCATCCAAGCCTTTATCTTCAAGTATCTGAACTTGCTCTAGTACTTGCATAGGCACGTCTCTGGCTGGCCTAACACCAAGCCAATCGACACGCCCAATCTGCGGCAGCGTGTTTAGTAAAATTTTCAGGGGGCTCAATTTTTCCATTAATTACTTCAGATGATCATTTATCCGTTCTAACATAGGCATCACACTTACAATTCCATCTCTTCATTCTGCAACCATTTGGAAAACCTTCCGATACTTCGAATATAAACTTAAATACAATTACATACACTTAAATTGAGCAAAACTTATATGGAGTGCAGATGCTTTACTTAACTACGCAATTCTGATTCGTAAAATAAAATTTACTACTTGGGGTTAGAGATTGTTACGTTTATTTCTCACAATTTAACAAAACGAACGTACACTGCAGAAATGGAGATTTACTCGCGAATCCTATTTATGCTAGAAACACTCCCGTTACGATTCCAAAACTTACTATAGATTGCAATGTCAGAATCGAAATATAGAAAATTATTTAAAATAATTGTTCCAATTGGGTCTATTTGTTTCACATTACTGCTAACAGAAATTGTTCTACAGTTTTTCAAGCCAGATGAAATTGCGCCAAAAAATGTGAAAGTACAGGTAAGAAATAAAAGTAATTATATACCCGATGAAAAACTTGGATATCGCCCCGCCATTCAAAATATAGAAGGACGAGGGTACAGTCAATTTGCCACCAAAAAAAATAATTACAGTATTGAAAAGCCGAATGATGTTTCCCGCATTTTATTTTTAGGAGATTCTGTTACCAATCGTTCCAAAATTATCAATGCATTACGTGATCAATTAGGCGAAGAAAATTTCGAGTACTGGAATGCAGGTGTTGAAGGGTATACCACAACACAACAATTAGGTTTATACAAAAGATGGAATCATGCTCTAGACGTAGATCATGTAATTTTAACATTGCACTTTAACGACTTTGCTACGGGAATAGTCTATTTTTATAATTCAAACAACGAACTTATTTCATGGCGGTCCAACTACCGTTTTCAAGTTAATCCATGGTGGTTTAATCATAGCGAGCTTTACCGGTATGCTTCAAATTTTCTTCTTGATTCATTAGGGAAGTTGGATCGTGAAACGAGAACCGAGCTCGTTCGAGAACCGTTATCAGAGCTAAAGGAGTTACTAGATGCCAGGGACGTTCGATTTACAGTACTTATACTTCCAAGGCTGGACTATTGGATTCCCAAAGACATCTCGACAAATAATGAGGATCAACGAGCTCGACTACTGAAGAAACAAAATAGAGAGTTGGATAGGCGTTGGCATAGGCCAACAAGTATTAAGCTCCTTAAAGCGTTACAGATCGAATATGTTGATTTAGAACCGGCACGTAAACGTGCAGTTACAGATGGAATAAAAATCCAACAATCAGAAGGTGACAAGCTACACCCCAATGACAAAGTGGCAGTTTATTTTGTCGAGGATATTTTAAGCAAAATTAAATTCTAGCGAATGGCTACCTGGGGAGATAAGCATGCAAACTTCTTTGGATTTAATTTGAATCTACTTCCCTGTTACTTCAAATTATCGGGTTTCATATTTTCCGGTAACACGTCACAAAACCGTTTGGTCCATGGCGCTTTACCTACATCATCATCTTCCTGCGTTGGAGTGTATTTTGATTGCTCAACTTCAATAACACTGTCAGCTAACCGTCTGGTTTGGGAGCTCCGAGGACATAATACAGATCTATCTATCGGCCTATAGATAATCGGCGTATATCAGTATTGTCGCCATCTATTTCGACCATTGTTGTTGGCTCTAATGTCTCCCAATTTTTAGGATTTCCATCAAGAGGTTCTGGGGATAACGATACTCCGCCGTTATCCAGCTTTCCGGATATATAAAGTGTCGGACTAAATTTATCCGATGCATATCGGACACCAAATAACATGTTACCATTTGAAAAAACGAGGGCAAGTCTCAATGGCTCCGATATTTGGTGTTTTTTACGTTTTGCTTCGATTATGCCGATAACCTGCTCACAGGCCGTATTGGGACAATCTTCAAGACCGTGCTGGATCAGCATCAAGAAAAACAACTCTGAATCAGTGGTGCCACGCCTGGCATTATAAATGCGCATTAGATAGACTACTTTCTAATTCTCGTTGAATAACGGGGAACCCTCCAACTTGCCCATCGTGAGCGAAACACCCATTTTCATATGGAAATGGGTGACAATTCACTCTCACAGTCTCCCCTAGAGATGGGATTTCATCATGCGGCAAAGGTTTATATGGTTCTCATCGGACCAGGCTGGTAGGCAGCCTCGATTCAAGTGACCGTACCAAGCAAGTCCAAACCCATCACCATTAGTATTTACTTTTGATTCATTGGCGTGTAAGCATTGGGACAGCAATGAATGAGTAGGCGCTGTTACAATATTTTCAATTGATATAGATGTTCCTATATATGTGGCTAAACGGCACATTTAATACAGTCAGTAAAAGTTCACAGGGGTTGAAAACCAGTCATCTAGAGACTGTTTTGAGTATTGAAGACTCAATCAAAAAAGTCAACGACTGCACATAATTTGCCGATTCTGAGACTATTCGTGCATGAAATCGACGAATACCCCCAGCGATATATTAGCGATCAACGGTAATTTGGAACGCCGATTTTTAAAGATACTTCTTTGGAAAGTAATCTGGTATTTCGGTCTTTAGTTGCTCAGCTTGATTAGTAAACTCTTTCATTGCATTACGTAGTTCGACCTCTGTCTCACCGATAATAAAGCCACCCAAGCCGAGTAATTTGCAAAACGGTTTATTAAGCGGCTCACCGGCAGCAACTATAAATCTTGCTACGTTATTTTTATCTGTGTTAGAGATTAATAACTGATGATCCTGCTCACCTAGTATCATCATTTGTTGTTGGTTTATTG
>Ga0213861_10005430_pt1 | contig 10226 bp, 9 predicted proteins | sample PICome_4_FD_160110 | JGI IMG/M metagenome (GOLD analysis project Ga0213861, IMG submission 160110) | Coastal seawater microbial communities near Pivers Island, North Carolina, United States - PICO131 | ecosystem: Environmental > Aquatic > Marine > Coastal | place: USA: North Carolina | collected...
TAAAAGATACTTAATTATTGAGGGATTTACGTTTGCACCAGCAGAACGCAAACGGAACCTTCAGTTTGAGTTGGAATCAATAATTCAATCGGTAAGGATTAGCAGATAGACGATTTATTTTTCTTCGTCTAGTTGATTTTCGTCCTTAGAAGCATCTTTAGAGGCATCCTTGAATTCTTTAAGACCGCTACCTAAACCACGCATTAATTCGGGAATTTTTCTTCCTCCAAATAATAATAATACCACCACGACAATTAAGACTATTTGTGGCCATCCAATAACTAAAGGTAACATTGCTATATTCATTATCATAGATTTAAAAGACAAATGTAATAAGAAATCATCAGAAACATCGTTTTAAAACTAATTAAGCTTTTATTATTAATAAACTTATATCAGTAAACCAAATACTAGTATACTAATTTTTATATTTGCTATTCGGACATCTCTATAATGGCTAAAGAAAATAAATCAAGAAAAATTAAATATAAATTGCTAAACAAGTATCGTTTAGTGGTGTTAAATGAAGATACTTTTGAAGAACGCCTTACTTTTAAACTCAACCGTCTAAACGTATTTGTATTTAGTATTATTCTTGTGTTTACTCTAATTTTAGTTACCAGTATTTTTATCGCATTTACCCCTCTAAGAGAATATATCCCAGGATATTCCTCGGTTACACTAAAGAAAAACGCTGTGCAACTTGCCTATAAAACTGATTCTTTACAACAAGTAATTAAAATAAATGAACTCTATTTTAGTTCTATAAAAAAAGTATTAAAAGGAGATGTGTCAAGCGTAAATTTCAATAAAGATTCAATTATTGAAGCTGCTAAGATAGATTTAACAGGTATAGAGATAAATACTTCAAAAGAAGATTCGTTGTTAAGGGAAAAAGTATCGTTAGAAGATAAATACAATCCGTTAATTAATAATTCTGAAATTAATTTTGTTTTATTTCCTCCAGTCAAAGGAATTATTTCGCAAGAGTTCAACGCACGTGAAAAGCATTATGCCATTGATATTGTTACTTCAAAAGATGCACCAGTAAAATCTGCTGCAGATGGGACCGTAATATTTTCAGAATGGACCACTCAAACCGGTTATGTAATTATTATTGAGCATTCTAATAACTTAATATCTGTTTATAAGCACAATTCACAACTTTCAAAAGAACAGGGTACCTTAGTAAAGGCAGGAGAAGTTATAGCTACCGCAGGAAATACAGGTGAATTATCTACAGGACCCCATTTACATTTTGAATTATGGAGTGATGGTTACCCTATTGACCCAACTAATTTTATAGACTTTGAATAAACTATGTTTTTAAAATCTTTAGGAGCCAAAATACTAGCTAAAAAAGCAACAAAAAGCATAAAAAGATGGGCTTCTATACCAATAGAGACTCAGCAAAAAGTTTTTCAAAAACTAATTACTGAAGCCAAAAACACTTCCTTCGGTAAAGATCATGATTTTCAAAGCATTAAAACATATAATGATTTTGTTAAAAAAGTTCCAGTAAAGGATTACGAAAGTTTAAAAGATTATTTTGAAAGAACTGCACGTGGCGAAGAAAACGTATTGTGGAAAGGAAAGCCTGATTACATTGCGAAAACATCAGGAACCACTTCCGGAGCTAAATATATTCCAATAACAAAAGATTCTATGCCGTTTCATATAGAAGCCGCTAAAAATGCCTTACTATGCTATATTGAAGAAACTGGTAATGTAGGTTTTGTAAGTGGGAAAATGATTTTTCTACAAGGAAGCCCAGAATTAGAGATAAAAAATGGAATTAATATAGGACGATTATCAGGTATTGCCGCTCATTTTGTTCCGAAATATTTACAAAAAAACAGATTACCAAGCTGGAGAACTAATTGTATTGATGATTGGGAAACTAAAGTCGATGCTATTGTTGAAGAAACAAAGGATGAAAATATGACCCTTATTAGTGGAATTCCTTCTTGGATACAAATGTATTATGAAAAACTTCAAATAGCCTCTAATAAAAAAGTAGGTGATTTATTTAAAAACTATCAACTTTTTGTTTACGGAGGTGTGAATTATGAACCATATCGGGCAAAATTTGAGAAAATGATCGGTAGAAAAATAGACAGTATAGAGTTGTATCCTGCCTCAGAGGGCTTTTTTGCTTTCCAAGATTCTCAAAAAGAAAAAGGAATGTTATTACAACTAAACTCTGGAATTTTTTATGAGTTTATTGAATCTTCAAAATTTTATGAGGAAAACCCAAAAAGAATAACGATTGGTGACGTTAAAATAGGAATAAATTATGTTATGATTATTTCAACAAATGCAGGCCTTTGGGCCTATAATATTGGAGATACGGTACAATTTACTTCAGTTAGCCCTTATAGAGTAATTGTTTCTGGAAGGATAAAACATTTTATTTCAGCATTTGGAGAACACGTAATAGGAAAAGAAGTGGAACAAGCCATAAATGAAGCTATGAAAAAATTTAAGTTTTATATTTCTGAATTTACAGTGGCACCACAAATCAACTCTTTAGATGGAGAATTACCTTATCACGAATGGCTAATAGAGTTTGAGACATTGCCAGAAAATCTTGAAGAAATAGCATTTTTTATGGATACCATCATGCAAGATCAAAATACGTATTATAAAGATTTGGTTAAAGGTAAGGTTCTTCAAACTTTAAAAATCACCTCTTTAAAAACCGATAGTTTTAATAACTATATGAAATCTCAAGGAAAACTAGGTGGGCAAAATAAAGTACCTAGACTGTCTGATAATCGAAAGATTGCAGACGTTTTAATTAATCAGAGTTAAACACAATTTAATTTTTTCTTTTTATTATAGTATTTTTGAACAAATAAGGATATGATTATAACACACAAAAGGACACGCGCTCAAGAGAGTTCAGGAGCTATAGAAAGATTATACATAACGATGCGTCATTTGTTTAACCGTGGTTTTTACAAGCCTATGGGAGTATCGGGAGAAACTTTAAGAGACTCACTACTAACTCTAAGTCCTGAGATTTATGGCTCAATAACTGAAGATAAAGTTGAATTAGAGGGCTTATTATATGTTATCGATCGTCTTCCCATAGGAATTGAAGAGTGTAGTTTTATTAACCTAACGAGCGATGAAGGTTATAAAAACTCACATTTTGAACCTATTATACCTTCTAAGAGAAGAAGAAATTGCTATCGCATTGATGAAGAGCAAATGAATATTGAAGTGACTCGAGGGCGTTCAGAAATTTATGATGTACTTACCCACCTTACTTTTTTATTTATTGAATCTCATAAAATAATGTCTCAGGTTCTTATAAACGAGGGCAAAGACGTAAACAGGGATTGGAAAAAGCTAGAATCCGCGGCCTTAAAAAAAGGAAAACTAAGTAAAAAAGATAAAGAAATTGCCTTAACCCATACAGCTAATTTTTTAGGAAGAACTTTTGAAGAGGTTAGTGACGCTTATCCTAATTTTGCGACTAAAACAGATCCCAATCGTTTTTTAAAAATCATCTACTATTTAGGAAAACTGGCTATCAATGAGGTGACAACATCTAAAAAGCGAATTATCACTTTTAGTCCTGTTTTAAGAGAGCGTTTAGGGCAACACATTCACGGTGAAATTTGGGCTTCCGGGATTAAGAAAAAATTGGATGAAATCAATCTTTTAGAACGACCAATTCATATTATAAGTGCTAACATGCACAGTGTTATGAATACAATCTATAGTCCTTTTGCTTTAACAGCTGAACATAAAAAACATTCAGCTATGGAGATTTATGAAATGTTGAGTGACTCAAAGAACACATTACTTCGTGAAAAAGTTATGAAATACGCTGCTCAAAATGGACTAATTTATATCAAAGACAATAGTGGCACCAATATTAACGTTCAAATTATAGACACAGCTAAATTACCAAACACTTTGACTAATAGCGCTATCGATTCTATGCCAGTACTAATTGTTATGGACTATGCTTTTGGTGAACAAGCCTTTGAAACTCTTGATGAATTATTAAAACCTTATAAAAAATCAAAGAAAATTATAAATTTTTTAGATGTTAAGTCGGTATCAATTATGGGTAAAGCAGGTATTTTAGAAGGAGGCAAAGGAGATATTATGCTTCCTTCTGCCCACGTTTTCGAGGGAACTGCTGACAACTACCCTTTTAAAAATATGCTTAAGAAATCTCATTTTGAAGGAGAAGAAATAAAAGTTTGTAAAGGAGCAATGATTACTGTTTTAGGAACTTCGCTCCAAAACAAAGATATTTTAAAATTTTTTAAAAACTCCACGTGGAACGTAGTAGGTCTTGAAATGGAAGGAGCGCACTATCAGAAAGCAATTCAATCCGCTTCTAAAATACGCCGCAGTATTAGCTCAAAAGTAAAGGTTCAATACGCGTATTACGCATCAGATAATCCTCTAGAAACAGGGGGGACTCTTGCTTCAGGAGGACTTGGAACTTCTGGAGTTAAACCAACGTACTTGATTACAGAAAAAATGTTAAATCAAATTTTAGTTTAGAGAAATATTGAAAAACAAAATATTAATAACAGGAGGTGCTGGATTTATAGGCTCTAATTATGTAGAATTAGTAATTTCTAATTCAGAAGATGAAGTATTTATATTAGACAATTTAACCTATGCTGGGAATTTAAAAAATTTAAAAGCGGTTTCTCACTTACCTAATTATAACTTTATCAAAGGAGATATTTGTGATAAAACACTAATCAATAATCTTTTTACAGAGAATCGATTTAATAAAGTAATACATTTTGCTGCTGAGTCTCATGTGGATAATTCCATCACCGGTCCATCTGCATTTATTCAAACAAATATTATTGGGACTTTTAATTTGGTTCATAGTGCTTATTGTTTGTGGATGAATGGTCCAAATCAATTAAAAAAAGACTTTAAAGACGCACGATTTTTACATGTTTCAACGGATGAGGTATATGGAACTTTAGGGGATACTGGTTTATTTACAGAAACCACAGCATATGCTCCAAATAGCCCATATAGCGCTTCTAAGGCTTCTTCAGATTTTATTGTAAGAAGTTATTTTCACACGTATGGGATGCCTGTAATTACTACTAATTGTTCAAATAACTACGGTGCTCGCCAACATAAAGAAAAATTGATCCCAACAATTATAAGGAAAGCCTTGTCAGGTCGAGAAATTCCTATTTATGGTAACGGTAAAAATATACGAGATTGGATTTATGTAAACGACCATTGTAAAGGAATTAAATTAGTTTTAGAAAAGGGAAAGTTAGGTGAAACATACAACATAGGAGGAAGGAATGAACGTGAAAATTTATATATTGCACATACTATTTGTGATTTATTAGACAAATTAGTGCCCAACAAAATGCCTTATAGGGATCTAATAAATTTTGTTCAAGATCGAGCGGGGCACGATTTTAGGTATGCTATAAATGCTGATAAAATTGAAAATGAATTAGGATGGGAAGCTGAAGAAAATTTTGAAAGTGGTATTTTAAAAACAATTGAATGGTATTTAAATAATAAAGACCAATTATGAAAGGAATCATTTTAGCAGGAGGATCTGGAACAAGATTGCATCCAATCACTTTAGCAATTAGTAAGCAATTAATGCCAGTTTACGATAAGCCAATGATATATTATCCTTTATCAACTTTAATGTATGCTGGAATAAGAGAAATATTAATTATTTCTACTCCACAAGATTTACCGTTATTTAAAAAACTCTTAGGAGATGGTAAAAACTTTGGATGTGAATTTAATTATGCAATTCAAGATCAACCCAACGGATTAGCTGAAGCTTTTATTATAGGAAAAGATTTTATAGGTGACGAAAAGGTGGCTTTAATACTAGGAGATAATATATTTTATGGATCAGGATTGAAGGAGTTATTACAATCCAATAACGATCCAGATGGAGGAATTATATACGCGTACCATGTTCAGGACGCTGAACGATACGGTGTGGTTGAGTTTGATGATCAAGGGAAGGTTTTAACCATAGAAGAAAAACCTACAAATCCAAAATCTAATTTTGCGGTTCCAGGTATTTATTTTTATGATAACAGCGTAGTCGCTATTGCAGCAAATATGAAACCGAGTGATCGAGGAGAGTTAGAAATCACAGATATAAACAACGAATACCTTAATCTAGGCAAATTAAACGTTAGTATACTTGATAAGGGTACGGCTTGGTTAGACACAGGTACTTTTGCTTCTTTAATGCAAGCATCTCAATTTGTAGAGGTAATTGAAGAAAGACAAGGTCTTAAAATTGGAAGCATTGAGCAAGCAGCCTACGAAATGGGGTTTATCACTAAGGAACAATTAAATAAATTAATAAAACCATTGTTAAAAAGTGGTTATGGTAAACATTTATTATAAAAAATGATCACGTGAAGATTGAACAAACCCCTTTAAAAGATTCTTTTATATTAACTCCAACCATTTTTAACGATGAGCGCGGTTCCTTTCATGAAACTTTCAATGATATCTTGTTTAAAAAAGTTTCAGGGCAAAAAGTAAACTTTGTTCAAGACAATCAATCCACTTCTAGTTTTGGTGTTTTAAGAGGATTGCACTATCAGTTGGGAAAAATGGCTCAAGCAAAGTTAGTAAGAGCTATAGAAGGAAGAATTTTAGATATCGTTGTTGATATGAGAAAAGAATCTGAAACCTTTGGCAAGCATTTCTCCGTAATTTTAGATGATATTTCTAAGAAACAATTGTTCGTCCCTCGCGGTTTTGCTCACGGATTTATTACATTGTCTCCAACTTCTAAATTTGCTTATAAATGTGATAATTTTTACGATAAAAATTCAGAGCAAGGAATCATATACAACGACGCAACTCTTCAACTAGATTGGCATCTCCCAAATGACAAACTTATCATATCAGAAAAAGATTTAAAACTTCCTTCTTTTTTAGAAGCAATAGCAAAATGAAAATACTTATTACAGGCGCAAATGGACAACTAGGAAAGTGCATAAGAGATATATCGAATCATTATCCAGAATATAATTTTCTATTTCTTGGCCGAAAAGAATTAGACATTGTAAATAAAGAAGCAATCCGAGTATTATTTGATAAAGAAGAATTTGATTATTGCGTTAACACTGCAGCATATACTAATGTTGAAAAAGCAGAAAGTGAAAAGGAAAAGGCTTTTTTAGTTAATGAAGATGGTGTAAAAAACTTAGCAAAACAGTGTAAGAAAAACAATACTACATTGATCCAAGTATCAACAGATTATGTTTTTGATGGAAAAAAAAGAGCTCCCTACACTGAAAAAGACCCAACGAATCCAGTTAATGTTTATGGAGCATCTAAATTGGAAGGAGAAAAAGTGTTACAAGAAATTTGGAGGAAACATTATATTATTAGAACCTCATGGCTTTACTCCCAATACGGCCAAAACTTTTATAATATGATTTTAAGATTTGTAAAAGAAGGAAAATCATTAACTGTTACAACAGAACAAACAGGAACTCCAACTAATGCTAACGATTTAGCAGAGGCTATTCTTAATATCATAACATCAGATTCTAAGAGGTACGGTATTTACAATTACAGCAATCAGGGAGAAGCAACCTGGTATGACTTTGCTAAGGAGATATTAACGCAAACGGGCCAATTAACGCAAACAAATCTTGTAAAAACGGACTATTACCGTACATTTGCACAAAGACCAGCGTTTAGTGTATTAGATGCTAGAAAATATTTTTCAAAATTTAATTATCAAAGTATTGAATGGCAAAAAAGCTTAAAAAATGTTATTAATTTAAAAATAAATAATTAGAATTTTGAGCATAAAATAGTAATTACAAATTATACTTTATGGAAAACAAAAACGACGAAATTAGCATATTATACCTATTTCATTCTTTTAAAAAAGGCTTTTTAAAATTAGCCATATATGGTTTTAATGTTTTAAACTTTATTGCTAAAAACTGGAAAACAACTCTTTTGTTAGTTGTTTTAGGTGTTGTACTGGGCTATTTTTCAAACTTGGACTACAAAGAAAATAAAAGCGCAAAGGTTTTGCTTAGAATAAATCATGATGCAGTAAATTTTGTTTACAATGAAATTAATTTTTTAAATGAAAAAATTGCAGAAAATGATAAAGCTTTTTTTAAGACTGTTGGCTTTGAGAGCTCAGAAGTGCCCATTAAAGATCTGGAGATTAAACCCATTATTGACTTAACAGAAATTTCAAGAAGGTACGAGGTGAATGATAGAAATTTGGAAGGACTTTTAAGAAATTTAGATTTTAATACAACTGACTTAGACATATCAGAAACGTTTATTTCTAAATACAAAAACCATACATTAAACTTGAATTTATCAACCTATGCCGACGATAAAACAATCACTAATTTGATTAGCTACTTCAATGATAATTCATTGTTGCAAAAGTTAAAAGATACTACGTTAAAGGGTGTAAAAAAACACATTGAATTAAATACCAAGTCAATTATACAAATTGAAAGGATTATAGAGAATTATAGTCAAAATAGATCCCTTCCATCAGAGTCAGATCAAATCTATGTTGTTGACAAAAACTTTAGTGTTCATGGTCTTTTAATAAAAAAGACAGAATTACAAAAAGAATCAGAATCTTTAAATAAATTTTTAGTTAATGAGAGTGAGGTTGTGGTGATGGTTAATAAGCCAAATGTAATTAAGGAAAAAAGAGGACTATTCGGAAATCCAATGATTAAGTACCCTATCATGTTAGTTCTAGCATTTCTTGTTTTAGTTTTTTTAAGGAATTCTTATTTCAATTTAAAAGAATTAGCAGAATCATCTGAAAACAACTAGCTTCCTCAAAGCATTACTATTAAACTAATATGAAAACAAATCTAATTGTTTTTGGAACAAGACCTGAAGCTATAAAAATGGCTCCACTAGTTTTAGCATTTAAAAAAGATAGAAGTTTTAATACAAAAATTTGCGTTACTGCTCAACACAGAGAAATGTTAGATCAGGTATTGGATTTTTTTGACATAAACCCAGACTATGATTTAAATGTCATGAAACCTAATCAAAACTTGTACAGTCTTACTGCTACTATTATAGAAGGAATGAAGTCAGTTTTAGAAGAGGTAAACCCTGATTTTGTTTATGTTCATGGAGATACCACTACATCAATGGCAGTTGGTATTGCAGCTTTTTATAGCGGCGCTAAAGTTTGTCATGTAGAAGCGGGTTTAAGAACTTTTGATAGAAAATATCCATTCCCAGAAGAATTTAATCGGCAGTTAACAGGAAAAATTGCGGATTATCATTTTGCTCCAACAACTCTTTCTCAAAAAAATTTACTTCAAGAAAATATTAACAATAACAACATAATTGTAACTGGAAACACCGTAATTGATTCTTTGTTATTTGGTATTGAGAAAGTAAATAGCATTAATTTTAAAGATAATGAAATTCAGAATTTAAAAGAAATTTTAGATTTTAATAAGAAAATTATACTAGTTACTGGACATAGAAGAGAAAATCATGGTGAAGGACTATTAAATATCTGCTCAGCTCTAAAACAAATTGCAGAAAATAATAAAGAGACTCAAATAATATATCCAGTACATTTAAATCCAAATGTTGAGAAACCAGTTTATGAGCTTCTTTCAGGAATTGACAATATAATTCTTGTTAAACCCCTAGCATACGCAGCATTTATTTGGTTGATGGAGAAATCATACCTTATTATAACAGATAGTGGTGGAATTCAAGAAGAAGCGCCAAGTCTAGGAAAACCTGTATTGGTAACAAGAGACACGACAGAACGCCCTGAAGCTGTTGAAGAAGGTACGGTTTTGCTAGTTGGGACCGACACAAAAAAAATAATTAACGAAACACAAAAATTAATAAGTGATGCTGCTTATTATAAAACTTTAAGTATGCTGCACAACCCTTATGGAGATGGTAATGCAACTTCAAGAATAGTAAATTTTATTAAGGAAATATAATATGGAAAATAAACCTAGTGTCGTAATGATGGGTCTTGGCTATATTGGCTTACCTACTGCAGCATTAATTGCCAGTAGAGGCTTGAAGGTTACTGGCGTAGACATAAGACAAGGAGTTGTTGACACCATTAATAAAGGCCAAATTCATATTGTAGAACCTGATTTAGAGGGACTTGTTCATAAAGTAGTAAAAGATAAAAATTTATATGCATCAACAAAGCCTGTCTCTTCAGATGTTTA